>Ga0114946_10001599_pt1 | contig 15629 bp, 12 predicted proteins | sample WalLakDeSediment_FD_88676 | JGI IMG/M metagenome (GOLD analysis project Ga0114946, IMG submission 88676) | Lake sediment microbial communities from Walker lake, Nevada to study Microbial Dark Matter (Phase II) - Walker Lake 11/02/13 Deep Sediment | ecosystem: Environmental > Aquatic >... | reverse complement strand
TTTTCAAGATAGCCGGCATATTTAATCTGGATCTCGGCCGACTCCAAGGCCTCATCAAAAACAGCCTCCCCAGAAAAACCGTGTACAAAGGAATGAAGGTTTTTGTCGCATTCAATCAACCCACTTAAGGAGACCTGAGGCCTTAATAAAATACTCGCCAGCCTGCTTCTGTTTTTAATGGGAGCAGAAGAAGCAGATTCAAGGTAAGGATTCATTGCGGAAGGATCGGTATTCTCCTTCTCCATAAACCTCACAATATCGGCTATAATGGTTTCCTTGCGCTCCAAACGCTCCATCCGCTCAGCCCCGGCAAGGCCCAATTCAACACCCTTGCGGGTAAGCCGCTGGTCGGCATTGTCCTGGCGAAGTAAAATGCGAAACTCGGCACGGCTCGTAAACATACGGTAGGGTTCGTTGGTGCCTTTGGTAACCAAATCGTCAATCAGCACCCCGATATAGGCCTCTGACCGTTTCAGCACAAAGGCTTCCTTACCGTTATTTTTAAGGTGTGCGTTAATGCCTGCCATAAGCCCCTGCCCTGCCGCTTCTTCGTAACCGGTGGTACCGTTTACCTGCCCAGCAAAAAACAAATTCTCTACCATGCGCGATTCGAGCGAGAATTGTAATTGGGTGGGCGGGAAATAATCGTATTCAATGGCGTATCCAGGCTTAAGAATGCGTGCCTCTTCAAATCCCGCAATTTTGCGCAGGGCTTTAAATTGCACCTCCTCAGGCAAACTGCTGGAAAAGCCATTCACATAATATTCGTTGCTGGTCCAGCCCTCAGGTTCAATGAAAAGCTGGTGCCGATCCTTGTCGGCAAAGCGATCAATCTTGTCTTCAATAGAAGGACAGTAGCGCGGTCCCGTTCCCTGTATACGGCCGGCAAACATGGGCGAAAAATCAAAGCCAGTGCGCAAAATATCATGCACCTCATCGCTGGTATAGGTAAGATAGCAGCTCAATTGTTTTTTTAACCTGGGTGTATCGAGAAAAGAAAAACGACCGGGTTCATCATCTCCCCTTTGTTCTATCATTTTCGAAAAGTCGATGGTGCGCCCATCTACCCTGACAGGGGTTCCGGTTTTAAGCCTTTCATTTTCTATACCAAAGCCCCGAAGGTTTTCGGTCAAACCGATGGAATTGGCATCTCCAAGTCTACCTCCACTGAAGTTTTTCTGCCCGATATGTATCTTACCGTTAAGAAAGGTACCGCTGGTGATAATAATGGTTTTGCCCTTTATTTCACCGCCAAAGCCGGTTCGCACACCCACGGCCTTGCCGTTTTCTACCATCACTTCAGTGACGGTATCCTGCCAGAAATGCACGTTGGGGATCTGCTCGAGCATTTCGCGCCACTTTTGCGAAAACAAAATACGATCGCTCTGGGCGCGCGGACTCCACATAGCGGGGCCCTTGCTGCGGTTAAGCATGCGAAACTGCACCATGGTATGATCGGTTACAATGCCAGAATAGCCACCCAGGGCATCGATCTCACGAACGATTTGCCCCTTGGCAATACCGCCCATGGCGGGGTTGCACGACATTTGGGCAATGCCGGAAAGGTTCATGGTAATAAGGAGAACCCTGGAACCCATTCGGGCTCCGGCAGCCGCAGCTTCACTGCCGGCATGCCCTCCTCCCACCACAATAATATCGTAGTGTTCAAACATCTAATTATAAGAAAATTAAGCCTGCAAAGTTAAGTAATAATTCTCTTTCTGGCGCATAAGGGCTTCGTCGGCAGGCTCTTTGTCCTTGTAGCCCAGCAGGTGAAGCACACCATGAATAATTACTCTTTTTAACTCCTCATCAAAAGAAAGGTTCAGTTCGATGGCGTTTTCGCGAACGCGATCAAGGCTGATAAAAACATCGCCGGAAACCAGACCCGTTTCCTCACAGTAGTCGAAGGTGATAATATCGGTAAGGGTATCGTGCTGTAAATACTGCTCATTGAGCTGCAAAAGGTAGGCATCATTACAAAAGATAAAGGAAATATCGCCGGGTTTGCCTTCTTCATTCTGGATGGCACGAACAACCCATTCACGGGTCCCCTTTTCAGGAAAGCCGGACATCTCAGCATCCACAAAATAAAAATCAATATTTCCCTTTTGCTTCAATCAGACCGTTTTTTTTACGTTGATCTTTTCGAAATATTCATCCAGCAGTCTGATACGATCACGGGTAAGGTGGTGATTAATGCTGGTAATATAAAACACCATTTCCATAAGTTCGGCCTGGGCGTCGAAGTTAACCTCATCGCTAAGCATACGAATCATAACCATGCTGCGTTCCCTTCCAGACAATTCTTCAGCTTCAAGGGCGTCATCCATTTCTTCCTGGAACAAAGCGGCAATTTCAAGAAAACGGTCGGAAAGAGAAACCTTAAAAACCAGTCCATTGGGACGTGATTCAAAATAAATATCTATATACTTCAGCTTGTCGCCTTTTTCGCTTACTGCGAACTCAAAGGCTTCCGAGACTGAAAATAGTATATTTCCGAAATAGGAATGAAAAATATTGTACTGGTCACAGACCTTTTCAACAAAGGCCTCCAGTTTATGGATTTCTTCCTTTCGGGCCTTGAGCCTCAGATGTTTTTCGAGTTCAACCATGGCGGTTTTATTCTACGTTAAGGAAATAGGTTTCTACAAGCGACCGGTAGAAAGGCTTCATGCCCGGAGGCAGGCTGCGGAGCATTTCCAATTCGCGGTTTCTTATCCTATTATACTCAAAAACATCGGCAGGGTTACTTAATTCATAATTTTTTGCGGTGGTGCCTTCGCGGCGCTCTTCTTGCTCACGTTGCAGCTGTGCTTGCTCATGCTCCAGCAGTCGCGTAAGAATGCGCTGCTGCCGTTGAACCGTTTGCCTGGTAATGTTGCGGGAAACGATATCGAGCTCGGTTCGCTCCATGTCGCGTTGTAGCTGATCGAGGGCGCGACCGTCCTCACCAGCTTGTTTCAATTCATCGGCAAGGCCTTTCAACTGGTTGCGAATGGCTTCCTGTTCGGCTGCCAGGCGCGCCAGCTGCTCACTTACCGACATAGGTTGACCGGATTCGCCAGGCATGGGCTGATGGCCCTGCTGCAACTGTTCTAGCATCTGATTGAGCTTTTCCTGCATCTCCCGCAGGCCAGGAAATCCACCCTGGCATTGCCCATCGCTCATAGGATCACCACCACCATTGGCAGCCATTTGCATTTGCATATTCTGCAGGCTTTCATTGAGCAACAGGGCCAGGTTGTTGATGTGGGTCATTACAAACTGCTGGCGGCTCGCACCCTGAAAGCGCCGCCGGTTAACCAGTTCAACCATACCCCGCTCAAGGTTCATGTTGATCTCTCCTATCTCGCGGTTAACATATGAACCAATTTGTAGCTGCCTCTTGCTTAATGCCACCAGCGAATCTTCTATCATTTTAAGGTCTTCCTGGATCTTCCGTTGCTCCTGAATAACTTCCACAAAGCGGGGATCATTCACGTTAATGGTACGCACCTCCAACAGAAGGTTCTCCTGAGAGAAGCTACTCTTGAGCAAGTTTTCCAGAATGACCCGGAGGGCCCGGGCATCTTCTGCCAGTTGCTCTTCTCCCATACTGGCCTGCATGCTTTGCAAACGCATACTGAGCTGATCCATTTTTTGACGTCCACCCTCCTGATTTTGAAGCGACCTGTTGGGCTGTCCTTCCTGAAGCTGATCGAGCGCCTTTTGTAAGTCCTCCATCATGGAGTTTTCAAGCTCGCTGGTATCATCGATATTATGCGGGCGCCGGAGCTGGTCATTCTTTTCACGAAATTCCTCCAGCATATCGCTGAGGGTTTCAAGACTTTCGTTGATATCTGACTGATCTTCAATAAGTTGATCATTATCAGCCTGCCCAGAACTGGTGTCTTCCATAACAGCATCCTGGTCCATCTTGGCTTGATCGAGCAAATCCATGCTTTGTTGCAGTAAGCGTTCTACCTCAAGTTGTTTAAAGAATTCCAATGCCCTATCCATTTGGTTTTCAAGCTGTCCCATTTCGAACTCCATTTGGTTAAGCATATCATACACCTGTTCGCGATCCAACTTATCAAGCTCTTCCCTGATCTTTTCCATTAGTTCACGCAGCTCATCCGAAACAACTTCTTCATACAGGCGATTCAACTCTTCCTGCTTTTCCTGAATCCTTTGGTTTTGCTCCATAAACTGTTGGTCGCGCTGCTCATTCTGCTGACGTGTTTCATTGAGCTTCTCAAAATTCTCCTGCACTTGCTGCTGCTTTTCCAACAAATTTTCAAGGGCATCGCGCTGTTGCCAGTTCATACGTTCAGATTCAAGCATCTGCCGCCGAATCTCATCAATCTCCCTTCTCGACTGTTTTACTTCAGAAATTCCCGAGCTGATCTCTTCCTTCATTTGTTCGTTGCTTTCCCTTGTCTGGGCAAGCAATTCTTCCTGGCTTGGGATATAAAGAGAAAACAACCTGCTGCGGCTCGTTTTGGGCCCGTTTACGCCATCATTGTCGGCAACACTAAAGAAGTACTCGACCGTTTCGCCGGGGCTCGCATACACCGAATTAAGGTCGAAATGGTGATAAAAGGTTTGGTTGAGCGAATTGGCATCGAATGCAAGCTTTTCCGAAAGAAAATCACCCTCCTCCCCTAACCGCTTCTGGCGTTCACTGATAATGCGGTAACGAAATTCCAGGTTGCTGAAACCATAATCATCCTGAATCAATCCGCGAAAGAACAAATGAGAAATCAGCACTGAATCCTGCTGTTCTTCTATCTGAATCTGTGGAAAGGCATCTGGTTTAACCTGCACAAAATAATTCAATGAATCACCTTTACCCACTTCCTCATTCCAGGCAAAAACATGATATCCAAACGATTTGGAGGCACGCTGCCGAACCTGAAAGACCCCGGGACGCACTTCAGACACATCAGCATTTTGTTCCTCTAAAACAAAAGTCACATCACCACTTCCCTTGGTGTTGAACTCCCATAAAATATCAGCTCCTTCGGCAACCATTAAATCGCCAATATTGCTGTACTGCTGCTCTCCCAGGCGGGTATAACCCGGATTCTGCACCTTCACGCTAAAATGGCTGAAAGACGGCTTCTGAACCACTTTCAAATCAAAAGGACCAAACACAAAGCCCTGGGATTCAATAAAAAACTGAAATGATTCCTGTAAATTTCGGACCTGATAGGAAAACAAACCTTTGCCATCGGCTGTCATAACATATTTAGCTCCCCCATAGCGAACGGCAGCCTGAGCGGGTAAAATGGCACCCTTGCTGCTCGCCTGAATGGTAAGATTTTCGCCCTGAAAGCCCTGCAGTTCGCCCTCAAACCCAAAAGAGAATGGGGCCGGTTTTTCGAAATACATTTCGTAACGGGCAATGCGGCTGGCAGGCTCAACCACAAAGGCAGGCCTTACAAGCAAAATCCCAAAAACCAAAATCAAGGGAAAAAGGAAGAAAGGCAGGTACTTCCTATTTCCTTTAAAATCAATGGCATCGGCAAAAGGAACTTTTAATGCAAAGGAGGACTTTTGATCGATACCAGCCATGATAAGTTCCTGGCCTTCCGCATTCTCATCCATAAAATGCCTGAGCTGCAAGGCATTGGTGATTTTATCGCGTATTTCATGCCGAAAATGCTTACCGATAATTTGGGCAGCAACAGCTGTATCGATTCTTTTCCCGATTTTAAGAAAACCGGCCATTGGCCTCACCACATAGCGTAATAAAACGAAGACATTAAAAATCAAAAAACCGTAAAACAGGACAAATCGTACTCCGCTGCCGAAATAGCCAAAATATTCGAGCAGTGAAAAAATCAGAAACAAAAGCAAAAAGCCCGCTCCAAAAAGCAAACTCCCCTTAATCAGTAAATTAAGGTAGTATCGCCTGATAAACCGGTCGAGTTTTTCAAGAAGTATTTCAAAATTACCGGCCATAAAAAGTTATTTCCTCATTGATTAGAATCCTAAATTTACAAAATTTTAAGGGGCTTTCAGCCTAAAAAACCTTAAATTGCAAAGTTATTGACTTAGAGTCATCTCAAGTAATAACGCAAAAAACTTTTTAATGATATAGAAAACATTTCTAAGCCAAATACCAATGAAAAAGAAAAAAGAAAGCATAAAGGCCGGCTTAAAGGATCAAATCATTGCCCATTTTAACAAAAACCGCGATTCATTATATAATTATAAGCAGGTAGCCAAAGCCCTGGGCAACGAAGGCCAGGAAAACCGAAAGTTTATATCAGGGGTATTGTACACCCTTGCCAAGGAAAACATACTGATTGAAGCTTATAAGGGAAAGTTTAAACTGAGTCCGCTATACGCAGATAAGCAGAAAAAAATGGGGCCGTTTATTACTGGCCGGGTGGATATGAAACAAACCGGAAAGGCGTATATTATTAGTGATGAAATGCTTGAAGACATTCTTATTCCATCCAACAATACCGGATATGCGCTGCACGACGATATTGTTAAGGTGCGCCTATTCCCTAAAAGGAAAAACCATAAAACCGAAGGTGAAATTATTGAAGTCCTTGAGCGCACCCACAGAAACTGGGTGGGAATCATTCAGCTAAGCAAGCAGTTTGCTTTCCTTTTGCCCGACAGCAAAACCATGCCTGTGGATATTTTTATTCCCCTGGAGCATTTGAACGGCGCCAAAAACGGACAGAAAGTTATTGCCGAGATCACCGACTGGGCTCCTCCGGCAAAAAATCCTTTCGGGAAAGTAATTGAAGTGTTGGGCGAACCCGGCGAAAACGAGGTAGAAATGCATGCCATACTGGCCCAGTATGGCTTACCGGCCCGCTTCGACAAGGAGGTGGAACTGGCAGCGGAAAAAATTCCCAGCGAAATCACGTCCCAGGAAATAGAAAAAAGGGAAGACTTTCGTGACGTGCTCACCTTTACCATAGACCCCCACGATGCCAAGGACCTGGATGATGCACTTTCGTGGAAACCCCTGGCAGAAAATATGTGGGAGATAGGTGTGCATATTGCCGACGTGACCCACTATGTGCGCCCCGGAGGTATAATTGAAAAGGAAGCCATAAACCGTGCAACAAGCATTTACCTGGTAGACCGCACCATTCCCATGCTGCCCGAAAAGCTGTCGAACCAGCTCTGTTCACTCAACCCCAACACCGATAAACTCTGTTATTCAGTTATTTTCAACATCAACGAAAAAGGCCGCGTGCTCAAGTCGCGCATTGCCAAAACCATTATTAATTGCGATTCCCGCTTCAGCTACGAGCAGGCCCAGCAAATCATAGAAGAAGAAAAGGGCACCCACAGCGAGGCCCTTCTTAGCCTCAACAGCCTGGCAAAAATCATTCGCGACCGCCGTATGAAAGACGGGGCCATTTCTTTCGACAAGAAGGAGGTGAAGTTTAAGCTCGATGAAAAAGGTAAACCCATTGAAGTGTATTTTAAGGAACAAAAGGACGCCCACAAGCTCATTGAAGAGTATATGCTGCTGGCCAACCGCACGGTAGCCGAGCGCATAGGAAAACCCAGGGTGAACAAAAAGCCAAAAACCTTTGTATATCGCATCCACGACTTGCCCAACCTGGAAAAACTCACTACCCTTTCAGAATTTGTATACAAGCTGGGCTACAGATTAAAAACCGACACCCGCAAAAATATTTCGCAGTCGTTCAATAAATTACTGGAAGATGCCCAGGGCAAAGGCGAGGAAAACCTCATTGAAACCCTGGCGATCCGCTCCATGGCAAAAGCCGTGTATTCTACCCACAACATTGGCCACTACGGGCTGGGTTTCGATTTCTATAGCCACTTCACGTCCCCTATCAGGCGATATCCCGATATGATGTCACACCGCCTGCTGTTCGATTATGCCAACGGCAAGTCCAGTGCCCCGGTAGAACATTTTGAAGACCTGTGCAAGCATTCATCAGACATGGAGAAGAAAGCCCAGGATGCCGAGCGCGACTCCATTAAATTGAAACAGGTAGAATTTATGGCCGACAAGATAGGTCAGGAGTTCGAAGGCCTTATTTCGGGCGTAAGCAAATGGGGTATCTTTGTGGAAATCAAGGAAAACAAGATAGAGGGTATGGTGCGCCTGAGTGATATGGCCGACGATTATTACTCGCTCGATGAGGATAATTTTCAGGTTGTTGGCCACAACAAGCGAAAGATTTACAAACTTGGCAGCCCGGTACAAATCAGGATAAAAAGCACCGACTTTGTCAAAAAGGAACTCAACCTCGAGCTAGCCGAATAAAAAAAACCCTTCTCCGTATTATCAGAGAAGGGGCCATAGCTATAAGTATTAACCTAAATCAGGTTCAGCCTGCTGTAAAGCTCTTTGCGGTATAAACCGCCAATGGGCAGAACCTTCATCTTACCTTCAATCACCAGGTCTGGATATTTGATCGAGAAGATCTTGTTCATATTCACAATAAACGAACGGTGAATGCGGACAAAATCCTTGCTGGGCAAAATACGCACCATTTCCTTCATAGTGGTGTGGGTGGTGTAGCTGTTGTCGGAGGTGTTGATCACCACATAGTCTTTCAAAGCTTCCACATAGAAAATATCATCGAAATTGATCTTGTTGAGGCGGTAGTCGGCACGAACAAAAATGCTGTCTTTCGACTCCTTGTTCTCAATGATCGAATGGTATAGATCGCGCTCTTTCTTAACAACTTCGTCTTTTTCATGCTTAAAGATCGCCATTTCGATGGTGGTCTGCAGTTCTTTTTCCTTAAAGGGCTTGATGATGTAGCCGTAAGGTTCTGTAATCTTAGCTTTGCTTAACGTATTGTCGTCGGCATAGGCAGTGAGGAAAATAACCGGAATTCCGAAACGCTCCTTGATAACATTGGCAGCATCAATACCGGTCATCTGACCCTTTAGCATAATATCCATAAGCACCAGGTCAGGACGATTATCCTCAATCTCTTCTATGGCTTTTTCTCCACTGTTTACAGTGGTAGGTACCTGATAACCCAGTTTTTTCAGACTATTCTGAATATCCTTGGCTACAATACTTTCGTCTTCAACAACCAGAATTTTAATTTTTGCCATATCTCTTTGTTTAAAAAATTAACACAATGCCACTGCTTAAAACCCAATACGTTTAAGACAGTTATTACTTGTTTAAAGGTTTAAAAAAACTTGATTACTTAGAATCTTCAAATTTACAATTATTTTTCAATTATCCAATCGCCAATAAGTCTGTGCCCGGGCGCATTCAAGTAAAAATGTACTTTTTTCCAAATTTTTAACGATTTTCCCCATCAACATAAATATTATTAATATTAATTTATTTAAAAAAAATTGTTGTTATTAAGGCTGTTGATAAGGTGAATAAAATTTTGAGCAAAAACTTGACAAAGGTGGTTTTGAAAATTATTCAACAGCCTATTAACAAGGGTTGACTTGCTATAGTGTGGACTTACAGCTTTTTACAAAGTTATTAACACGTTGTTAGGAGCGGGGCAGACTAATAAAATCTGGGTTATCAACAGGCATTTTTCGGCCTCTTTTTGTTAGAAACCTGTGCAGATGTTTTTAAAAATTGCACTATGAAATGCTTTGTTTTTTGATGGATTTTTGCATGGAAAACAGGATTTTAATTTTGCAAATATTCTTATTAGAAATAATCAGGTGGCAAGCCCTTATTTATTAACAAAGCCCTGTTGAAAACGACAGGCTCTTGAAAATGAAACGATAAGCTCTGTGCGCTTTTCATTATCATTTTGGCCGGCATGCCATAACTAATTAAAAACTAATTTTGTACAATTTCTTTGTAGCTTTGCTTATAATACACCTGAAAAAACTTTATTAACAATGGTAACAAACGGTTTACGAGTTGCCCTTGGTTGCGACCATGCGGGTTTTATGCTGAAGCAGCGCCTTATCCCATTTCTGGTTGAAAAGGGCTGTAAAATAAAAGATTACGGTACGTATTCGGAGGAGAGTGCCGACTATGCCGATGCGGTACATCCCCTGACATCGGCCATTGAGGAGGGGAACCACGATTTTGGCATAGTGATTTGCGGCAGTGGTAACGGCGTGAACATGACCGCGAACAAGCACCAGGGCATACGTTCGGCCCTCTGCTGGAAAATTGAAATTGCCCGCCTTGCCCGGGCCCATAATAATGCCAACGTACTGGCGCTTCCCGCGCGCTTCATTTCTGAAGAAATAGCCGTGCAAATAGCCGATATGTTCTTGAAAACAGATTTCGATGGCGGCAGGCACACCCGCCGGATCGGAAAAATTGCCTGGAAAGACGAAAACGACGACTTCGACCAGGACCTTGACAGCATGGAAGACATGCATGATGACGAACTTTAGCGCTCTGAGCCCTGCGCTCTGAGCAATTATCATTGTAATGACACAGATACACACACAGTTTTTAACAGACAGCGAAACCAAAGCCTTTGATCAGGGCCACCGGGCAACTATTGCCTATAACATTGGCCGGTACGATGAGGCCGTGAAGCGAGGCAAGCTGCAGTACGCCAACCTGGCCCTCGCGCGGCGCAGGGCGGCCATGCGCAAGCACCGCGTCATAGAAAATCTGGAGGATCATCTGAAAGATTTCGAATACCATTTTACCAGAAATGGCGGCAAGGTGCTGTGGGCGCAGGATGTGGACGAAGCCCGCAGGGCTGTGCTAGAAGTCCTGGAAAAGAATTATGTGAAGCTGGTGGTGAAGTCCAAATCCATGGTCACCGAAGAGATCGGCCTTACCGAGTTTCTCGAGAAAAACGGCATAGAAACCCTGGAAACCGACCTGGGAGAATACATTGTACAGCTGAGCAACGACAAGCCCTATCATATCGTAACCCCGATTATGCATAAATCGGCCCGTGATGTGGCAAAGATCTTTCACGAAAAGTTTGGCCTGCCCGAAGATTCTACCCCGGCCGAAATCACTGCCTTTGTGCGCACTACCCTGCGCGAGAAGTTCCAGAAAGCCCAGGCGGGTATTACAGGTGCCAATTTCCTGATTTCCGGAACGGGCGCCGTGGCACTGACCGAGAACGAAGGCAATGGGGTGCTGTCTATGAGCATGCCGCCTGTCCATATCGTGGTAACGGGCATCGACAAGGTGCTTCCTTCTGTTGACGACCTTGACCTTTTCTGGCCCATGCTGGCCACCCACGGCACAGGGCAGCAGCTCACCGTTTATAACACCCTGGTGAGTGGTCCGCGAAAGCGCGATGAAACCGATGGCCCCGCCCAGATGTATGTGGTACTGATCGACAACGGGCGCAGCAACCTGCTTTCCATGGTGCCGCAAAGGCGCGCTTTGGCATGCATTCGCTGCGGCGCCTGCCTGAATGCTTGTCCGGTATACAGGAATATTGGCGGCCATACCTACGGCACGGTTTATTCCGGACCCATCGGTGCGGTAATTACTCCCCACCTGTGTAGCTTCGAAGAATACAAGCACCTCTCCTTTGCTTCCAGCCTGTGTGGTAAATGTACCGAGGTGTGCCCCGTAAATATCGACCTGCACCAGCAGCTGCTCAACAACCGCAACCTCAGTGTGCGCCAAGGCCTCAACACCAAATGGGAAAAATGGGGCATGAAAGGCTATGAAAAATTTATGGGCAAGCGAAAATGGCTCGATATGCCTGGCGCCGGGATAAAAAACTTTGGCATGCGGCTGTTCTTCGGAAAGTTGTGGGGACCCCGGCGCGAGCTGCCCAAAGTGGCGCCAAAGTCTTTCGCAGAGCGCTGGAAAGAAAATCAATAAAAAACCCGGCTCTTTTTCAAAAGCCGGGTTTCGGGTGGAGAATATCGGGCTCGAACCGATGACCTCTTGGCTGCCAGCCAAACGCTCTAGCCAACTGAGCTAATCCCCCGTTTGTAGTTTGCAAAATTAATAGCTTTTCCCGAAATGACAAAATAATTTTTTTTCAAAGATGAAAAGACTATTCTGTGCAGTAAAAGTGCCTGTTAATAAAGCTATTGAGGAGGTTATGGAGGCTTTCCAACAAGAGCTGTCCGATGCCCGGATCAGCTGGGTTTCACCTCTTAACCTGCATCTGACCCTCAAATTTTTTGGCGATACGCCCATCCAGGATATTTCGGCTATTCTGGAAGCCCTTCACCTGAGCGCCACGGCACTGCCCCCTTTCAGCTTCACTGTAGAGGGTTGCGGCACCTTCGGAAGCCTGCGTCAACCCAATGTGATTTGGCTGGGGATAAAAAACGCAAAAATGCTTACCGAACTCTATTACAGCGTGAATCAGCAGCTGGCCCCCCTGGGTTTCGTGCCCGACAAAAAACTCTTCACCCCCCACCTTACCATAGGCCGCATCAAAAGCATTGGCGACACCCTTACCCTTCGATCCCTCGAAAGCCAGTTCAGCACCGAGACCTTCGCCACCGTCCGCACCGAATCGTTCTACCTTATGGAAAGTTTCCTGCGGCCCCAGGGCCCCGTTTACAAAGTCGTGGAAGAATTTAAGCTGGGGGAAGGGCAGAGAGCGTGAAATTGAGAAGGGGAGAAGTAGGTGACTTAAGTGGCTTAAGAGAAAAAGGGAAAGAGAGAAACTTTAATTAAGAAATTGTGATTATGGAAAGGATTAGAACACACAAGGATTTGAGGGTTTATATGCTTTCATTTGAAGTGGCCATGGAAATTTTTGAAATAAGCAAATCATTCCCCAAAAATGAAGAATATTCTTTGACCAGCCAGATTCGGCGATCCTCAAGATCGGTCTCAGGAAATATTGCTGAGGCTTTTAGAAAGCGCCGTTATCCCAAGTCATTCATAGCCAAACTTTCTGATGCAGAAGGAGAAGCTGCAGAAACCCAGGTTTGGCTTCAATATGCCTTCAGTTGCAATTATATCTCTCTGGAGGTTTATAATGCCATGGACGAAAAGTACAATCATATCATTGGTATGATCGTTAACATGATTATCGAACCCGAAAAATGGTCCTGGTAATTCTTCCCTATTTCCCTTAAGCCTCTTAGTTCTCTAAAGTCCCAGCAATGTCCCGCTACATACACAACCTCATAGCCCAGGGCGAGCATCAGCAGCTCGATTTTAAGTTCCAGGTGAACGACAGCCGCAAGATTGCGCGCACACTGGTGGCCTTTGCCAATACCGATGGTGGCAAGCTGCTTATCGGGGTGAAGGACAACGGCGTGATTGCCGGGGTGCGCACCGATGAAGAATATCATATGATAGAGGCGGCGGCCGGCATGTATTGCAAGCCAGAGATCCACTTTGCCTTTCGCCCGTGGAACATCGATGGCAAGCAGGTCCTCGAAATTGATGTGCCGGCACTTAAGGTAAAGCCGGCCTTCGTCCTAACAGAAGAAGACCGCTGGATGGCCTATGTGCGGGTGGGCGACCAGAACATACTGGCCACCCCCTTGCAGATAAAACTATGGAAGCGCCAGAGCAGCGAGGAAGGCACCATAATAAAATATTCTGACAACGAAAGGATCCTGCTATCCTATCTCAACACCCATCCATTTATCACCCTGAGTAAGTTTTCACGCCTCGCCGATATTCCGCGCTACAAGGCCGAAAACATACTTGTTAACCTGATGAGCGCCGGACTGGTGGAAATGGGCCAGAACGAACATCATGTGTGGTTTCGCCTCAGCGAAGCAGGGCAGGAGGAAGGCCGCGAGTAAATTCAGCATCTTCGTAAAATGCTGTTCACGCTGCCCAGATAGCCGCCGCCAAACAGATTAACGTGCACCATGAGCGGGTAGAGGTTGGCAATTTCAATGCCCTGCTGCCAGCCACCATCCAGCGGGTATTCTGAATGGTAGGCATTATAAAAACCTGGTGCAAATCCACCGAACAGTTTCGACATGCCCAGGTCCATGTGGCGGTGGCCAAAATAAACGGCGGGGTCGATAATCACCGCTTCACCGCAGCTGCCTGCCATGAAATTGCCGCTCCAGAGGTCGCCATGCAGCAGGGCAGGGGGCTCTGCCGGGAAAAACTCGTGCAGGCGGACAAAAAGCCGTTCAAACTTCCCTTCCAGTTCTTTGTCTGTTTTTCCGCTTTCGCGGGAAAGGCGCAGCTGTGGCCGGATGCGTTCGTTGATAAAAAAATCGGTCCAGCTTCCGCTGAAAGCATTGCGCTGCGGCAGGCTGCCGATATAATTGGAATGGCCGAGCCCGAAGTGTTGGTTTGTGTGCTTATGCAACCTGGCCAGTCCCCGCCCGAAGTTTTCCCAGAAATCCGTTTCCAATGGGCGGCTGTCGATGTATTCCAAAACGAGGAAAGCCTGGTCACCCGCTTCGCCAGTGCCAATGACCCCGGGAACAGAAAGTTCAGCAGCATTTTTCAGCACTTCAAGCCCTCGTGCCTCAGCCTCAAACATGCCCGGATAGCGACGTGCGTGGTTGTATTTCACAAAATACCGCCCTTGGTCGGTAGTTACCACATGCGCGTCGTTGATGCATCCCCCGCCAACCGGTGAAACCCCCGAGATGGTGTGGTGCAGGAAGGTGTTTTCCCTTAGGGTTTCCTGAATTGCCTCCTGTAGTTCGTTGGGTAACATTAATAAATGAAAAGTGAAAAATTAAAAAATTTCAATCAAGAACCTCTCCACCCTTTTTTAAAATCTGAAATCGTTAATCGGCAATCGTTAATCATGGACCTCCCCCCAACCCCCTCCAAAGGGGGAGTTCGTGCTAAGCAAATTTTTCTTTAAATCGAAAATCTGAAATCGTTGATCTGAAATCGTTAATCAAGGACTCCCTCCAACCAATTAACAATTAACCATTTACAATTAACCATTAATACGCTCTCTCGGTCCGTCCTTCAATGTAGTTGATAAAGGAGCGGTTCACCACCTTGTTGCCGCCGGGGGTGGGATAGTTGCCGGTAAAGTACCAGTCGCCGGTATGTCCGGGACAGGCGGCGTGGAGGTCTTCTATGGTCTGGAACACGATCTCGAGTTTTGCCTTTACCTGGGGTGGGTGCAGCATTTCGGCGATCCTGGCCGAGATTTCTTCGGGACAGAAAGGCCTGTAGATGTCCTTCACGCAATTGGTCACCTCTTCGCTTGGCAGCATTTCCTGCTCCTTGCAGCGTTTGTACACGTCGTTTATCACGCCGGCCCTGCCGCTGTCCTTCAGCAGCTCTATGGCTGCCCTGAAGGCGATGAAGTCACCCATACGGGTCATGTCGATGCCGTAGCAGTCGGGGTAACGAATCTGGGGGGCCGAAGAAACGATCACGATCTTCTTTGGACCTAGGCGATCTAAAATACGGATGATGCTTTTCTTGAGGGTGGTACCACGGACGATGCTGTCGTCGATCACCACCAGGTTGTCTTCGTCGCGACGCACCACCCCGTAAGTCACGTCATACACGTGGGCCACCAGGTCGTCGCGGGCGCTGTCGGCGGTGATGAAGGTGCGCAGCTTGGCGTCTTTTACTGCTATCTGGTCTACGCGCGGGCGCAGCGCCAGCACTTTTGTGAGCTTCTCAGGATCAATTTTGCCCTGCATTTCGATGATCTGGTCTTTCTTCACCTGGTCGCAGAAGTCGTTGAGCCCTTCCACCATGCCTTTAAAAGCAGAGATGGCCGTGTTGGGAATATAGGAGAAAATGGTATTATCCAGGTCGTGGTTTATGGTCTTCAGAATGG
>Ga0114946_10001598_pt1 | contig 15631 bp, 13 predicted proteins | sample WalLakDeSediment_FD_88676 | JGI IMG/M metagenome (GOLD analysis project Ga0114946, IMG submission 88676) | Lake sediment microbial communities from Walker lake, Nevada to study Microbial Dark Matter (Phase II) - Walker Lake 11/02/13 Deep Sediment | ecosystem: Environmental > Aquatic >... | reverse complement strand
CTGCCTTGCAGATAAGCTGCAATCTGACTGGCTGAAAATTCCATGAAATCTATTTGTTAAAAACGGCCGCAAGTTACCAAATTATTGTGTGCGCCTTGTTCGTTTTCGTCAGCTGGTTTTAAAAATTCACTTTTATTAACAAAAAATCAGCCCTTTCTTGCCTTTCCTATGAGGGGTTCGCTCACTTTCTTGGGGTAGCAAAGGAAAAACTTCTCAACCGGGTGCGAAAGCACGCTGATATTGAGATGGTCGCTTGCAGTGGCCACATCGGTCAGGCTTCCATCGCGCGAAAGGATCATGATATTTCCAATTACTGGGTCGTAGGCGCTATTGCGTGTGATACCGTTCATGACAAAATAGTCTGTGTCGTCATCTGTAATTTTGTACAACTGGCGCGTTCTGAACCGGATTTCTTCCATATACTCAGTGGTAAAAGGCATTTTCTGAATTTCGATCTTAAACAGGTGTCTGTTTACCAAATTATTGCAAAGATTTCTGAGCACTGGGTCTGTATGCCCTGCCCAAACCTTGATGGCAGCATAAATGTCGTAATCGTCGAGTTTTGCAAAGTCCTCGAGCAGGCTGTTGTCTTTCAGAAAATCTTTTTTTGAAAAATTCTTTTTCAGGAAACGGCTCAGGGCTGGAGTTGCAAAAAGGTTCTCGCCCGATCGAGAAAGTTCTCTGGCCCGCCTGATAATGCTGCCTAACAGCTTCTCTGCCGAAATCACGGTTTTATGCAAATATACTTGCCAATACATCAACCTGCGGGCAATGATGAACTTTTCAATGCTGTAAATTCCTTTCTCGTCAATCACAAGCTGATCGTTGCTGATATTTAGCATTTTTATAATTCTGTCCCAGCTAACAACCCCCTCAGATACCCCTGTATAAAAACTGTCGCGATTAAGGTAATCAAGGCGGTCCATGTCGAGTTGTCCAACAACCAATTGGTGTAGGGCCTTTTTTGGATAATCGTTTTTAAATATTTTAAGGGCCTGTTCAAGGTTGTGCCCCTGACGATTGAGTTGGTTCATGAAAAGCTCGGTAAGGTCTTCGTGGTTCAAATCATTTACCAATGCTTTTTCCAGTGCATGCGAAAAGGGACCGTGACCAATGTCATGCAATAAAATGGCTTGAATTAGCGAAAGTGATTCTTCTTCCGAAATGTCGTGGCCTTTAAAGCGCAAAATTTCAATGGCTTGAATAGTAAGGTACATGGCACCCATGGCATGATGAAACCTGGTATGCAAGGCGCCCGGGTATACCAGGTGGGTTAAGCCAAGCTGCTTAATATTTCTTAATCTCTGGAAATAAGGCGTTTCAATCAAGTCAAAAACGCTCTCGTATGGCACATTAATAAAACCATAAACAGGGTCGTTTAAGATCTTTAGTTTATTTGTTGATGAAGTTTTCATGGCTTTTTTTTTGGGGTGAAATATATAGCGAGTTTTAACATCACACGCACCCAAATTTCGGTATTTTTGGTTAAATTTGTGCTGGCTGGAAGCAATTTATTATTGAATTTCAGTGTTTTTGTAAAAAAATATTTTCTTTGTCCTTTTTTGCCTTAGGGCTTAATACTTAAAAACTGCAACAGCAGTTCTTTTTTTCTTTGAAACTAAAAACTTAAATATGAGTGTTACCATTCTGTGGGCCGATGACGAGATTGAATTGTTGAAACCACACATTATTTTCCTTGAAGCAAAAGGTTATACCGTTTACACTACCAATAATGGCTCAGAAGCTCTTGATCTGATCGGTGAAAAGGACTTCGATATAGTATTTCTGGATGAAAACATGCCCGGTCTTTCAGGCCTTGAAACCCTGACCCAGATGAAAAACCGTCAGCCCGGTCTTCCTGTGGTAATGATCACCAAGAGCGAGGAAGAAAGCATTATGAACGATGCCATTGGAAGTAAAATAAGTGATTACCTGATCAAACCAGTCAATCCAAATCAGATTCTACTGTCACTCAAAAAAACCCTTGAGAACAAGAAACTGGTTAGTGAGAAAACCACCATGGGCTACCAGCGCGAGTTCAGGCAAATAGGCATGGCCCTGAGCGGGCGACTCGACTTTGGTGAGTGGAAGGATATATACAGGCAACTGGTTTATTGGGAGCTTGAGCTGGAAAAATCGCAGGATAATAGCTTGAAAGACATTTACCGTATGCAAAAGTCTGAAGCAAACTCTGTTTTTTCGAGTTTTGTTGAAAAGAACTATACCGACTGGCTTCGGAGCGGGCAGGATGATCGTCCGGCACTATCGCACACCATTTTCCGCGAATATTGCCTACCCCTGATTAAGAATGAGGAAAAAACCTTCCTGATTATTATTGACAATCTTCGCTTTGACCAGTGGAAGGCCCTGCAGCCTTTCTTCGAGCAGTTTTACCGGGTGGTTAACGAAGATATTTTTTGCAGTATTCTCCCCACTGCCACCCAATATGCGCGCAACTCATTTTTCGCAGGCCTTTTGCCAAGTGAGATTGAAAAACGCTACCCAAACTATTGGGTTAACGAAGGCGACGAAGGCACCCGAAACCAATACGAAAATGAGCTTTTTGCTGAACAACTAAAAAGGTTGGGAAGTGATATTAAGTTTAATTACCATAAAATACTGAACCTTGCTGCTGGTAAAAGACTTGCCGAAAGCCTCAGCAATTATACTAATACCAAGCTTAACGTGTTGGTATACAATTTTGTTGATATGCTTTCGCATGCCCGCACCGAAATGGAAGTGATCAAAGAATTGGCTGATGACGAAGCTGCATATCGCTCACTTACAATGAGCTGGTTTGAGCATTCGCCCCTTTGGGATATCGTCAGGTCGCTATCCGAGAAGAACATCAGCATTATTCTCACAACTGACCATGGCTCCATCAGGGTTCAGAATCCCACGAAAGTGGTAGGCGACAAAAACACCAATACTAACCTCAGGTACAAGACCGGGCGCAACTTGCAGTACGATGCATCTGAGGTTTTTGAAGTGCGCAACCCGGCTGATGCTTTTCTGCCTAAAGGCAATATCAGCTCCACGTTCATTTTTGCACTGGAAAACAGCTTTTTTGCCTACCCCAATAATTACAATTACTACGTTAATTATTACCGGAATACTTTCCAGCATGGTGGCGTTTCACTCGATGAAATGCTGATACCACTGATCTTCATGAAAGCCAAGTAATCTTTGCATGGAAACCCAGGAACAGTTTAAAATCCGAACACCCGAAGCCCTCATAGAAGTGGCCGGGGCGCTTCTCTCAAGTTATCCTGAAGGGAGGATTTTTGCCATTTTTGGCCCTATGGGTGCAGGTAAAACCACTTTTGTTAAAGCCATTTGCAGGTATCTTGGAAGCACCGATATTGTTAGTAGTCCTACTTTTTCCATTATCAACCAGTACCTTGCACCAAGCGGTGAAAGTATATTCCATTTCGACTTTTACCGTATTAAAGATTTAGTTGAGGTTTATAACCTTGGCTATGAAGATTACTTTTTTTCTGGAGCATATTGCTTCATTGAATGGCCCGAAAAGATTGAGTCACTCCTTCCGACCGGAAGCCACAAGGTTTTCATAGAAGAGGTAAGCGGGGAGCGTATCATTCGATTCTGACCAAGCCGTAATTTAAAACTCCTTTAAAAAACTGAATTATGCACCGCACCGCAAAAGATTACGTTTTGTTCAGCAGGGCAGGGCAGTTTATGCCCCAGGAGGAAATGCTGGAAGTGAAGAAACGTAAGAACCACCTGGTTATTGGAATTCCACGCGAGACCGCCTTCCAGGAAAACCGCGTTGCCTTGGCCCCCGAGGCCGTTGCAGTTTTGGTTCAGAACGGTCACAAGGTTCTCATAGAAAACAAGGCCGGCGAGAATGCCTTTTTCCCCGACAATGAATACAGCGAAGCGGGAGGCGAAATCGTATATTCAACCGAAGAGGTTTACAAAGCAAGCCTGATTTTGAAAGTATCACCAGTTACAGACCAGGAAATAGACTATCTTAAATCGGGACAAGTGATTTTTTCGGCCCTGGCCATGCCCATGCAAAAGGAAAACTATTTTAAGGGGTTGGCAAGCAAAAAGGCTACTGCCGTTGCTTTTGAACTAATACGCGACAAAACCAACTCATTCCCATTGGTGCGCAGTATGAGTGAAATAGCTGGCAATACCGCCATACTCATTTCTGCTGAATATCTCAGCGACCGCAAATACGGTAAGGGACGGATGTTTGGAGGCTTTTCGGGCATTACACCCACCGAGGTAGTCATCATCGGTGCCGGTACGGTGGGCGAATATGCCGTGCGGGCCGCAATGGGCCTTGGTGCTATGGTTAAGGTTTTCGACAACTCAATTTACAAGCTCAGGCGCCTGCAAAGCAATCTCAGTGCACGTATTTTCACCTCCATAATTCAACCAAAGGTACTCCTTAAAGCCCTGCGTACCGCCGATGTTGTTATAGGGGCTCTGCATTCGCACTGGGGGCGAACACCTATTGTGGTATCAGAAGAAATGGTGGGCCAGATGAAATACGGTAGTGTTATCGTTGACGTCAGCATCGATCAGGGCGGATGTGTGGAAACCAGCGAATTGACCAACCACAGCGAGCCGGTTTTCCGAAAACTGGGTATTACACACTACTGCGTTCCAAACATAGCATCACGGGTTCCGCATACTGCTTCTTATGCCTTCAGTAATTTCTTTGCACCGGTACTGCTTTCAATTGGCGAAAGCGGCGGTTTTGAAAACATGCTGAAACGCGATCCTGGCGTCAGACAGGGCGTATACATGTTTAATGGCACCCTGACCAACCAATACATTGGCGAGTATTTTAACATTCCTTACCAAGACATTGATCTTTTGATGGCAGCCTTTTAACAAAAAAACCGGAAGCAAAACTTCCGGTTTTTTTGTGACTTGGCTGGGGCTCGAACCCAGGACCCCATCCTTAAAAGGGATGTGCTCTACCTGCTGAGCTACCAAGTCGGAGCAAAATAAGTGACTTGGCTGGGGCTCGAACCCAGGACCCCATCCTTAAAAGGGATGTGCTCTACCTGCTGAGCTACCAAGTCAGAAAAAGATAAAAACCACAAAGAACAATATGCCAGGGGGGCGTTTTTTTAAGAGTGCAAAGATACGCCCTATTCTTAAAAAACAAAAGGTTTTTTTGGGGTTGAACAAATTAAATTCCAAACTCTGAAAAAATAGATTTTAAGGGGCTAATCGAGAACCGGATGTCTTTCAAATTCTGCATTCTGATCGAAAAGCAGGCGGTAGGTTGTAAGTAGAAACACTGTCTCAGAGCCAATGTATTTGGCAGTACTGATCATTTTCGGGTTGAAATCGCCGATCCATGACATGTATGCCCCCTCATATTTTGGAGGATCGTTTTCGGTGACATACTTTTTTAAGGTCATGATCATGCCGGCGTCAATGCCCTTGTTTCGGAATTCGGGAACGATACCGAAAACAATTCCGCTTATCTGATTCAGTTTACCTTGCCAGCGATAATAAAGGAACTTAATTTTTCCCCATAAATTGAGCCGGCCGTTCACATATTTGAGGACCCCGTTCAATTCGGGGATGCTGATAAAGAAACCAATAGGGCGTTCTTTATGATAAGCAAAAATGGCCAGCCGCTCATCAAAGATGCTCTTCATTGTTTTAAAGGTGTGGATTGCAGCTTCTTTTGTAATTGGCTTAAAATACATATGAGTACTTGACCAAGCTTCATTGTAAATGGTCTTGAAATCATCGGCGTACTTTTCGAGCATGCTTACTCTCAAATGGTCAAAATGATATCCCTGGTTAATCAGTCTTTCGAACATTTTTTCAAGGATGGGCGGGAGTCCTTTATGGCGGCTCAGGTAAAAAACGTTCTGGTTATAAAAATTGCGGAAACCATATTTTTCGAAAAACTCGCGGTAATAGGGCGGGTTATAGCTAATGGTATAGATGGGTTGATGCTCAAAACCATCGACAAGAAGCCCCCAAAATCGATCCTTTTCGCCAAAATTGATGGGCCCATCCATGGCTTCCATGCCCTTTTCAACGAGCCAGTTTTTGCAAGCATCGAATAAAATAAAGGCAGCTTCCCGCTCATTGATGCACTCAAAGAAACCCATTCCGCCAGTGGGCTGTTTGAAAATAGCAGAAAACTCAGGGTGTACGAATGCTGCAACCCTTCCGATGAGCTCACCTTTCTGGTTTATCAACACCCAGCGAATCGCTTCGCCCAGAAGATAATACTTGTTTTTTTGGCGATCGAAAACCGCCTCAATATCGTTATCAAGGTGGCTGATCCAGTTTTTGTCGTTTTTGTAAATGATCCTGGGGACTTTAAGAAATTCGTTTGCTGACCGGCGATCGGTTACTTCAATAAGTTGCATCGGCTGGGTTTTTTGTCAGGAATTTATTTGGCATCTTTGCAAAAATAATTTTTTAATCATAAAGTTGTTTGATTTTGTAAAGGTTTAAGCTTGCGCACAAAGCAAGAATCATTTTTTTAAGAATCAAATTAATAATCCAATTATTTTTCAGCTATCGATGGAAGGAAAGGTAATGATTGTAACAGGGGCCTCATCTGGTATTGGCAGGGCACTTGCCTTAGAGGGCCTAAAACTTGGCATGAAGGTGGTTCTGACTGCCCGCAGTTTGCAAGGTTTGAATGAAACGGCTGCATTGTCGGGTGCTACGCCTGAAAAATACCTGGTTTTCAGGGCCGATGTCACAAATAAGGAAGATTGTCAGGCAATGGTAGAGGCAACCATTGCTTGCTTTGGGGGTATTGATGTGCTGATAAATAATGCAGGGCTCTCCATGCGGGCCATATTTGAAGAGGTTGACCTTGAAGTGCTTGAAAGACTTATGGATGTTAATTTCTGGGGCACAGTTTATTGCACAAAATTCGCTTTGCCTTATCTTCTCAAATCAAAGGGCAGCGTGGCAGGAATCTCATCAATAGCCGGCCATAAGGGGCTCCCCGGCCGCACAGGGTATTCGGCCTCAAAATTTGCCATGCACGGATTTCTTGAAACCCTGCGGGTCGAAAACCTGCACAAGGGCCTTCATGTGCTTATTGCAAGCCCTGGTTTTACATCAAGTAATATCCGGAAAGTGGCTTTATCTAAAGACGGTTCGCCACAGGGCGAGTCGCCAAGGGTCGAAGAAAAAATGATGACGGCCGAAATGGCAGCATGGCATGTAATGAATGCCATTAAGAAAAGAAAAAAAACACTGGTACTTACCACCCAGGGAAAATTAACGGTTTGGCTGAATAAGTTTTTTCCGGCCCTTGTTGATAGGCTGGTATTTAACCATATGGCCAAAGAGCCTGATACCCCTTTGAAGTGAAAAACATTTAAGGAAAAATTTACCCCCCGAAATAAAATAAATCCCTAAATTTGTTTCAACGCCTTTGTTCCTTTCCTTTTTTAATCAAATTTTGTGAAGTCACTCTTTTTCGAGCAAAATTATTTTTTAGCGAATGTCAGGACATTCGACATCAAAAAACTTTTTATAAGCCAATCTTTTTCTTATGAAACGAGCATGATTCGTTAAACCCAATCCCGGATGAGAATTCATCATGCGAGTTCCATCCGGCCTTAAGAAAAAAAAATTAACTGATGAAAGAAAATCTGATCATTAAGCCCTTAGTTGGCTTTGGCGATTTGAAATTTGGTGCCACCAAAAACGAAGTGAAAGCCTTATTTGGCGAACCCCAGGAAGTGGAGACCATTGAAGGCGACGAGGATTTTTCGGAGGTGGAGGTCTGGAGTTACTGGGATAAGGGGCATGCGGTTTATTTCGAAAAGGAATTCGATGATCGCTGCACCAACTTCGAAACCGACCATGAAGATGCCCTGCTTTTCGGTAAAAAGGTCTTTGGACTGACCGAAAAACAAATCATGGCTCTTATGAAGGAAAACGGCTTTACAGATTTTGAGGCCGAAAATGAAGAGGAATGGGAAGAAAGACGGGTTTCGTTTTTCGATGGCCAGGTCGATTTTATTTTTGACGAGAATGTGCTGATTCAGGTAAGCTGGGCAGTAGGTTTTGATGAGCAAGAGAATGTTAAATGGCCAACATGAAAATGGCGCTGATTTAAAGCCATGCAAAAATTATATCCACTAAAATTTCAGCCTGTTTTCAAGGACAAGGTGTGGGGTGGAACCCGTTTAAAAACCCTTTTCGGAAAAGATTTCTCGCCTTTGGCAAACTGTGGCGAGTCATGGGAGCTCGCCGCATTTGGCAGTGAAGATTCAGTAATTTCGAATGGCTTTCTGAAGGGGAATGAGCTTTCGGAACTTCTTGAGGTATACATGGGCGAGCTTGTTGGTGAAAACGTTTTCAATCAGCATGGAAATGAATTTCCCTTACTGGTTAAGTTTATTGACACCAGCGATTATCTCTCTGTGCAGGTGCACCCCGATGATGAGGTTGCCCGGAGCCTCCACAACTCCAATGGCAAAACCGAAATGTGGTACATACTCGATGCGCAGCCAGGGGCAGAGATCATCTCAGGCTTCAATAAGGATGTTGACCATGAAGTACTGCTGAAGCACGTTGAAAACAATACCTTGCGCGAGATTATGCTTGCCAAACCTGTGAAACCCGGCGATGTGCTGTTTTTGCCTGCCGGCAGGGTGCATGCTATTGGTGCCGGAATTACCCTTTGCGAAATACAACAGGCCAGTGATATTACCTATCGTTTATACGATTGGGACCGACCCGGTATGGATGGCAAACCCAGGGAGCTTCACCTTGAGCAGGCCCTGAAAGTGATCGACTACAAGAAGGCCAGGGAATTTACCGTAAACTATACGCCAGCCACCAACGGATCGGTCAACCTGGTTCGCGATAAACATTTTACTACCAACCTGCTTACCTTCGAGCGGAAAATTGAAACTGACTATTACCTGGTCGATTCGTTTGTGCTTCTGGTTTGTATTGATGGCGCTTTTGAAATCCAGTACCAGGGTGGTAATGAATCAATTGCCAAAGGGGAGGTGGTGCTTCTACCTGCCGAGATACACCAGTTAAGTTACATTCCGAAAGAACCCTGCCGGGTGCTTGAAACCTATATTGGATAAAAAATTTGGCGGCTTACCGGCCGCCTTTTTTATTTCATATCACCAAAACTGCTCCCCATAGCAGGTTGGCGGTAACAGATAATCTCTTCAAGCTTTTTGCGGTATTGGAAAATACTGGGTTTGATACAAATGATACAAATTTGCTAATTCTCTATCATGGAAACGATCTTTGCATCAAGTGGCTTTACATTGGGCGCAAATACCGCTTTGAGTTCGCCTTTTTCATCTACCAGGTATTTCTGAAAATTCCAGGTTGGCGATTTGGTGTTCCAGCCGTTCTTATCTTTGTCAGAAAGCCACTGAAATACCGGGTGCATGTCATTACCTTTAACCGAAACCTTATCGCTCATAAGGAAGCTTACCCCATAATTCCTTTGGCAGAACGCTGCGATTTCTTCTGACGAACCCGGCTCCTGGTTCATGAAGTTGTTCGCCGGGAAGCCGATAACCTGCAGCCTGTCACCGTATTTGGCATGAAGTTCTTCGAGTTCGGCGTATTGGGGCGTAAAGCCGCATTTACTTGCAGTATTAACGAGCAGCACCTTTTGACCTTTAAACTGATCGAAGCGAATGGTATCGCCCGATAGGGTGACTGTTTCCAAATCATAAAAGGATGTTTTGCTTTCAGTATTTCCCGGACGAATATTGGCTTTACAGCCGAAAAGGCCAAGTATCATTGAAATAATACCCATATAGCTTACGAACTTAAAAAACATTTTTGTTTGATTTAATCAGTCAACAAGAAGTTCTTAAGAAAGTTCAGGCCTGATGACGGTTTTGGCAAAAGAATCCGAGCTTATAAACGTCGTATAGAAGAAGGGAGGGTTTTTTACTCAAGAGGTTTTTTTCAATAAGAGCTCTTAAAAACTTGAAAAAGAATGCAAAGGCGCTGCAAAGGCCAAATTGCTTTAGTTTTTTAAACCACGCAAGCAGCCTTACCATTTTTTCCAAATCGTGGCCATCATCAAGATAGTTATTGATAAAAGCCAGGTTTTTTATGCCTTCCCTGCTTTTCTCAAGGAATTCAATATTTGATTGCAGTCCAACATGCAAAAGCGGATTGTTGATATGCTTAACCGGAACCCCGTTTTTCATAAGCTCGTATCCAAACAAGGTGTCTTCATGTCCGTAGCCTTTAATATTTTCATTAAATGGAATTTGCTTAATGATGGTTTTGGGCACCATAAAATTGTTGGTCATGAACGACTGGTGTGGGTTTTTGTTTCTTTGGGCTACACCCCTTACTTCGCGCCTGTTGCCATAAAGCCAATGCAGGTAAGTGTCATCTTCGGGAGGTTGCTCAAGATAACTTCGGCCCCCGCATACCACAGCATTTCCATTTGCCTGTTCAAGGTATCGTTTCAGGAAAAGCTCGTCAGGCGTTGCAGAGTCGCAATCCATTATTATCAGCCATTTATAATGTGCCTTGTGGGCGAGAAGGTTCCTGATTCGGCTGCGGCCTGCGTTTGCAGGAAGTAATTCGTAGCGCACCAGGTCATGTTCGGCAATTTCCTTGTTCAACAGCCGGTATTCTTCATCAGAGGCATCATCAATTACCACAATTTCGACAGGCACAGCAAGCGACAAGGCCTGATCATGCAAACTCTTTACCAGAGATCGCACATCGTAATTGTATATCGGAATGCAGATGCTGAGCATAATTAAGGATTGCTAAAGGCAAATATAATGACAATTTTTCTGCGAAACCAAAGCAAGCCTATCCCATGTTAAGGTCTGGTAAAGAAAAATGAACCAGATAATTACTTCTTGTAAAAACTCGGTGAGAAAAGCAACAAGACGGTAAAAAGTTCGAGTCGCCCAAGAAGCATCAGGAAACTGAGCACCCATTTCCCGGCCATAGGGATATGGGCATAATTTTCAATCGGGCCAACGCTCCCGATGCCCGGACCCACGTTACCCAGCGTGGCCACCGTGGCGCCCACCGCCGACATGAAATCAAGCCCGATAATGGCCATTACTGCCGAGCCCACAGCAATAGCCACCACATAGATCATAAAGAAGGCCAGGAAATTATTGATGATCTCAGTGGGGATGCTCTTTCCGTTAATCCTTACCGGAATTACCGCCATTGGGTGTAAAAGCCGCTTAAACTCAAGCCTTACGTTCTTGAGCAATACCAAATGCCTTATCATTTTTATACCTCCGCCCGTTGAGCCGATACAACCACCAGCGAACATTAGCAGGAAGATCAGAAACCAGAGCGATCCTTCCCATTTGAGGTAATCAGACGTTACAAAACCGGTAGTTGTGACTATAGAAACCACCTGGAAAAGGCTGTTGCGGAAAGCCTGTTCATATCCCATTTGGCTGGTAAAAAAAATGACCAGCGAAATGATTATGGTAAAAACCCCCATAATGCTGATAAAGAAACGGAACTCTTCGTTTCGGAAAACCTTGTCGAGCTGTCCTTTCAGTGCAAAATAGTGGAGTGAGAAGCTCGTTCCTGCCAATATCATGAAGAAAATGATCACATATTGGATATATGGCGTAAAGCTTGCAATGCTGTCATTTCTGGTTGAAAACCCGCCCGTAGCCATGGTGCTGAAAGCGTGATTCAGGGCATCGAACAGGTTCATTCCGCCAAACATGAGCAGTATGGTTTGCAAGAGTGTAAACAGCACGTAAATGCCCCAAAGGCGCTTGGCTGTTTCGGCAATGCGGGGGTGGAGCCGGCTTGGGGTTGTACCGGGCGCCTCAGCAACAAAAAGCTGCATACCCCCCACACCCAGAACGGGAAGAATGGCCAGGGTGAGTACGATGATACCCATGCCCCCCAGCCAGTGCGTCATGCTTCGCCAGAACAATAACCCCTTTGAAATAGATTCAACATCTGTTATTACCGTAGCACCGGTAGTTGTAAATCCCGAAATGGTTTCAAAAAAAGCATCGGTATAGTTGGGTATGGTGTCATAAAGAAAGAATGGCAATGCACCAAAGGCCGAAATACTGACCCAGGTGAGCGTCACAATGATATATCCTTCCTTCTTGCCGATGTTGCGGTGGTCGTGCCTGCGGGTAAATATAAACATAAGGAGGCCTGCCACAAAAGTAATGGCCGCGCCATGAAGAATGGCCTTAATGGCTGCTTCCTCCTGGTAATACCACGACCACAAGGCAGAAAGGGCCATAAAGAAAGTGAGTATGATCAGAAGGATACCGGTGAACTTGGTGATCATACGAAGGTTTATATCAGACCAGCCTGACATGTTTCGCAGCTTAATTCCTGAACATTTTATCTACCATGTGAAATGCCTGTGGCAGGGCAAAAACCACCACCCGGTCACCTGCCCTGATCTGGAAATCGCCTACGGCAATAAAGCCTTGGCCTTCGCGAATAATGCCGCCTATTATGGCCTTTTCAGGGAATTTCAGTTTTCTGATGATCTTTTTTGTTACGGGCGAGTCGGGCTTGGCAACAAATTCAAATACCTCCGCGTCGATCCCAGTGAGGCATTTTGTCGATACCACTTCTGCCGACATGGTGAAACGGATGATATAACTTGCGGTGGCCAGCTTTTTATTGATGATGGTGTCAATACCTATATTCTGAGAGATGTCAATGAAGTCGAGGTTCTCAACCAGTGCAATGGTCTTTTTTACCCCAAACTTTCGAGCCAAAAGACAAGTCAGAATGTTGGTTTCAGAATTGTTGGTAACGGCCACAAAGGCATCCATACGGCTGATGTTTTCATCTTCGAGCAAGGTAATGTTGCGGGCATCACCGTTTATTACCAGGGTATCAGAGAGATAGTCATTAAGCTCCTGGCAGCGGTCGTAGTTCAATTCAAACAAAGTGACCTTAAACTTTTTTTCAAGGGCTGCCGCGGTCATTTTTCCCACAGTGCCACCACCCACAATCATCACATTGTTGATCTCGAAGCGCTTCTTTCCGCCCATCTCAAGCAATTGCCCGATACCGTGGGGTTTGGTTACAACATAAGCCATGTCGCCCTCTTGAAATACATCTTCACCCCTGGGAATTATGGTTTTTGATCTGCGGTGAATGGCTACAGCCCTGAAGTCGAGGTGTTGATGCAAATGCGCAATCTCATTGAGCGATTTTCCTACCACCGGTGCGTTGGCTTCCAGCTTAACAAGCATCATCGAAAGCTGATTGTCAGTAAAATCAAATATCTCCGTTGCTGCCGTGTTATTAAGCAGGTTCACTATTTCTTTGGATGCTATCTTTTCGGGCGAAACCAGGAAGTCTATACCAAGGCTTTGACAAAACTCCTTGTATTCAGGAGTCAGCGATTCAACATCATGTAATTTGGCTATGCACTTTTTTACCCCCAGCTTCTTTGCCAGGATGGCCGTTAAAAGGTTGATACGCCCATCGAGGTGCACGCTTAATAACAGGTCTTTACGCTTTGGGTTAACTTCTTCAAGGACCTTTAACGAAGTGGAGTCACCAACGTAGGTCATTAAGTCTGAGTGAGTTTCGATAACCTTCAGCAACTCTTTGTTGGGACAAATGAGCGAAACATTGTGGTTTTCGTTTGCAAGCAAACTTGCCAGGTGCAGTGCCACCTCGCTATCGCCTGCTATGAGAATGTTCATGGTAAGTAAAAATGAAAAAACAGTGCAAATATAAGGTGAATTCCTGATTCTGCATCAAGTGTTTACAAGTAAGTATTTCCCAATACATCTTTGGTTTACAGCGTGTTTATAAGCTCCAAAAGGCGGTCTGCTGCCAGGTGCTGGTCTATGTTTTTCAAAACGGGGTGGCTCCTTCGATAAATGTTGACTTTTCCGGGTCCTGCCCCTAATATGCCGAAGTCGGCATCGGCCATTTCTCCCGGTCCATTTACCACACATCCCATTACCGCTATTTTAATGCCCGGCAGGTGGCTGGTTTTTTCCTTCACTTCCTTCAATACATCCTGAAGATCGAAAGATGTGCGGGCACAGGTGGGGCAAGAAATGAACTCGGTCTGCGTTATGCGCAGGCCCGCCGCTTGGAGCATATCAAAACCAATGTTAATGATGGTTTGTTTGCTGGGTAGATTCGGCGCTTCGGCCCATATTCCGCGCAATTTGCGCTCGAGCAGGGCTTTGCCAATACCCGTAGCGAGGCCAGAAATCACCTCTTCTTCGTCTGATCCTTCCAGGGGCAGCATTACCAGAACGCCCGCATTGATGCTCTCTGCGCCAGTTAGCTTTCTTAAATTTTTGATCTGCCCATGCAATTTGTCCGGGCTGCATTCAATGATCAATACTGGCCCAGGCACCTTTTTAAGTAATTGGCCAAAGTCCTTCCCAGGCTCCTGGTTTAAGATCACAAAGTTGTATTCAGGGTGGAAGGATGCATCACCTTGGCTAATTTGTTTTTCGCTGAAAAGCGGATATTCCTCATGAGATTCACCCGATTCTTTACCCGCATAAACCACCACAGAATGCTTCCCTTTCACTTCAGTTTTGCTTTGGTTTTTACCAATAACAATTGCCTTATGCCCTCCGGGCAGGGGTGGGGCAGGCTCGTGACTCCATTCAAATGGCGGTATTTTGAAAGAACTCCCAAACGCAGGCATTTCCTGAAAAACTTGCTGAAAAGGGGCTGCAATTTTTCGCGCCACCGGTATTTCGTCTTCGGGTGGTTCAGATAGACTCACCCTGATGGTGTCGCCAATGCCCGCTTTTAGCAAGGTGCAAAGGCCAAGGGCCGATTTGATGCGTCCGCTCCGGCCTTCGCCTGCCTCTGTTACACCCACATGTAAAGGGTATGACATGCCTTCTTTTAGCATACGCTCTGCCATTAGCAGGTATGAGCGGATCATGATCAGCGGATTGCTGGCCTTAAGTGAGACAACGCTTTGATAGAACCCAAGGTCTTCGAAAATTTTCAGGAATTCGATGGTCGACTGAACCAGCCCTTCGGGCGTGTTGCCATAGCGCGAAACGATGCGTGGCGACAACGACCCGGCATTGGTGCCAACGCGAATGGCAGTACCATAATCGCGACAAACCGAAATCAGCGGGGCAAGATTATCCCTGGTTCTCTCCAGTTCGGCAGCGTATTCATTGTTTGTCCAGTCGGTTTTCCCCTTTCGGGGAAGGCTGGTGTAATTGCCGGGGTTTATGCGCACTTTCTCCACCAGGCGGGCGGCAATCAGTGCCAGCTCCGGCTTGAAATGTATATCAGCAACCAGGGGTTGGTCAAAGCCAGCAAGCCTTAACTCTTCTCTGATTTTTCTCAGCCCCAGGGTGCTTTCACGGGTAGGGGTACTTATGCGCACATAGTCAGCCCCAGCCTCAAAAACCCTGATGGCCTGCTCAAACGTCCCCATCACATCACTGGCCGGTGTGTTGGTCATCGATTGCAGCCTTATGGGATTTCGCCCGCCCAAAGGCCGGTTGCCAACAATCACTTCACGGGCAGGGAAACGAAGCATTTATTAAAGGTATAAATGAGCCCCTCGACTTCGCTCAGGGCAAGAAATTAAAAGTGAAAAAGTCCGAAGTCCGTAGACCGAAGTCGGAAGATGCCAAAAAAAGGACCTCCCCCCAACCCTCCCGCCTGAGGCGGG
>Ga0114946_10001597_pt1 | contig 15639 bp, 15 predicted proteins | sample WalLakDeSediment_FD_88676 | JGI IMG/M metagenome (GOLD analysis project Ga0114946, IMG submission 88676) | Lake sediment microbial communities from Walker lake, Nevada to study Microbial Dark Matter (Phase II) - Walker Lake 11/02/13 Deep Sediment | ecosystem: Environmental > Aquatic >... | reverse complement strand
TGGCCAACGGATCGAGACTGCCCGTGTGTCCGGCCTTGCGCGCTCGATACAGCCGTTTGACCGCCTGCAACGCCGCGTTCGAGGTCCAACCCACCGGCTTGTCGAGCAACAGAACGCCGCTGACCGAACGATGGTCGCGCGCCGTCAAGCGGGATCCTCCGAATCGGTCTCCTCCGGGTCGCGATGTCGGCGGACGTCGGTGGTTACGGCAGCGTCGATCAGGGCCGATAGCCGCGCGCCGTATTCCACGACTTCGTCGTAGCGGAACTCCAGCTTCGGCACCGTGCGGATGTGCATGCGCCGGCCCAGTTCGCGGCGCAGCAACGGCGCGGCGCGGTTGAGTTCGGCCACCCGTTCGGCTCGTTCGGCCGGATCGCCCAGCAGGGTGACATAGACGCGGGCATAGGCCAAGTCGCGGCTGACTTCGACGCCGGTCATCGACACCAGCGCCAGCCGGGGATCGCGCAATTCGTCGCGGATCAACTCCGCCAGATCGCGACGAATCTGCTCGCCGACCCGGCGGGTGCGTGGGGATGAATGCGTCGAGGATGAGTGAGTCATCGTTGGAGTTTGCTCCACAGCCGCCCGGTGGTTACAGGGTGCGCGTCACCTGCACCCGCTCGTAGACCTCGATGTGATCGCCTTCGCGGATATCGTTGTAGTTGCGCACGGCCATGCCGCATTCCGTGCCGGCGCGCACTTCAGTCACATCGTCCTTGAAACGCCGCAGTGAATCCAGGGCCCCCTCGAAAACCACGACGTTGTTGCGCAGCACCCGGATCGGGCTACTGCGCCGCACCACGCCATCCACCACCATGCAACCGGCCGCCACGCCGAACTTGGGCGAGCGGAACACGCCGCGCACTTCGGCCAGGCCGATGATCTGCTCCTTGAATTCCGGCTTGAGCATGCCGACCATGGCGTGCTTGATGTCATCGATCAGTTCGTAGATGACGCTGTAGTAGCGCAGTTTCAAGCCTTCTTCGTCGGCCAGCTTCTTGGCCACGTTGTCGGCGCGCACGTTAAAGCCGATCAGGGTTGCGTTCGAGGTCTTGGCCAAATTGACGTCGGATTCGTTGATGCCGCCGACGCCGCTGGCGACGATCTTGACCCGCACCTCATCGGTGGACAGCCGGTTCAGGGCATCGACAATCGCCTCGGCCGAACCCTGCACGTCGGCCTTGAGCACCACGTTCAGCGCGTTGACCTGCCCGGCCTCGAACTGACCGAACACGTCTTCCAGGTTGACCGCTTGCTTGGTGGATTGCGCCTCGCGATGCTTGCCTTGGCGGAACAGGGCGATTTCCCGGGCCTTGCGTTCGTCGGCGACCGCGATCACTTCATCGCCCGCCTTGGGCGTGCCCGACAAGCCGAGAATTTCCACCGGAATCGAGGGACCGGCCTCGCTCGCGCCCTGACCCGCCTCGTTGAGCATGGCGCGGACCCGGCCGTATTCGAGGCCGCTCAGGATGACGTCGCCCTTGCGCAAGGTGCCGCTCTGCACCAGGATGGTCGCCACCGGGCCACGTCCCTTGTCCAGGCGCGATTCGATCACCACGCCCCTGGCGGGGCCATCGACCGGCGCTTGCAATTCCAGCACCTCGGCCTGCACCAGAATTTGGTCCAGCAGTTGGTCGATGCCGTCGCCGCTCTTGGCCGAAACGTAGGAAAACAGCGTGTCGCCGCCCCACTCCTCGGAGATCACCCCCTGCGCCGATAACTCGCTCTTGACCCGCTCCGGGTCGGCGGCGGTCTTGTCCATCTTGTTGACCGCCACCACGATCGGCACGTTGGCGGCGCGGGCGTGCTGGATCGCTTCCAGGGTCTGCGGCATCACTCCGTCGTCGGCCGCCACCACCAATACCACCACGTCGGTGGCCTTGGCGCCGCGCGCGCGCATGGCGGTGAACGCCGCGTGACCCGGCGTGTCGAGAAAGGTGATGACCCCTTTTGGGGTGCGGACGTGGTAGGCGCCGATATGCTGGGTGATGCCCCCCGCTTCGCCAGCGGCGACCCGGGTACGGCGAATATGGTCGAGCAGCGAGGTCTTGCCGTGGTCCACGTGACCCATGATGGTCACGACCGGCGGGCGCGGCAATGCTTCGCCACCGCTGTCGGCGGCCAGTTCTTCCTCGAACGCGTTTTCCTTGAGCAGCTTGTAGGTATGCCCCATCTCCTCGACGGCGAGGGCGGCGGTGTCCTGGTCGATCACCTGATTGATGGTGACCATCAGACCCATTTTGAGAAAGGTCTTGATGACTTCGGTCACCTTGACCGACATCTTCTGAGCCAGATCGGCCACGCTGATCGTTTCAGGCAGGGCCACGTCGCGCACCATCGGCGCGGTGGGCCTGGCGAAACCGTGCCGTTGCGCCGCCGGGGCTGGCGCAGCGGTTTTGGCGCCCTTGGTTTTTCTGGGCCGGCGGCGGTCGCCCCGGCCCGATGCGTCTGGCGCATCGCCACGTCCTGGCCGCGGTGCGCGGGCATCGCCGAAACCGCCTTCGCGGCGCTGGCCAGCGATCTCGGCCTTGCCATCGCCGCGCGCCTTGCCGGGACCGCGACCTGGTCCTTCGGGGCGTTTCTTGGTCGGCTTGGCCTCCGAAGCCGGCGGCGCCCTTTTGGCGCTGGCGTCCGCCTCGGGGGTTCCGTCTTGTCGCCACGCGGCGATCGCGGTCATGTCGATGGGCGCGCCAACCGCGGGTTCGACAAGACCCTCGACCGGCTGGCGGCGGGCTTCTTCCTCGGCGGCCTGGCGGCGGGCTTCTTCCTCGGCGACCTGGCGGCGGGCTTCTTCCTCGGCGACCTGGCGGCGGGCTTCTTCCTCGGCGGCCTGGCGGCGGGCTTCTTCCTCGGCGGTGGCTTCCGGACGCTGTTCCTCGCCTTCCGGGGCGACGGACGCCGTGGCCTCGGCGCGAACTTCGGCTTCCGCGGGACGGGAAGCTTCTTCGCCCAGGAGGCTGCGCTTGATATAGGTCCGCTTCTTACGAACCTCGATGCTGACGGTTTTAACCTGGCCGGCCGCGCCGCCGACCATCCGGATTTCGCTATGCGTCTTACGCTTGAGCGTAATTTTCCTGGGTTCGGTCGCATTCTGGGCCAAGCGGCCGCCATGACTCTTGCGCAGGTGCGCTAACAAATCCATCTTTTGTTTTTCCGTGATCGTGGCTTCCGCGCCAGCGACCGTGATGCCGGCCTCGGCGAACTGCTCCAACAGGCGATTCATCGGTATGCCGACGACCGTGGCAAATTGCTTGACCGTTACGTCCGTCATTGTCCACCCCCAGGATGGGTCAGTCCCATGCCCATCACTTCAAAAACCAAGGCGCGCGCGCCGTCATGATCAGTTTGGCGGCCCGTTCGTCATCCAAGCCAGTAATTTCATTCAGGTCATCCACTGACAACTCAGCCAGATCCTCCATGGTCAGGATCCCGCGGCTGGCCAGCGTGAACGCCAACTCCTCATCCATCCCCTCCATCCGCAACAGATCCTCGGCCGGGCGGGCATTGCCCAGCCGTTCCTCGGCGGCGATGGCGCGGGTCAGCAGGACATCGCGCGCGCGCAGGCGCAGTTCCTCGACGATTTCTTCGTCGAATTCAGCGATCTCCCGCATTTCCTGAGCGGGAACGTAGGCGACCTCTTCCAGGGTGGCGAAGCCTTCGCGCGCCAGGATCGCCGCGATCTCCTCCTCGACTTCCAGCTGTTCCATGAACATCCGTTGAACGGCCTCGTCTTCCTGGCCCAGCTTAAGCTGCGCCTGATCCCGGGTCATCACGTTGAGCGTCCATCCCGTCAGCCGGCTCGCCAGTTGCACGTTTTGGCCGCCTTTCCCGATCGCCTGCGCCAGTTGTCGTTCCTCGCCGACGATGATGTCCATGCTGTGGTTGTCCTCATCGACGATGATGGACTCGACCTCCGCCGGCGACATGGCGTTCATCACCAGGCGCACCGGATCGTCGTCCCATTGCACGATATCCACTCGTTCGCCCGCCAGTTCGTTGGTCACGCTCTGGACCCGCGCGCCGCGCATGCCCACGCAAGCGCCGATGGGGTCGATGCGCGTATCCTTGCTCTTGACGGCGATTTTGGCCCGCGAGCCGGGATCGCGCGCCGCGCCCTTGATTTCAATCATGCCCTGGTTGATTTCGGGCACTTCCAGGGTGAACAGGGCAATCAGAAATTCGGGCGCCACCCGGCTGACGAATAATTGCGGGCCGCGGCTTTCGGCGCGCACGTCTTTCAGGTAGCCGCGCACCCGCTCGCCGATGCGGAACGATTCGCGGGGAATCAGGTCTTCGCGGGCGATCTTCGCTTCCACGTTGCCGCCGACATCGATGAGTACATCGCCGCGCTCCAATCGTTTGACCGCTCCGCCGATCAATTCACCCTTGCGGTGCAAATAGGCGTCCACGATCCGGGCGCGTTCCGCGTCCCGTACTTTCTGGACGATCACTTGCTTGGCGGTTTGCGCGGCGATTCGACCGCCGAAATCGGCGTTCTCCAACGGAGTTTCAAGGATGTCGTCAACCTGGATATCCGCCTGGATGCGTCGGGCTTCTTCCAACGTGATTTGCCGCTCCGGGTTTTCGATCCGCGCGGCGTCGGCCACCACCAGCCAGTGCCGGCTGGTTTCGTAATGACCGGTGCGCCGGTTGATGGTCACCCGCACGTCGGGATCGCCTTCATAGCGTTTCTTGGTCGCCGAGGCCAGCGCCACTTCGAGGGCGCCGAAGATGACTTCCTTGTTGACGCCTTTCTCGTTGGAGACGGCTTCCACGACCAGCAGAATCTCTTTATTGCCTTCTTTGCTATCTTTAGCGCGCATGTCGTTCTGCCTCCCGGCCGGGTCCACCCGCCAGCGATCCCATCGAACCGGTGCGGCCACCTGGTTCGGTCATCGCCATGGCTGGTTTTCCTGGCCCATGGATTTCCATGAATTCGGTATCCTGTCGGTCGCTGCTGTCGATGTTTGCTAACGAAGGGGCATTCTTAAAGTTCATTCCGTTTTGGGGGGCGCGCTTCAGAATTCGGGCGCCAACCGGGCTTTTTCAATCTGCTCGAGCGGCGCCCGCCATTCCCGTCCTTCATCGTCGACGAGCACCACCACGTCGCCATCCATCCCGCGCAGACGCCCGAACAGTTTCCGGCGTCCCTCCACCAAGGTTTTTAACTGAATGCGCGCCTTCGAGCCGGCGAACCGGATAAAATGCTCGGCCTCAAACAGCGGACGGTCCAGTCCGGGCGAGGAGACTTCCAGGGTGTAGCGTCCCTCGATCAGATCTTCGACATCCAGCACCCCACTGACCTGATGGCTGACTCGCTGGCAGTCATCCAGGTTAACGCCGTTTTCGCAATCGATATAAACCCGCAACAGGGCGTTGGCGTGGCCGGCGTGTAACTCCACCCCGACCAGTTCGTAGCCCATGGTCTCCACCACGGCCGTCAATGTCCGTCTGAGTGTTGGAAGGTCCTGGCGCATTTCGACCACCCGAAATAAAAAATGGGCCTGCGGCCCACTCATTTGACCATCCACAAAAAAAGCCCTTACAGGGCTTCCTTGAATTTGGTAGCGGGGGCAGGATTTGAACCTACGACCTTCGGGTTATGAGCCCGACGAGCTACCGGACTGCTCCACCCCGCATCTCAGACGAACAATGTAGCATTCTTTACGAACCCTTTGCAAGTAATAACCGCAGGCTGCGGCAATTCGCAATTTGAGCTCTACGCTATCCAGAGTTGATGGCGACGGGTTCGAGGGCCTCGAGCATGAAGGCCATCAACTGCTCCCAATGGGTGAAGGGTAGGTACTGGAGCAGGGCGCGCAGATGCTCGAAGAAGGTCCGCCGTGAGGGCAGGATGGCCCGCGCCGCCCGGTAGCGTTCGTCCATCCAGTCCAGCACGGTATGGCGCAAGTAGGCCAGAGGGACCATCGTGGCCAGCAAGGCGGCTAGATGGCGCCGACCGTGGCCGTAGGGGTGTTCGAAATGAGAATTGCCGACGTCGGGCTGGAGCGGCCGGCGTCAGCCAGGATCGGCTCCGGCGGGGGTGGGCAAAAGCTCGAAATAGACCAGCAGGGTGGTCTGCCAGCGGCTGCAATTATCGTCGCTGATCATGAAAAATCGCTGGTTTCGGTGGCGGGTCAGACCTTCGAAATTGTCCAGCAGCCAGCCCTGGGTGCTGTCGAGGGTCGCGATATCGGCGACGCGCAGGGGAGTGGGGGCGCGGCCTGGCGCGGGCAGTGCGGTGCGGCGCAGGCTGATGATCAGCGGGCGCAAGGGAGCGACGAAAGCGCGTTCCAGGGTCAGCAGACCGCCATCCGGCAACGCTTCCATGGCGACCAGGGCGGCGCCGGGAGCGGGGCTGAGTGGATAATACCAGTAACGGCCATCGGTGGTGGACAGGCGGATCTGGTCGTCTGGATCCCGGCGTAGCGATTTTTCAGGGCCGACCAGGACGCCCCAACGGGGATGGAGGGTCACCGCTTCCAACGCCTGATTGCGATGGCGGTAGTTGCGGACCTCGCGCAGTAGCGCCGGCAAGGGTTCCTCGCCCAGCCATTGGCCGGTCAGCGTATAGCGAACCACGCGGGGCTTGATCTCGAACGATACCATCAGTTCCGGTTCGCCTGACGCCCGGTCGTCGCCGAGGCGAAGGGCCAGACCCTCGGCGTCGTCGTAGGGAGCGCGCAGCGGTTTGCCGGCGGCGTCCCGCAACGGGTAGGCGGCGGCTATGCTTAAATCAGTCAGATGACCTCGCTGGTCGAACGTCGGCCGCAAGTGGAACAGGCCGCCGATATCGGAAACCGCGTACAGCAGGCCCGCCTTCTCGTCCCAGGCCAGCCCGGACAGACCGCACAGCCGCTGACCATCGATTTTGGCGCGATTCAGGCGCAGGGCGCCGAGGAGCCGGATGCCCTCGTAGGTATCTCCCGGGCCGATGTGGTCGGCCAGCGAAATGGGCGTCGCGCGAAACTCCCAGGAGGCGCAGGCGGTTGTGGAGAGGATCGGAACGAGCAGGAGGAGAATCAGGATCAAACGGGGCATGCAGGCTCCAGGCGGGGGATGGCGGCGATGGGTGTTGGCCGGGCATGTTACCATTCCCGGGCGCCCCCGGCGGTTTCGGTTCGTGCGATCATCCGTCGGCGGTGGCCGCGATAACCAATCCCGATCCTAACGATAACGAGAAAGGCGACGGCATGAAGGTACCGGCTTGGAACCCGGCGATTGAATTCATGGAGCGCGAGGCGCTGGAGCGTCAGCAGCTCGCCAGCCTGCGCAAAACCCTGGAATGGGCGCTCGAGACCTCCTTCTATCGGCGCCGGCTGACCGAGGTAGGGTTGACCCATCCGGAAGACCTCGCCAGCTTGCGGGATTTGCGGAACCTGCCCTTCACCACCAAGGAGGATCTGCGCGCGGCCTATCCCGATGGCCTGCTGGCGGTCGATCGGGAGCAGGTCGTGCGTTTGCACACCTCCAGCGGCACCACCGGCATGCCGACGGTGATCTACCATACCCAGGGGGATATCGACCGGTGGACCGAGCTGGTGGCGCGCTGCATCGTCGCCACCGGCGCCACCGCGCGCGACGTGTTCCAGAACATGACCGGCTACGGGTTGTTCACCGGTGGCCTGGGCCTCCATTACGGCGCGGAGCGAGTCGGGATGCTGGTGATTCCAGCCAGTTCCGGCAATACCGGCCGCCAGTTGCAACTGATGAAGCATTTTCAGACCACCGTGCTTCACGCCACGCCCAGCTATCTGTTGCACCTGCACTCGGCGCTGGCGGAGGAGGACGTCGCCCGCGAGCAGCTCGGGTTGCGCAAGGCCTTCATCGGCGCCGAACCGCACTCGGAGCAAACCCGCCACAAGATCGAGACCCTGTTCGGGATCAAAGCCTACAACTCATACGGTCTCAGCGAAATGAACGGTCCTGGCGTGGCCTTCGAATGCGAGCATCAGGCCGGCCTGCACCTGTGGGAAGATGCCTTCATTCTGGAGGTCATCGACCCGCAAACCGGGCAGACGCTGCCCGAGGAAGAAACCGGTGAAATCGTCATGACCACCCTGCAACGGCGGGCGACGCCGCTGTTGCGCTATCGGACCCGGGACCTTTCGCGGCTGGTCGGCGGCCACTGCCCCTGCGGGCGCACCCATCGCCGGGTGGCGCGGATCTTGGGTCGCAGCGACGATATGCTGATCGTCAACGGCGTCAATGTGTTTCCCTCGCAGATCGAGGGCGCGCTGATGAAGATGCCGGAAGTTGGGACCAACTATCTAATCCAGTTGGAAAAGCGGGGTGCGCTGGACCGGTTGGTGGTCAAGGCTGAGATCCGCGCTCACCTGTTCGCCGGCGATCGGGAAACCCTGAGCGCCCTGCGCGGGCGAATCAGCGAACGGCTGCGTTCGGCGATTCTGGTCAAGCCGGTCGTCGAACTGCGCGAACCGGGAAGCCTGCCGGTGTCGGAGGGCAAGGCCCAACGGGTGGTGGATTTGCGGCCGGCGTTTTGAGACGGTTCAGCGATCGGGAATGGTGGGAGGCTTTCAGACGCCGTTGGCGCCGGAACCGGTCGGAGACCGCCGGCCTTTGTCCCAGGCCAGCCATCCCCAGCGCCAAACGTAGGCCGCGCCGCTCCAGACCGTGGTCAGGGCGGTTAGATAGATCAGCGTGTTCAAGCCTGCCTCGGGCAGGGGCATGAGCCCATAGTGAACGATGATCGCGCAGACCAGCACGAGTTGGGTGAGGGTGTTTAGCTTGCTGATCAGCAACGGCGCGGCGCGCAGGCGTTCGACCAGCAGGTGGTAGGCGAGCGCGCCGCCGACGATGAGCAGATCGCGTCCGATCACCAGCGCCACCAGCCAGACCGGTAACTCGCTCAGCCATCCCAGCGCCAGAATCGCGCCCAACAACAGCAGCTTGTCGGCGATGGGATCGAGCAGTCCGCCCAACTCGCTGGTCCAGCCGTAGTATTTGGCCAGGAAGCCGTCCAGCGCGTCGGAGACGCCGGCGATCACGAACAACGCCAGAGCCGGCCCGTAGCGTTCCTCCAGCAGCAGCCACAGAAAGGGCGCCACCAGCAGGATGCGCAGGGCCGTGATGAGATTGGGAATGTCGCGGGGTTTCAGGGGTCGCGGGGCCATGGCGGCGCCGTCCGGGTGGTTTCAGGAAGGCCGTTGTTGCTAATCATAACTCAGCCCGAGGAATTTGCGACCATGACGGTGAAGGGGCGGTCATCGGCCTGCCGGCGCGGCGGAAGCCCGAATGAACCGCTAGAATCAGTAAGTCCGGCGAAACGCGAAACGCGTCAGAAGCCGTCAACCAGCGATAGGGGAGAATCCGAGATGACCGAACCGACCCACGGTAACCGACTGGTCGAGGCCTACGACCGGATGATGGAGCGGGTGAAACATCGGCTGGAAGAATTGGAGGAGGCCGAGAAAGCCGCGTTTCCACGGCTTCACGCCAGCATCGAGCACGCGGCGGAGAAGGCGGTCGAACTGGGCGAGTTGACGCGCGAGGAAGCCCGGCTGATCGGCGGCTATTTGAAGCGCGATTTGCAAGATGCCGGCGAGTATCTGACCACGACCGGCCGCGATCTGCGCGCCTGGCTGCGTTTTGATCTGGAATTGCTGGAGGACCGGATGCTGGATTACTTCCAGCGGGGCGTGGACCAGTCGAGATTGGAATTGCGAGAGTTTGCGCCGGCGACGGAGGATGCGGAGGACGTGGAAGAGGTAAAGGTCGTGGAATATCGCGGCGGTGAAATCACCGGGCCGGGGACCTTGCAGTGCGCGAACTGTGGAGAACAGGTGGCCTTCCATGTATCCGCCGTGATCGGGCCTTGTCCGGCCTGTGGGGGCGTCAGCTTCGTTCGGGTCGGCGAGGAGTCGTAAGAAGTGCGCCGCGATCAGCCGAAATTAGGTATAAACCCTGATTGGGTTGTCGATCGTCCCGATTTACCGGGGCCCGGAATTATCGTTAACTAACTCCCGCTTAAGCTGAATTCCACAGCGAAGCGTGTTTAAGCTCAATATCCTGTACTTGACCGCCAGCCGGATCTGCTGGCGGTTTTTTTATGTCTTGATTGCGGCGGTCAGAAGCGGCCCGCAGCGATGCAGTTGCGCCCGGTAACGATCGGCCTGCTGGCGAGCCTGTTGCGCGCGCCGCATCAGCCAGGGCTTTTGCTGGTAGGTTCCGCTGGCGAAGCCGCGATGGCCTTCATGATAGGCCAAATACTGGTTGTAAACGTCGCCCTTGGCGATGCGGTTGCGCTGGTGGGTTTCATTGACATACCAGCCGACGAAATCCACCGCGTCGTCAAACCGATTGCGCTTTGCCGTTTGTTGGCCGGTCGCGGCGAGGTAATCGCTCCAGGTGCCGTCCAGCGCTTGACTGTAACCGTAGGCGGAAGACCGGCGAGGACCGGGAATAAACCCCAGATGCCAGGTGCGCGGGGGTCGGGCTTCGGCCCGGAACGATGATTCATGGTAGATGATCGACAGCAGCACCGGCAGAGGTACGTCCCAGCGTTCGCTGGCGGCTCGAGCGCCGGCGAACCAGTCGCCGTGTTCCGCGAACAAGGCGCAGGCGTCATCGATGTTGCGGGGCGGAAGGAGGGTGGCGCAGGACGCCGCCAACAGAAGACCACCACCGCCCGCCAAGCCGCCCAACAAGCCAGCCACCGCCAGCCGGCAGCGGTTTTGGGCGAGGGCGGCGATCAGCCGTTGCCATCCGGATCGCCAGTCGAACCAGGGGCGCCAGTCGCGTCGCGATGGGGTCGAATCTTCAGTCATGCCGGGTGGTGATCGTGCGTTGGCTCAGGAATAGCCCCAATCCTGACAACCCTAGCACTAATCCCACCAACGGCCAATCCCCAAAGCGCGCGTAGGGCGTCAACCCGCGCATGGGTCGCACCTCGCCGCGAATCACTTCCGCCTGAAACTGCGCGCCGCGCGCCTGGATTCGTCCGCGCTCGTCGAGGATGGCCGAAACGCCGGTGTTGGTGGCGCGGGCCATCGGCCGTCCCACCTCCAGGGCGCGCATCCGGGCGATTTGCAGGTGTTGGTGCGGCGCGGTGGAATCCTGGAACCACGCATCGTTGCTGACGTTGATCAACCAGGTCGCTTCAGGCAGCGCCAGGCGGATTTCACTCCCGAACACGGCCTCGAAACAGATCGACAGCCCAACGGGTTGACCGCCGGCGCGGAACAGCGGTTGCTCGCGCCCGCCGGGGGTGAAATCGGCCATCGGGATATCCACCCAGTCGCGGAAGAACTGGAGCAGCGTCCGCAGCGGCAGATACTCGCCGAACGGGAGCAAGCGGCGCTTGTGGTACAGGCCCGATGAGAGACCGAGACCGATGAGGCTGTTGTGGAACACGCCGGTTTCCCAGGAACCGGTGGGAATGCCCGCGACATAATCCACCATCGCCCGTTGTGCTTCCTCGGCCAGCGCCGCGACAAAGGGCCGCACATCGTCCAGAAAGGCCGGGATCGCGGTTTCCGGCCAGACGATCGCATCGACCCGGCCGTGCTCGGGCAGGCTGAGTTGGACGTAGCGTCGCAGGGTGTCGTCGAGGATGTTCGGCTCCCATTTCTGATCCTGGGTTATGTTGCCCTGCACGATGGCGACGCGCAGCGGCGGTCCGGCCGGCTCGACCCAGGAAATATGGCCCAGTCCCCAGGCGCCCAGCCACAGCGCCCCCAGCAACCCCAATCCGCTCAGTCGGGTCCGCCAGTGGGGACCATGGAGCAGAGTTCGCAGCAGGCCGGCGCTGACCAGCACCGCCCAGCCAACGCCGAACACGCCCAGGGATGGCGCGAGCGCGCCGAGCGGCGCGTCGGTCTGACTGTAGCCGGGCGCCAGCCAGGGAAACCCGGTGAACAGCCAGCTTCGCACCCAGTCCAGCAGCGTCCACAACGCGGGGACCAGCAACACCCAGCGCATCGGACCCGGCGGTGGTCCCCAGCGGACCACCAGCCAGCCGAGCACGGCCGGGTACAGGGCCATGACCAGGACCACGACGGAAGTGGCCAGCACGGCGAACGGCGCCGGGGCGTTGCCGTATTCGTGCAGGCTGATGAAGATCCAGTAGATGCCGAACCCGTAGGCGCCCAGTCCGAACAGCCCGCCGCGACCGGCCGCCCGGTTCGGCGCTGCGCCATCCCAACTCCAAAGCAATATCGCGGGCAGCAGGATCGCCAGCGGCCAGTAGCCGAACGGCGCGAACGCCAGAGACAGGAGAGCGCCGGCGGCGAACGCCAAGAGATCGATGACGAGGGGATGACGTTCCTGGATCGCGTGCGTTGAAGGGATCATGCGAAAACTCCCTTTCCCCTTGGCGCGCCTACTGTGCCAACCCCATGAAATACGGTACCCAGAAACCCACCGTCACCCCCGCCACCGCCAGGTCTGTCCACATCACCCGCCGGTAATGGGCGCGGGTATCGCCTTCGGTGTCCGCGACCATCACTCGCGACATGAGGGCGTCCAGGAATAACACCATGACCGCCAGCGGGGCCAATACCGGGGCCAGCAGGGTGGAGAGCATCGCCCAACCCTCGAAGGCTGGAGCCGTGCCAGGGGCGGGCGCCAAAGGGATGGAGATGAGGGCCGTGGCCGCCAGCAGGATGCGCAGCGGGCCGTAGCCGGCGAGAAACCCGGGAATGCCGGGGCGTGGAGGAATATCGTTCATAAGTATGGCAGGGTTTCATCGGAGAGTGAGCGCGAAGGATCGCTTATTGTAGCCACTCTCGAAATCTCCCGCCGCAAAGGCTGCGCGCCCCCCAATCAAGAAAGAATGGGGGGATTTCCGTTCGCAAGCCCACAATTCCTACAATTCATTGAGGTAATCCGTATCCTGCCAGCGCCCCTTCCGGTACGCGCAGCAGCCGTTCCCCGAACAAAACATGATAGTCGGCCGCGGCCTCCGGTTCGCGGATGACGGCCAGCACTTCGCCGACCGCGCCAGGCTCCACCGAGACCGCGCCGTTGATCGTCAGCGCCAGTCGGGGGGTGACCCGGTCCCCGCGTTCGAAGTGGTTGGGAATCCAGGGCGCGTCCGCCGGGATCAGTTCGGGTTCCCGGCAGCCGACGATGCGGTTGCCCGCATCCAGGAAATGCACGGCGTAGATGATCTGATCCAGTAAAAACACGCCCACGTGGTGGACATAACCCACGCTGCCGCGTCGAACCAGTACGGTGCCGGTCGGCTGGCCGGGATACGTGCCGTCGTTGCGGATGTTGCGGACCACCCGCACGGCGTCGCCGCTGGCGAATAACGGTTCCAGCATCATGGGCGGTGCGCGATCGACGTCAGTGGAATCTTGACTTCCCGGCCCGCGGCCTGACGGTGGAAGACTTTGAAGACCTTTTCGGTCAGAGCGTCGGACTCCACGAAATCCTGATAGGCGCGTTGCAACAGCGCCCCGTAGCGGTCGCGTTCCCGAGCTTCGGGAATGGCGCCCTCGGCTTTCAGGTAGTCATGAAATCGTTTCAAGATATGCAAACGACTGGTCTCGACCACGGCCGGGTCGAAGTCGATGGCGAAGTAGTCGAGGAAATCCTCGGCCGAGGATAGTTCGGCCAGTTCCTGGCGCAGAGTCGTCGCGAGCATCATGGCGTTACCTCGTTTGAGTGGATGGCTTGGCGGAAAAATACCCGCGCAAAGCGAACGTATCGTGACTTTACGATGACCGTTCGACGCGAATCGGGTTGATGGTTGGGGCGGTGGTCCAGAGATTCGGTCCATCCTCGAGTTGACGGTGAAAGGCCTGCAATTCAGCGGATTCGGGCAGGCGCTTGTGATGGCCGACGAACGCGCGAATGCGCTGGAGCAGGACGCTGGCCTGATGGAGGCTGAGGTCGATGCCCAGATCGCGATAGCCCCTCAGCACCGCCTTGACCCCGGAATGCTTGCCGAGCACCAGCCGATGGCTGCGGCCCAGTTCCGCCGGGTCCACACCCTGATAGTTGAGTGGATGCTTGAGCAGACCATCGACGTGGATGCCGGCTTCGTGGGTGAAGACTCCTTCGCCAACCAGGCTCTTCTGCCAGGACAGCGGCCGGTTGGCGGCGGCGGCGACCCGCTCCGACAGGGCGGGGAAGCGCGACAAATCCACGTCGATGTGGAAGCCGTACAATTTGCGCAGGCCCATCACTACCTCTTCCAGCGCGGCGTTGCCGGCCCGCTCGCCCAGCCCGTTGACCGTGGTGTTGGCATGGGTGGCTCCGCCCAGCGCGGCGGCCAGGGTATTCGCGGTGGCCAGGCCGAGATCGTCGTGGGCGTGCATCTCCAGTTCCAGGTCGACTTCGGCGCGCAGCCGCTGGAAAATCGCCAGCGTCCCGAACGGTTCCATGATCCCGAGCGTATCGGCGAAGCGGAACCGGCGCGCGCCGGCTTCCTGGGCGGTTTCGGCGGCTTGCAGCAGGAAGTCATGATCGGCCCGCGAGGCGTCCTCGCCGCCGACGATGACTTCCAGACCCAAATCCCGCGCCTGGGGGACGTGATGGCGGATGGCGTCCAGGGCCTGCTGGCGCCGCCAGCCCAGTTTGTGGCGCAATTGCTGGTCGGACAGGGGCACGGAGAGATCGACGGCCCAGACCCCCAGATCGCGGCACAGCCGCAGGTCGGCATCCCGCATCCGGCTCCACACCAGCAACCGGGCGTGCAGATTCAGCGCCACGAGATCGCGAATGCTGTCCCGCTCTTCCGCGCCCATCGCCGGAATGCCGATTTCCAGCTCCGGGACGCCCAGCGCGGCCAGATCGCGGGCGATGGCGCGTTTTTCGTCCTGGGAGAACGCCACGCCCGCCGACTGTTCGCCGTCGCGCAGGGTGGTGTCGTCGATCACGAGGGTGCGGGGGGGGGCAGGCATGATGCGAGTCTCGCCGATGGTTGTTTCACCAAGGCGATTACAAAGCTCGTGCCAATTAAGCAGGGTATTCTAAATCAATGGCTTGAGTGGGTAATTCCGACCCTGGCGAAAGGTTTCGCACAGGTTGGATGGGGGATTTGTGAGGAAGCCAACAATAATCCGGATCGGAGGGTGATGATGAAATCCCGATTCCGGGATTAACCTATTAAAAAAACTAAACCCGCGGCGCGGCCACCCGGTGCAACAGATCCTCCAGCACTTCATCCACCCGCGCCCCCTCCATCTCATACTCCGCCGCCAGCGTCAGGCGGTGGCGCAACGCCGGCTTGGCGATGGTCTTGACATCGTCCGGGGTGACGAAATCCCGATCATTCAGTAAAGCCTGGGCGCGAGCGGCGCGGATCAGCGCGATGCCGCCGCGCGGTCCGGCGCCGATGGCGAAACCTGGCGTATCGCGGGTCGCGATCACCAGCCGGATCGCGTAATCCAGCACCGCGTCATCCAGGGCCAGTCCCGCGACGATCCGTTGCAGCCTGGAGATCGCCTCGATATCGGCCACCGTCCGCACCCGCGACACGTCCAACTTGTCGCCCACCCGTCCACCGGTGACCGCGCGCACCAGCGCGGCTTCCTCCTCCTGAGTCGGATAATCGATCTGAATCTTCAGCAGAAACCGGTCGAGTTGCGCCTCCGGCAGCGGATAGGTTCCTTCATGCTCGATGGGATTCTGGGTCGCCAGGGTCATGAACGGCGGGGGCAGGGGGAAGGA
>Ga0114946_10001596_pt1 | contig 15642 bp, 10 predicted proteins | sample WalLakDeSediment_FD_88676 | JGI IMG/M metagenome (GOLD analysis project Ga0114946, IMG submission 88676) | Lake sediment microbial communities from Walker lake, Nevada to study Microbial Dark Matter (Phase II) - Walker Lake 11/02/13 Deep Sediment | ecosystem: Environmental > Aquatic >... | reverse complement strand
GGGCCTCGAGCAGGGCCGCCTGGAGGTGCTGAGCAAGCTGCTCACCCTCAAGTTCGGGGAGCTGTCCGAGCCCATGCAGGCGCGCCTCGCTAGCGCCAGCAGCGGCGAGATCGAGCGGTGGATTGAGCGGGTGCTGTTCGCCACTACGCTCGAGCAGGTGCTCGAGCAGGTGCTCGACCAGCCCCAGTCGTAGGTGCCGGCCGCCGGTGGACGAGGGTGAACACCGCGGGGATCAGCACCAAGGTCAACAAGGTTGAGGCCGCGAGCCCGCCGAGCACGGCTCGGGCCATGGGCGCCTGGGCGTCGGCGCCCTCGCCAATGCCCAAGCCCAAGGGCAGCAGCGCGAGCACGGTCGTCAACGTGGTCATCAAGATCGGCCGCAGCCGCCGACGGCCGGCGAGGGCGGCGGCGGCGATGAGCTCGAGGCCCTCGTCGTCGTGCAGGCGCCGGGCTTGATCGACGAGCAGGATCGCGTTGTTGACGACGATCCCGCCGAGCATGATGCAGCCAATATAGGACTGCACGTTGAGCGTGGTGTTGGTCGCGGCGAGCACCCCGAGCACGCCGATCGCCGCGACCGGGACCGAGAGCATGACGATCAGCGGATCACGCAAGGACTCGTATTGGGCCGCGAGGACCATGTAGACGAGCAACAAGGCGAGCAAGAGCGAGACCAGCAGCTGCTCGAAGGCGGCTTGTTGCTCCTCGAAATTGCCGGCGACGTGGAAGTCGTAGTCGAGTGGGCGGGGGATCGTGCTGAGCTTGGCGTCGATCTCCGCGGCGACCGAGCCGAGGTCGCGGCCCGCGACGTTGGCCGTGACCTTGACGATCCGCCGCTGGTCCTTGCGCTCGATGACGATCGGCCCGCGCCCGGACTCGCTGGTCACGACGTTGCGCAGGGCCACGTCCTCGCCGGTCGGCGTGCGCAGGGTGAGATCGAGGATCTCGGACAGCGGGAGGTGCTCGGCGTCGGCGAGCTGCAAGAGGATCCGGTAGGAGTGGCCGCGGATCCGGTACTCGCCGGCCTGCGATCCGGCGATCGCCGTCTCGAGCGTCGCCGCGACGTCGCGCGGGCTGAGCCCGAGGCTCGCGGCCTTGTCGCGATCGACGTGGATCGTCGCTTGCGGGACGCCGGCCTCGCGGCTGATGTCGACGTCGGTGATCCCCGGGACGCCGGCGATGACGTCGGCCGCCCGGCGAGCGAGGCGATCGAGGGTCTCGAGCTCGAACCCCCGGACCTCGATGGTCAGGCCCTCCTCGCCGCCGAGCACCCGCTCGAGCAAGAACTGACCCTGGGGCGCCCGCGTGCGGATCTCCATGCCGGGGACCACGTCGTGCAGCTGCGCGCGCAGGTCCGCGGCGATCTGCGTGTTGGAGCGCGAGCGCTGGGCCGCGGGCGTCAAGGTCAGGCGTAGCTCGCCGCGAAACGCCGACTGCGGGTCACGGTTGGAGGCCGCGACGCTGACGACCGAAGACACGGCCTCGGGCACCGCCGGATACACGTGCGACTCGAGCAGCCGGGTCTGGCGATCGATCAGCTCGAGCTTGGTCCCAACCGGCAGCTTCCCGGTCACGCGGACCTCACCCTCGTCGCTCGGCGGCATGAACTCGGTGCCGATCGTCGGGAGCAGCAGCATGCTGGCCGCGAGGGCGACGGCCGCTGAGATGATCGTCGCCGCCCGGTGGCGCAGGGCGCCGTCGAGCAGCCGGGCGTAGCGCTCGTCGAGCTTCGCAAAGGCTGCGCGGGCGCGGGCGGCCAGCCGCGCGGTCCAGCTCGGTCGCCGGCGCGGCTCGTCGTTGGTACGCGCGCGCGTGGGCGGGCGCAGCAGCTTGGCCGCGAGCATCGGCACCAGGCTCAAGGACACCAGCAGCGAGCAGGTCAGGGAGAAGGCGATGACCACGGCGAGATCCTTGAACAAGACCCCCGAGACCCCGCCGACGAACGCGAGCGGCAAGAAGATCACCAAGGTCGTGACCGTGCTCGCGACGATCGCCGGGCCGACCTCGGCGGTCCCGCTCACGGCGGCCTCTTGGATCGGCTCACCGAGCTCGTCGCGCCGACGAAAGATGTTCTCGAGCACGACGATCGAGTTGTCGACCATCATCCCGACCCCGAGCGCGAGGCCGCCGAGGGTCATCAGGTTGAGGGTCAAGCCGGCGAAGTAGATCAGCGCGAAGGTTGCGATCAGCGAGACCGGGATCGCCACGGCGATCACCGCCGTGCTCCGGAGGTTGCGCAGGAAGAACAGCAGCACGACGATCGCTAGGGCCCCGCCGTAGAGCACCGACTGCGCGACGTTGGCGATCGAGCGCTCGATGAAGTTGCCCTGGTTGATGACCGGGACGACCTCGATCTGCGGGTAATCGCGGTTGATCGCGGCGACCTCGGCGAGCACCCGCGCGGCGACCTCGACGGTGTTGGCGTCGGACTGCTTGCGGATCGCGACCCGGAGCCCGCGGGTGCCGTTGACCCGGGCGATGCGCTCGAGCTTTTGATAGGTGTCGTGGACCTCGGCGATCTGCCGGAGCTCGATGACCACGCCGCCGCGCACGGCGATGCTCGTCGATCGGATCTGCTCGAGGTCGACGAACTGCGCCGGCGCGCGGACGCTGACCGACTCCTGCCCGCGCTCGATCCGACCGGCCGGGAGATCGACGTTGGCGTCGAGCAGCGCCGCGCGGACCCGATCGAGCGGCACGCCGAGCGCCCGGACCTTGGCCGGATCGAGCTCGATCCGGACCTCGCGCTTGAACTCGCCCCACGGGTCGACCTGCGCGACCCCGGGCAGCTGCGAGAACCGGTGGCGGAGCTGCTCGTCGACGAGCGTCGTCAGCTCGATCGGATCGAGGGTGCTCGAGATCCCGAGGATGACCACGGGGAAGCTGCCGATGTCGAACTTGGTGACCCGCGGCCGGACGATGTCCTCGGGCAGCTCGTTGATCTCGTCTTGCAGCTGGGCGTTGACGTCGATCGCCGCCATGTTGACGTCGACGCCCCAGCCAAAGGTGATCTTGACGCTGCTGTCGCCCTCCGACGAGGTCGACTCGAGGCCCTGCACGCCGGGCACGGTTGCGACGATCTCCTCGATGATCGTCGTGACCCGCTGCTCCATGACCTCGGGGCTGGCGCCCGCGTACTCCGTGCGGATCGTGACCGTGGGCAGCTCGACGTTGGGCAGCAGATCGATCTGCAGGCGGCTGAGCGAGACGCCGCCGAGGACCAGGACGATGAGCGTCAGCATCATCGTGAGCACCGGCCGCTCGACGCACAGCTGCGCGAGCTTCATGGGCCCGCCTCATCGAGCAGCCGGCGCTCGGGGACCACGATCGTCGAGCCATCGACGAGCTGCTGCTGGCCCAAGGTGACCACGCGGCCGGTGATAGGCTGGCGGTCCTTGCCGGTCACGGCGACCCGATCGCCCTGCTGGACCCCGACCTCGACCGCGCGCATGCGGACCGTCGCGCTGGTCTCGTCGGCCACGAACACGACGGTCTCGCCGCCGCGCTCGACCAGCGCCGCCTCGGGCACGAGCGTGGCGGCTTCGATGCGCTCCAGCACCGCTTGGGCGCGCACGAACATCCCCGGCTTGAGCCGCGCGTCGGCGTTTGGCACGACCATCTCGACCCGAGCTTGGCGCGACTCGACCCGAAACACCGGGGCGATCCGGCTGATCGAGCCGGCGAACGACGCTTGCGGGAACGCGTCGGTGCGCAGGGTGATCGGCATGCCCGGCGCGAGCTGGGCGTAGTCGGCCTCGGTCACGAACACCACCGCGATCACCGGATCGAGATCGACGATCGTCAGCAGCGGCGCGCTCGCGGACACCATGCTGCCCTCGTCGACGAACCGGGCCGCGACCACGCGCGAATCGTCGCCCTCGCTCCAATCGGCGCTGACCTTGGCGTAGCTCCGGCGGATCTGCGCGGCCTTGTGCGCTGCGCGAGCGCGGGTGGTCTCGGCGCGCGCGACCTCGACCTTGGCCTCGGCCGCGAGCTTCTCGGACCGCGCAGCGTCGAACTCCTGCTCCGAAGCGAAGCCGCGCGCGTGTAGATCCGAGGCGCGCGCATGGTTGCGGCTGGCGATCTCGAGGGCCTTGTCGGCGGCCCCCGCCTGCGCCGTCGCGACGTTGAGGTCGGCCCACGCTTGGGCCTCGGCCTGCTGCAGCTCGTCATCATCGAGCTCGACGACGACCTGCTCGCGGGTCACCGGGTCGGCGAGGTCGACGGTGATCCGCGCGACCCGACCGCCGACCTTGGCCGCGACCGTGAATTCCGCCGAGGCCTCGAGGCTGCCCGAAAACTCGCGGCTGCGCTCGATCGGCCCGTGCTCGACGAGCGCGACCTCGACCGGCACCGGCCCGCTGCCGTCCGCGGAGCCGGCCTGCTCGTCGGGAAACACCCACAGGCGCAAGCCGACGCCAGCGCCGACCAGCGTGACGGCGAGCAGCGCCGTGACGCCCCATGTCCTGGCCCTGCCCACGCGGACCGGGAGCATAACGTGCTGCGACCGCCGCCGTCAGCCGATGCCCGGGTTGACGACCACGTCGAGCCCGGCGCCGGTCATGTCCGAATAGGTGTAGGGATCCACCAACCCCATGACCGTCGCGATCACCGTCTGCGTGTCGGGATCGACCTTGTAGGCCACGCTGGCCCCGCGATCGACCACCCACACATAGCCGCCTGAATCGATGCTCACGCCGACCGGCTCGACGCAGCCCGGCAGCTCGATGTTCGCGGCGACGGTCTGGCCGGTGGTCGTGTCGTAGCGGATCAGCCCGCAGCTTTGGTTGCCGGCGATCCACGCGTGGCCGTCCCCGTCGATCGCGAGCCCACGCATGCGCGACGGCTCGCCGATCTGGCCGCGCTCCTCCCAGATCTGCGCGGCCACGTTGAACCGCCACAAGGTCCCGTCCCAGCCGGCCAGCCATGGGTCGCCGTGCTGATCGAGGGCGATGCCATAGACCACGCGGCCGCCCTCGGGGTTGTCCCAGCGCGTGACCGCGAGGGTCTGGGCCGAGATCCGGACTAAGGTGCCGTTGGTGCCCAGGCCCCAAAAGTCGCGGTTCTTGTCGGTCGCGCCGCCGTAGGTGCCGTGGCCCCAATTTTGATTCCAGTCGGTGACCGCGACCTCGCCGAGGCTCTCGCCGGTCTGGCCGTCGAGCCGCCGGATGGCGATGGCCGTGTCGGGCTGCGTGCGCCAGCCAACCCACAGCTTGGGATCTTTGGGGCAGCCGTCGGGGCCCTGTTCGCCGCCGTCCCAGGCGATCGCTCGAGGGCCGCCGGTGTTGCCGGCGACGCCCGTGTCGAAGCCGACGTCGACGTGCCACAGCACGCACTCGTCGGCGCCCCAGGGCAGCACGTCGTCGGGGCCCTGCGAGGTGCTGATCACCCCGTCGTGGTCGAGGTCGACGCAGTCGCTGATGTCGGCGGCGATCTTGATCACGCTGCCCGAGCGGTTGGCGATCGCGACGTCACCAAACAAGTTGACGCTGGTCCGCGAGGGGTCGGGGTTGCCCGGCCCGGGGCCGGTCGCGTAGCGGGCGAGCTCGGTGGCCGTAGCGGTGTCGACCTTGGACACCGTGCCCTCGGTGCTGTTGGCGATCCAGATGATCGAGAACGCCTCGGTCCCGGCTTGGCCCCCGCCCATGCTCCCACAGTCGATGTTGCCGCCGAAGTCGCCGACGCTCGAGACATCGAGCCTGGGCCCATCGCCGTCGCCGTCGCCGTGCTCTTGCCCGTGGTCGGCCGTCTCCGTGCCCGTGCCGGCGCCCGTGTCGCCGAGCTCGGCTTGGCCCGCGGGCCGGCCGTCATCGCTGCACGCGATTGCGAGGAGCGCTGTTGCGAGGGTGAGCGACCGTCGCGGTGGTTGGCGGCGGCTCTTGACGGTTCGCGTAATCATCGTTGGCAAAGTATAGCCCTCGAAATCGAGTGTCTTGGCTCGCTGATCACAGCTCACGCAAAAGCGGGCGCCGACTCGCCGTCGACGCCCGCTTCAGCTCGCAGCGCCCCGCTACTGCGGGTTGATGACCTGGAGCTTCAAGCCGCCGGGGTAGGCGTAGGAGGTCACTGGCGTGTAGCCGATCTGCACGACGCTGAACGCCTGATCGCTGGTCGCAAAGTGGGCGCCCTCGCTGATCAGCACGTCCGCGACTTGATAGTTGCCGACCGCGTAGTAACCGCCAACCACGTTGCCGTCGATCAGCACGTCGGCGCCGCCAGCCGGGCGGGTGATCTGGGCGTAGTGCTGGTTATAGTTGGTGCCAGTCACGAACGCGTAGGAGTCGAGGAACTGCTCGGTCGGGACCATCTGGTACATGGCCGGATCGCCGGTGCCGGCGTTGGGGTTGGTGCCCTCGAGGTACTGGACCGGGAGGAACGGGCCGTTGCCGGTGATCACGAAGCTGTCGGAGGTCGCGAACTGGTAGAACTGGCCCTTGTTGAGCTGAAGCGGGAACCCGGGCTGCTGCGGCGCCGTGTTGACGGTGATCCCGTCCTCGCCGCCGTAGATGCGCCAGTGGAACTGCTCGTTGTTGCGGGTCGGGGCGTGGGCGCCGACGTACTCTTGACCCCAATACTCGAGCGGGATCGAGGCCTCCTCGATGTGATCGCAAAAGGTGTTGGGGCCGGGCACGTTGGCGCACTCGGTCGCGCCGATGACGTGCAGCGGCGCGCTCGCGCTGATGATCGTGCCCGAGAGGTCGCCGCCGTTTTGCTGGGCGACGACGATATTGACCAGCTGGTAGCGGTTGAGCATGATCTGCGTGGTCTGCCCCGCCGCGAGCGCTGGGAACCCGCCGCCGGCCGCCGTCGCGCCACCCGCCGTGATGTCGACGAGCGTGCCATCGGTGGTCGCGATCGCCAGCATGTAGCTCGGGTAGTTGCCGACCGTCGCTTGGTAGGAGCTCACGACGTAGTTGCCGGTCAGGGCGTACTCCGGGAGCAGCATCGACGCGTCGTTGGTCGCGGACGAGCCGATCGGTGAGTGCTGGTAGGCGACCACGGGCATGTCGGTCTCGAGCCGGTAGACGCCGCCCTGGCGGATGGTCGTGATCTTGTTGATCTCGGGTTGAGACAGCGACCAGGTGAAGGTGCCCTGGGGCGGGATCACGACCGCGGCGCCGTAGGGCTGCTCGACGTTGCTGTTGACCGGGATGAAGTAGACCTGGGCGTTGACCGCCACGGTGCTCGAGATGTTGCCGGCGATCAGCGAGTCGTTTTGCGCCGGGTTGTTGACGTTCGAGGTGAAGTTGTCGTGCTTGGTCGCGAGGAACGAGCAACCAACCGAGCTTGGGGTGGCCTGGATCAGCTCGCACTGCGCCACGCACTGACCGACGACGCAGCCCTCGTTTGCGGCGCAGGGCTGCGGATCACCGTATTCGGTGCCGTCGTCGATGCAAGTCACGACGTTGTTGCCGTTGCAGACGCTCACGCCGGGCTGGCAAAACAAGGGCGGCTCGCCGTCGCCGTCGCCGGTCGGCTCGCCGTCGCCGTCGCCGGTGTTCTCGCCGTCGCCGTCACCGGTGGGCTCGCCGTCGCCGTCGCCGGTCGGCTCGCCGTCGCCGTCGCCGGCCGGCTCGCCGTCGCCGTCGCCGGTGGTCTCGCCGTCGCCGTCGCCGACCTCGTCATCGCCGTCCCCGTCGCCGTCTTGCTCGCCGCTGCCGCCACCGTCGAGGGTCGTGCCGCTCTCGGTGCCGAGCGTGGCGGTGAAGCCGACTTCGTCGCCGTCGCCGACGGTGTCGTCTGCGCAGCCGAGGAACATCGCGGGGATCGTTAAGAATGCTGTGAAATAGGGGAGACGACGCATGAGCGAGAGTGGACCAAAATGAGCCGCTTTTACGCAAGCAACGAATTGGCTTAACCAAACAAGACCAATTCGCGCGCCTGGCTCCCCGATCAGCCCGTCCGCCGGCGGCGCAGCCACAGCCGCGCGCCGCTCTCGATCCCCAGCAGCAACAACACGACCAACGCCAGCTCGCGCCAGCGCGGCTCGTAGATCGTCACGGTCCCCGTCTCCCCATCGAGGGCGACCCCGCGGATCGCGACGGGCGTGGTGTCGGCCTCGCGCGGGTCGAACTCCACGACAAAGCGCTCGAGCCCCGCGGCGCTGGCTTGCTCGTCACCGCTGGCGTTGGCGCTCGCGCTGTAGTGGCCCGGCAGGTCGGTCGCCTCGAACACGGCCGGCTCGCCCTCGCGCTTGGGGGTGACCGGCACGCTCGCGCCGGCTGGGGTGGTCACGCTGTAGGTCGCCGAGCGGCCGAGCTGCTTGGCTACGCCGATCCCCACCGCGTCGCGCGAGCTCGGGTTTTGAGCGCCGGCTAGCCACGCGATCGTCCGGGTCGCCAAGGGCACGAACCCGGGCCGCAAGGGCAGGTCGCCCCAGTCGCGATCGATGGTGGTGGTCAGCAGGGCGACCCGACCCTGGCCGTGGGCGCGGGTGATCAACGCCGGCGCGCCGCTCGTGAACGCCACGGCGATGTCGGCTCCGCGCCGCGGGTCGGGCTCGAGCAGGAACATCCGCCGAGTCCGGGTCGCGCCAAGATCGAGCTCGCCGGCCTCGCTCGAGCCGCGCAAGGTGCCGGCGAAGATCGGGTGCGAGAGCTGGGCCGGGGCGACGCCCTCGCTGCGGGCCTCGGTCCGGCCCGGCGCGGTCCCGGCGTAGACCGCCTCGCGCAGGAGCAGGGGCAAGAGCGGGGCGAACCGGGCGTTGTAGTCGGTCGCGCTCACGCGGTCGCCGACGCTGATCCACAGGCCCATGCCGGCCGCGACCCGCTCGACGATCAGCGGCGCGAGCTCGGGCGGGAGCGCGCGGACGTTGGCGAGCACGAGCACGTCGACCTTGGCGAGCGGATTTTGGGTGCCGCGCAGGCGATCCTCGAGCTGATCGAGGGCCAGGCCCCGGACCGAGAGGCTGTCGGCGAGCTCGCTGTGGCGCAGGGCCGTCGACAGGAAGAAGATCTCGTCGTTGGCCCGGGTCACGCTGGGATCGCCGTTGATGACTAGGACCTCGATGGTCTCGTGGGCGGCGATCCACAGGTGCCGGCGATCGTCGATCGGCAGCGGGTCGTCGTCGCGGTCGAGCAGGCTGACCCGCGCGCGCACGCCCGCGCCGGTGCTCGCGAGGGTGTGGCTAAACTCGGCCGCGGCGTCGCCGTCGGGGCGCAGCTTCACGCGGGTCCGGGCGACCTCCTCGCCGTCGATCTCGAGCGCCGCGCCGACCTCCAGATCCTCGTCTTGGTCGCCCCCATAGCGATGGATCAACGCCGTGATCCGCACGGCCTTGGGGTCGAGTTCGAGCGCCGGCTCCCAGCTCAGCTCGCGGATCCCCACGTGCTCGGGCGGGGTCGGAGGCGGCTGCCCCGGCGCGCCGCGGGTCGAGACCGGGATCACCGTGATCGCCCCGTCGGCCAGCTCCGGGAGCGAGCCGAGCCCGCGCTCGGTTGGATCGCTGATCGCATAGATCGCCCGGGGCAGCTCCTGGGCCTCGGACAGCAGGGTCGCCGCGCGTGGCAGGGCCTCGGCCATCGTCCAGGCGCCGGCCCGCGGCGGCAGCTTCTCGCCGCGCTCCCAAGCATCGACGGCGGCGCGGATCCGCGGGCCGCCCTCGGCGATCGGCGTGAGCTCGACCTCCGGCGCCCGGGGGTCGGCGATCACCAAGCCGACCCGGCTGCCTGGCGGGATCGCGTCGAGCAAGCTGTCGAGCCGCTCGTTGGCCCGCTCGTGCTCGGCCTTGCCGTCGACGCGCAGATCCATGCTGCCCGAGGCGTCGAGCAAGATCACCGTGTCGTGGGGCTCGGCGAGCACGGCGACGGCCGCCTCACTGTTGATCACCGGGCGCGCGAGCACCAGCACGAACGCGGCCAGCATCAACAAGCGCAGCAGCAGCAGCGGCCAGTCACGAAGCTCGCGGCGCTGCGTGACGACCGGCTCGCGCGGGCGGACGAACCGGACACCAGCGAACCGGATCGTCTGCGGCCGCTCGCGCCCGAGCAGGTGGGCGATCAGCGGCAGCGAGAGCCCGAGCAGGCCGAGCAGGGCGAGCGGCGCGAGCAGGCTCAAGCTAGGGCCCTCCTTCGCGCATGACCGCGTCGCCCGGCTGCCCGGCGAGCCGCGCGAGCAGATCGAGCAGCTGCGGGGCGGGCTCGCGATCGCTGAGCAGGCGGGCGAGCAGCAGCCCGCCGCGCTCGCAGCTTTGCTCGAGCCAGCGCAGGTGGGCGTTGAGCTTGTCGAGGTAGTCCGCGCGCAAGCTCCCGCCCGGACCCTCGACGCTCGCTCGCCGCCCTCGCGGATCCTCGAGCTCGATCACCCGCGGGCGATCCCACGGGAACTCGAGCTCGTCGCGGTGCAGGATCTGGATCAGCGCGACGTCGTGGCCCGCGCTGCGCAGCGAGGTCAGCCCGCGGATCAGCGCCTCGTCGTGCTCACGCGCCGCGCCCTCCTCACCAGCGCTCGAGCCCCCGGGATCGAGGAAGTCCGAGATCGCGACCACCAGCGTGCGCCGGCGCAAGCTCGGGCCGAGCGCGTCGAGCAGCGCCGACCAATCGCAGTCGCCGCTCGGCTCATCCGCGAGCCCCAACCCGAGCAGCCGAAGCCGGTCGCGTCGGGCGACGGGCTCGAGGGCCTCGAGCGCCAGGCCGCCGGCGCGGGCGATCGCAAAGCCCACGCGATCGCCTTGGCGCAGCGCCAAGCTAGTCAGCGCCGCGGCCACGGTCCCCGCCCGCCGCCACTTTTGCTCGACGCCCTCGCCGTAGCTCATGCCCCCGGAGCCGTCGATCACCAGGGCGAGGTCGAGCTCGTCCTCGCTCTCGGTCTGGCGCACGACCAAGCGCTGCGAGCGGGCCGCCGCGCGCCAGTCGAGCCGCCGCGGATCGTCGCCCGGGGCGTAGGCTCGAAAGTCGCGAAAGTCGCGACCGACGCCCGGCCGCGGCGATCGATGGACCCCGTGGCGCGCGCCCGCGACCGGCCGGCGCACGATCAGCTCCCGGCGCGCGAGCGCGGCCCGGAGCGTCGCCGGCAGCAGGCGTTCGATCGGATCGAGCTCGGTCATTGGTAGGGCTAGACCGGCACGGCTTCGAGCACCCGGGCGAGCAGCTCGTTGGGGCTGACGCCGCGGCTCTCGGCGGCGAAGCTCGGGACCAAGCGGTGGCGCAGGACCGCCGGCGTCAACGCCCGAATGTCCGCGATCGAGACCGCCTCGCGCCCGCTCAACGCCGCCCGAGCCTGGCCGGCGAGGACCAGCTGCTGGCCCGCCCGCGGCCCCGCGCCCCAGCGCAGGAGCTCGCGCAAGGCCGGCGGACAGCGAGCCTCTTGCGGCCGGGTCGTGCGCAGCAGCGCGACGACGTGGTCGACCACCGAAGGCGGGACCGGCACCCGGCGGACCAGGGCCTGAAGCTCGAGCAGCTGCGCCGGGGTCAGGACCGGCGTCAGCGTGGCCCGCTCGCTCAGGCTCATCGACACGATCTGCTTTTCGGCCGCTTCGTCCGGGTAGTCCACGAGGATCTCGAGCATGAAGCGATCGAGCTGGGCCTCGGGCAGCGGGTAGGTGCCCTCTTGCTCGATCGGGTTTTGCGTCGCGAACACGTGAAAGGGCGGCGGCAAGGGGTGGGTCTTGCCGCCGGCGCTGACCTTGGCCTCTTGCATGGCCTGGAGCAGCGCCGCTTGGGTCTTGGGCGGCGTCCGGTTGATCTCGTCGGCGAGCAGCAGGTTGCAAAACACCGGGCCCGGCACGAACCGAAAGCTGCGCCGGCCGCTGCCGTCCTCCTCGAGGATCTCCGAGCCCGTGATGTCCGTGGGCATCAGGTCCGGCGTGAACTGGATGCGCGAGAACTCGAGGTCCATGGCCTCGGCTAGGCTCGAGACCAGCAGCGTCTTGGCCAAGCCCGGGACCCCGACGAACAGCGCGTGGCCGCCAGCGAACAGCGCGATCAACAACAGCTCGACGACCTCGCGCTGGCCGACCACCCGGCGCTCGATCTGCTCGAGCAAGCGGGTGTGCGTACGGGCGAGGGACTCGAGCGCGTCGGTGTCCGAGCTGCCAAAGGGCGAAGCGGGGGGCGGCGCGGAGGGGTCGGGGGGCGGGAGCACGACGGGCACGGCGATCTCGGTGCCGGGTATACCCGGCCAAGCCCCGCTACGCACCCAGCAGCCCTCAGGGCACGCAGACCTTGCGGTTTTCCGAGCCGCCGCCGGTGCTGCGGCAGCCGAAGTCCGGGTGCGCGTACCTCCGGCAGTACTCGTTGGCGTCGAGGCCGTCGAGTTCGCTGTCCTCGCAGGTCAAGAAGCAGCGCTTGTCAGGCTGGTTCTCGAACGGCCCGCAGACCTGCGGGTAGCGAACCAGCGCATGGCCCAGGAACCCGCGGGACTGGCGCTGGGGTCACACACCCCCGTGAGTCTTGCAACGTCGCTTTCCAGGCCGCACCAAACCTACCTAACTGTAAATTAAGTGATTTAGATTATTGATAAATTGATGCGAGTACAGCAAATTGCGCGATTTAGAACACCGATACCAACAATTCACTCAGCCGCGCTCATCGACCCGCGCCCGGCCGCATAAACGGGCGCATCACTGGGATTGCCAAGCGCGCCGCGTTGGCGCAATTACCGGCTCATGCCAGCGAAGCACTCTACCGCGTTCCGCATTGCGGTGGCGCTGGGGCTTGGCTTGACGTTCACCGCCTGCGGACCCATCGCGTTCCAGGACACGGTCAACTTCAAGTCGCTCGAGTCCCAGCCCCAGCCCCAGCCCGAGCCTGAGCCCGCACCCGAAATGGGCCATGCCCGGCTCGAAGGCGACCACATCATCATCGATGACAAGATCCAGTTCGAGCACAACTCGTCCGAGATCAAGCCGGTCTCCTTCGAGATCCTCGACGACGTCGTCAAGGTCATGCAGGCCAACCCCCAGGTCGAACAGCTCGACGTCATCGGACACACCAGCTCCGAGGGGTCGCTCAAGCTCAACAACAAGCTCTCAACCGACCGCGCCGCGGCCGTCAAGGACTACCTGATCAGCCACGGCATCGACGCCGCGCGGATGATCTCCGAGGGCAAGGGCCCGTCGGACCCGATCGCCGACAACGACACCGAAGAAGGCAGGGTCGCCAACCGTCGCGTCGAGTTCAAGGTCACCAAGATGGGCGCCGCCACAGGCGCCGAAGCCAAGGGCGGCGCGCGAGCGCGTCCGGGCTCCTGAGGAGGCGATGATGAAGACCCTTACACTGTCCCGTACCATCCGTCCCATCATCATGCGCGCCGGCGTCTGCACCGGCCTCGCGCTGCTCACGACCGCCTGCATCGCCCGCAACGCCGACGACTACCGGCAGGTCACGCGTAGCGTCGTCGACACCAAAAAGGGTGACATCGAGAGCTGCTTTGGCGGCTCGACCGGCAAGGTCGTCGTGGACTTCACCGTCGAGAAGAAGACCGGCAAGGTCTCCAACGCGATGGTCGACGACAAGAAGAGCGACGCGTCCGCCGAGGTCGGCCAATGCGTGGTCGCCAAGATCGAGGGCCTGACGATCGAGCGCGGCGACATGCGCGACGGCGCGGCCAACTTCACCTGGCAATTCTCCAACTAGTCATTTCAGCGGCTCACTCGCCGTGATCCGCGACAGCGGCGTCCCCAACCGGGGGCGCCGCTGTTTTGTCATCGCTGGGCGCGCCCGACGCGGCCCGGGCCGTCAGGAATCGAGATCCGTGCCACTGCGCAGCCGCTCCACGTAGCGGGCGTAGCAATGGGTTCGATCGCGGCGACGCTCACCGGTGCTCTCGAGCACGCCAAGCTCGGCCAAGGCGTTGATGGCTCGGCTCGCGGTCGGTCGCGAGGTGTCGAGGAGCTCCATCGCGCGCCCGACGTTCACGAAGGGATGGCGTGGCAGCCGCTCGAACAATCGAATACTATAAACGGTTGCGTTGGCAGATTCGATGACCCGAGCGCGATCCTCGTCCACGATGGTGAACAATTCGCTGATCGCCGTACTCGCCGTGTCCGCCGCGTTGGCGAGCACGTCGAGGAAGAATTGAATCCAGCCTTCCCAGTCGCCCTCGGCCCGGACCGCCGTCAAGCGCCGGTAGTACTCGGCTCGATTCTGCTTCAAGAACAAGCTGGGATAAAGCAGCGGGTGTGACAAGATCCGCCAGTGCTCGAGCAACAGCGTGATCAGCAATCGACCAAGCCGACCGTTGCCATCGAGATAGGGGTGAATGGTCTCGAATTGCACGTGGACCAGTCCGATCCGCACGAGTGGATCGATCTCGTCTTCGGCGTGCAGGTATTTCTCCAAGGCCGACATGACCTCGGGCAGGTGCTGCGGAGGCGGCGGGACGAATATCGCGTTGCCAGGTCGTGTTCCGCCGATCCAGTTCTGGGATCGACGGATCTCACCGGGCGAGGACTTCGAGCCGCGAACGCCCTGCATGAGCTTTGCGTGCGTCTCGTCGAGCAAGCGCCTGGACAGCGGTAAGCCGTTCGGATCGTTCAGCCGCGCCCGTGCATGGTCGAGCGCCGCGACGTAGTTGAACACTTCCTCGAGATCGGGAGACTCGATCGCCGAGGCCTCGGCCGCGAGCAGATCGACGAGGGTCGCCTGCGTACCCTCGATCTGAGTCGACATCACCGCCTCTTTGCGCGCGAAGGAGTAGAGCAACCAGTCGACTGAGGGCACCATTAGCCCCGCTTGTTCGAGCCGTACGAGCGAAGTCCTCGCCCGCACGAGAACTGCGGGGTTCACGTCGACTGGCGGAGACGGCGGAAGCGGCGCGGGACCGAACGCCGAGACAACTTCCCCCCCGGCGACGGTATTCTCGCGCCTACCTGTGCTTCGGACGATGTTCATGGTCTTGTTCGGCTAACAGCGCCCAGCTTCTAGCGCACTTCCCTCCGAACGTCAACGTTCTTAGCGCACTTCACTCCGAACGCTCTCGTCCTTAGCGCGCTTCACTCCGAACGCTCTCCTTCTTAGCGCACTTCACTCCGAACGCAGACGTTCTCCGCGATTTTCCCGCCGAACACCAAGTCGCGCATGACTCGCCTCTCGCTCAGCACCGGCGCAGAAGTTCTCCGTCGTGCCCAGGCTGCGGGCGTACGCCTCCAGCTGATCGCCGAGGCTCTTCCAGAGCTAACAGATGCTCACCGCCGGTCGATCCTGAGCGACCTCGCCGGTGAAGATTACCGCAGTATCGCGGCGCGCGAAGGGATCACCGTCGGCAGCGCTCGGGTGCGGTTTCATCGCGCGACCCAGAAATTGCAGCAGGTCATCAAAAGTCGTCGAGCGACGCCAGCGACGCCAGCGTGAACGGGCTCGAAAAAAGCTCCGGACTGAGGGAACGCGCTCAGGCAAATTTCTTCGGTCGACAAACCCGAACCCCACTTGCCAGTACGCTTTTTCCTAATATCGTGTCTGCGCACGATGCTCACCGAACTCCTCACAGCAACCCTTATCACGGCCGCAGCGCCTCCGCCTCTCGACATTGCGAATGTCGAGGGCATAACTGACGTCGACGACGCATAGATCGTGGCGCACGATGCGCACGGAAACATCGTCGGCTCGATTGCGATCTGGCTACAGCGCGATGGCTTGCACGTCACGGCAGACTACGGCGACGGGTACGCGCACGTGGTAGTCGCCGACGGCGAGGTCGTCTCCG
>Ga0114946_10001595_pt1 | contig 15663 bp, 13 predicted proteins | sample WalLakDeSediment_FD_88676 | JGI IMG/M metagenome (GOLD analysis project Ga0114946, IMG submission 88676) | Lake sediment microbial communities from Walker lake, Nevada to study Microbial Dark Matter (Phase II) - Walker Lake 11/02/13 Deep Sediment | ecosystem: Environmental > Aquatic >... | reverse complement strand
TGTCTGCCCGACGACGAGCCGCTCGAGCTCGGCGCCGGGCAGCGGGCTTTGGTTCCAACGGGCTGGGCGATCGCCGTGGCGCCGGGCTTCGAGGCCCAGGTCCGCCCGCGCTCGGGCCTGGCCTTGCGTCATGGCCTGACCGTGCTCAACGCGCCCGGCACCATCGACGCGGACTACCGGGGAGAGCTGCGCGTGCTGTTGATCAACCTCGGCAGCGAAGCGGTCGTGATCACTCACGCTGATCGCATCGCCCAGCTGGTCGTGGCGCCCGTCGCGATGGTCGACGCCGTCGAGGTCGACGCGCTGCCCCCAACCGAGCGGGGGTCGGGCGGGTTCGGCAGCACGGGCTAGCGTGGGCTAGCGTGGGCTGGGGGCGCAGTGGGCTTGTTCGGGGTTTTCGGCTAGGTTCCGGCCGATGCCGGTGCCTCGTGAAACTCTCGAGCGTGCGATCGCGGATGGCCTGGTCCTCGACGCCCTCCCCGACAGCTTCAACGCGCTTGGCCGGCGCTACAGCGGGAAAGTTCGCGAGAACTTCACCCGCGAGGGCGAGCGGCTGATCATCGTCACCGATCGGATCAGCGCGTTCGACTGCGTGCTCGGGACCATCCCGTTCAAGGGCCAGGTCCTCAACCAGCTCGCCGGGTATTGGTTCGAGGTCACCGGCGAGCTGTTCCCCAACCACCTCATCGACCAACCCAGCGCGCTCACCGACGCCCAAGCCACGCGGGCCGTCGAGTGCGAGCCGGTCAAGGTCGAGATGGTCGTCCGCGGCTACCTCACCGGCTCGAGCTCGACCAGCATCTGGCGGGCCTACGAGCGCGGCGATCGGCGGTTTTGTGGGCACACCTTGGCCGACGGCATGGTCCGCCACCAAAAGCTCCCGCACAACCTGGTCACGCCCACGACCAAGGCTAAAAAGGGCGAGCACGACGAGAACGCCAGCAAGGCCGAGCTCGTCGCCATGGGTGTGGTCGACGCCGAGCTCTTCGATCAGATCGAGCAGCAGTGCCTGCGCTTGTTCGCCTTCGGCCAGGAGCTCGCCGCCGAGCGCGGGCTGATCCTCGTCGACGCCAAGTACGAGCTCGGTCGCCGACCCGACGGGCAGATCGTCCTGATCGACGAGATCCACACGCCCGACAGCTCGCGCTACTGGTACGCCGACACCTACGCCGCCGCGATGGCCGCCAGCGAGGACCCCCGGGCCCTCGACAAGGAGTACGTGCGCCGCTGGCTGGTCAGCCAGGGGTTCGACGGCGACGGCCAACCGCCGGCGCTGCCGCCCGAGGTTCGCATCGAGGCTGCGCAGCGCTACATCGAGACCTACGAGCGCATGACCGGCCGCAGCTTCGAGCCTGATCTCGAGCCGCCGGTCGAGCGCCTCACCAACAAGCTGCTTTCGTAGACCGCGTGAATCAGGGGGCCCGTCATGTGCGGAGTATTTGGCATCTTCAATCACTCTGAGGCGGCGAACCTCGCCTACCTCGGGCTCCACTCGCTCCAGCACCGCGGCCAAGAGTCGGCCGGGGTCGTCAGCAACGAGCGCGGCACGCTTCACGCCGTGCGCCAGATGGGCCACGTCGCCGAGATCTTCGACGAGCGGCGGCTCGCGCTGCTCGCCGGACGGATCGCCGTGGGCCACGTCCGCTACACCACGGCGGGCGGCTCGCTGCCCAAGAACATCCAGCCGCTGACCGTCGAGTACCGCCACGGCTCCGTCGCGATCTCGCACAACGGCAACCTCGTCAACGCCGAACAGATCCGCGCCGAGCTCGAGGCCGACGGCTCGATCTTCCACACCAATTCGGACACCGAGGTCGTGCTCCAGCTGATGGCCCGGAGCAACGACCGCGACTGGGTCGACAACCTGTACACGGCCCTCGGCCGGGTCCGCGGCGCCTACAGCATGGTCTTGACCTCGGGCGAGCAGCTCGTCGCCGCCCGCGATCCCCACGGCTTTCGTCCGCTGATCCTCGGCCGGGTCAAGGGCGACCACAGCCACCCGCACTACGGCAACACCGCTTGGGTCGTCGCCTCCGAGACCTGCGCCTTCGATCTGATCGACGCCGAGAAGGTCCGCGACATCGAGCCCGGTGAGATCCTCGTGATCGATCGCGACGGCCTGCGCAGCAGCCGTCTCCAGCCCCAGCCCCGGCGGTTTTGCGTGTTCGAGCACGTCTACTTCGCCCGGCCCGACAGCGTGCTCGACGATGTCTCCGTCTACGAAGCCCGGGTTGCGATGGGCCGCGCGCTCGCCCGCGAGCGGCCCGCCGAGGCCGACGTCGTGATCCCCGTGCCCGACTCCGGCGTCGTCGCGGCCATGGGCTACGCCAAGGAGGCCGGGTTGCCGTTCGAGATGGGCCTGATCCGCAACCATTACATCGGCCGGACCTTCATCGAGCCCAAGGACTCGATCCGCCACTTCGGCGTGAAGCTCAAGCTCAACGCCGTGCCCCAGCTGCTCGCGGGCAAGCGCGTGGTCGTCGTCGACGACTCCATCGTCCGCGGCACCACCTCGCGCAAGATCGTCAAGATGATCCGCGCCGCCGGGGCCGCCGAGGTCCACGTCCGGATCTCCTCGCCACCGGTCACGGGCCCTTGCCACTACGGCATTGACACGCCGACGCGCGCTGAGCTGATCGCCTCGGGCTACACCGTCGACGAGACCGCGCGCTTCATCGAGGCCGACAGCCTCGGCTATTTGAGCGCCGAGGGCCTGCTCGACGCGGTCGGCGAGACCCGCGGGAGCGAGAGCTTTTGCTCGGCCTGCTTCACTGGGCGCTACCCGGTACCGCACGAGAAACCAGCGGCCCGCCGGCAGCTCCGGCTGATCGAGGTTTAGCCCGCACGGGGCGTTTGCGAAGGGTCGGGGAAGCGGCTAGCTTCCGGCGACCATGACCGACATGACGATCCCCGAACACGCCAAGGTCACGGATCTCATCGCGCGCCTCGAAGACCGCCTAGGCGAGCTGCGGAGGTATCTTTGACTACCATGGCAAGGTCGAGAAACTAGAAGAGTTCGAGATCGCCACGGCCGACCCGAGCTTTTGGACCGACAACGATCGGGCGCAAAAGCAGCTGCGCGAGCAGGCCACCCTCAAAAAGATCGTCGGCGACATCGACGACGGCCAGCGCGTGCTCGAGGAGGGCCGCGAGCTTTATGAGCTCGCTCGTGAGGAGGGCGATCCAGACGCCCTCTGCGAGGCCTCCGCGCTCCTCGACCGCGCCAACGCGATGCTCGCCAAGCTCGAGTTTCGCCGGATGCTCGGCGGCGAGCACGATCAGGCCCACGCGCTGCTCTCGATCAACGCCGGCGCTGGCGGGGTCGACAGCCAAGACTGGGCCGAGATGCTCCTGCGCATGTTCCAGCGCTGGGGTGAGCGCCACGGCTTCGAGGTCAAGGTCCTCGACATTCAAGAGGGCGAGCAAGCCGGGATCCGTGGGGCCGAGCTGGCGATCGAGGGCGAGTACGCCTATGGCTGGCTGCGCTCGGAGATCGGCGTCCATCGGCTCGTGCGAATCTCACCCTTCGACTCCCAGGCCCGGCGCCAGACCAGCTTTGCCAGCGTCATGGTGCTCCCCGATCTCGGCGAGAGCAGCGAGTTCGACATCGAGGTCAACCCCGCCGACTTGCGCGTCGACAAGTACCGCGCGTCCGGAGCCGGCGGTCAGCACGTCAACAAGACCGAGTCCGCCGTGCGCTTGACCCACGAGCCCAGCGGGATCGTCGTCGCCTGCCAGATCGAGCGCTCGCAGCACAAGAACATGGCGACGGCGATGCGGATGCTCAAGGCCCGGCTGTGGGAGCTCGAGCAGCAGCGCCGCGATCGCGAGATCCAAGCGCTCGAGGGCGACAAGAAGAGCATCGAGTGGGGCAGCCAGATCCGCTCGTACGTGATCCATCCCTACCAGCAGGTCAACGACCACCGGACCGAGCTCAAGCAGTCCAACGTCATGGCCGTGCTCGACGGCGAGCTCGACCCCTTCATGGAGTCGTTCCTGCTCATGCAGGGCAACAAGGGCAACAAGAACAAGACCGGCGCTGCGTCGCTAGCCTAGAGAACCTTCATGCCTGCACCTTGGACCAACGCGCTCGAGTGGCGCATCGCGTGGCGGCACCTGCGTGTCGGCGAGAGTCACCCGCGCTGGGTCGACGCGCTGACCTACGTCAGCTTGTTCATGCTGGCCATGGGTCTGGGCTTTGTCCTGTGGGCGGTCCACCTCGGCCCGGCGCCCGAGCCCGGCGCCCAGCTGTTCTCCGCGACCGTCGCGACCGCGCTCCAGCGCCAGTTCGGCGTGTTTGGCGGCCTGAGCATCGGGATCGGCGCGATGCTCATGGTCCTCGCCGTGCTCGCGCGCTTCTTCAACCTCCTGGCCACGATCATCACGATGTCCGTGCTGCTCGGCTGCATGGCCCTAGTCGTGGTCCTGTCCCTGATGAGCGGCCTCGAGGCCGATCTGCGCGACAAGATCCTCAATCAAAAGGCCCACCTGCGGGTCTCGGCCCAAGACGGCAACCGGTTCACCGACTACGAGGCGCTGACCGAGGCGCTCGTCAAGCTCCCGGAGGTCGCCGGCGCGAGCCCCTATCTCGAAGCCGAGATCATGGTCCGCAGCGGCATCGATCGGCAGGGCGCGGTGCTGCTCGGTGTCCAGCCCGAGCGGCTGCTGCAGGTCTCCAACATCGCCGAGATCATGCGCGAGGGCAGCTTCGACGCGCTGCTCCACCCCGAGGACATCCCCGAGCCCGACCCGTTTGCGAGCTTCGATCCCGAGACCCCGTGGCGCTTACGCCACCTCGAGAAGGACAAGGGCAAGACCAAGGCCAAGCCCGGCGTCGGGCTCAAGACCAAGATCGATAGCGAGGCCGACCGCCGCGTGCCCGAGATCGACCTCAGCGACGTCCGCGACCCCGACGACCCCGGCGACCTTGGCGACCCCGATCCGAACGGCTTGAACAAGCTTCCGCCGCCCCCTGAGCTGTTTGGACCGGCACGAAAGCCCGGGCCATTCGGACCAAAGGGGCTGCCGGGATCTCCGAACTTGGTCGAGGGTTGGGAGGACCCCGTCGAGGTCCTTGGCCTCGACGAGCCCCCGCTTCCCCTCCCGCTCCCGCCGCCCCCCCCATCGTTCGATCGCTTCGCTGACGACGATGACGGCGGCTGGGAGGATCCCGTCGAGGTCCTCAATCTCGATCCTGCAACCGAAGACGGGGACCGGGCGCCTGCCGATCCGGCGCTCATCGACCCTCCCAAGACAGCCCGCTCCAGTGACGGGGTCGGGGATGGGGAAGGGGTCGTCGATCCCATCCTGATCGGCCGCGAGCTCGCCAACGAGCTCGCCGTCGGCGTCGGCGCCCGAGTCCAGCTGATCACCCCCGTTGGTCGGCTGACGCCAGCGGGTCGCGTGCCCGGGATCCTCGCGAGCCGCGTCGGCGGCGTGTTTCACTCGGGCATGTACGAGTACGATCGCAAGAACGTCTACATGCCGCTGTCCGTGGCCCAGGCGTTCCTGCGCACGGGTGATCGGGTCTCGGGCATCGAGGTCAAGCTTCACCAAGTCGATCGCGTCGACGCGGGCAAGGCCGCGGTCGAGGCCGCGCTCGCGGAGTTCGGCCGGACCTCCTCGGGCTTCGATCGGATCCTCGCCGACAGCCTCTCGCTGATCCCCGACGAGGCCGCCCGCGCCGCGCTCGCCGAGCGCCACGGGATCGGCCGCGGCGACTCCGAGCTGATCGTCGAGAGCTGGAAGGAGCTCAACCGCAACCTGTTCTCGGCCATGTTCCTCGAGAAGATTGCGATGTTCGTGGCTCTGCTGTTCGTGGTCCTCGTCGCGAGCTTCGGGATCCTCGCCTCGAACCTCATGAGCGTGCTCGAGAAGAGCAAGGAGATCGCGATCCTAAAGGCCATGGGCAGCCCCGATCAGCTGATTCAGCGGGTGTTCGTGGCCGAGGGGCTGGTGTTGGGCTTGCTCGGAGCGATCGGCGGCATCAGCGTGGGCCTCGCCCTGTGCCTCGCGCTCGACCGGTTCGGGTTCCCGTTCAACGAGAACGTCTACTACATCGAGCGCCTGCCGGTAGTCGTCGACCCCGTCGAGGTCGCGGTCGTCGGTGTCGCGGCGCTGTTCATCGTGTTTTTGTCGAGCCTCTACCCGGCCCGCATCGCCTCGCGCATGCGGCCGATCGACGGGCTCCGGCAGCAGGAATAACCAGCTCCGGGCGGCGGCGGCTTGGGCGGGTCGTGAGCCCGGCGCGCTGAGATCGTCGGCGAGCCCGCGCCCGTGAGCTGACAACGCCGCCCTAGGCCCGGCAAAATGAGGTTCTGCGAGCGTTGACACGCCCCAAGGCCGGTTCTAGGGTTGGCCCCGTTTCGCGCAGTCCGATGCCGACATCCGCCCCTTCGTCTCTTCGAGACGCGCCCACGCTCGTGCAGGTGCGCGACATGTACAAGAGCTTCCAGCATGGATCGCGGAAGCTCGAGGTCTTGCGTGGCGTCAACCTTCGGGTCGACGCCGGCGAGATGGTCACGATCATCGGCGCCTCCGGGGCCGGTAAGTCGACCTTGTTGCACTGCCTCGGGACCCTCGATCTTCCAACCTCCGGTGAGATCCTGTTCTCCCCGCTCGACGGCGGCACGCCCACGGACATCACCCGCTTGCCTCCGCCGGACCTCGCCGAGTTCCGCAACCGGACGATCGGCTTCGTGTTTCAGTTCCACCACCTGCTGCCCGAGTTCTCGGCCCTCGAGAACGCGATGATGCCGGCCCTGATCGCCCGGACGCCGGCCCGCGAGGCCCGAGCGCAGGCCGAGGAGATGCTCGCGGCCGTCGGCATGAGCCACCGGCTCTCGCATCGACCCGGTGAGCTGTCCGGCGGCGAACAGCAGCGCGTGGCGATCGCCCGCGCCCTCGCGATGCGCCCGCGGCTGCTGCTCGCCGACGAGCCGACCGGCAACCTCGACACCAAGACTAGCGCCGAAGTCCACGAGCTCTTGTTCCGCCTCAACCAAGAGCACGACCTCAGCATGCTGATCGTGACCCACAACATGGAGCTCGCTCAGCAGATGCCGCGCGTCGTTCGGATGGCCGACGGGCGCATCCTCGAAGACGGCGGCAACCATCAGCCCGAGCTCTCTACTGGCCCTGCGTCGGCGCAGCCGACTTCGGAGTGAGCGTGGACGCGTCACCGCAGCGCTGCCGGGAGTCGGTTCGCAGGCACGGCTCCGTGGGTGGCCGTGCGCTCGGCTCGTTGGCGGCCCGCGTGGTGTTTGCGTTGCTCGCGGTGTTCGCTCTGCTGACCCCGCAGATCGCAACGGCGGCTAACCCCCCGGTCGGCTTCGGCGGCGGATCCAAGCAGGTCGAGGGCAGCATGCGCGACGTCTTGTACGCGTTCGCGCCGGTCGACGAAGAGGTCTGGAACCAGCCGATCGTCGACATCCGGTTTCGCGGCAACCGCCGGGTGGAGTCCGAGGCCATGCTGCTCGAGCTCGACAGCAACGTCGGCGAGCTCGTGACGCCCGAGAAGCTCTCGCGGGACATCCACGCCCTGTGGGATCTGGGCTACTTCGAGGACATCTTCGTCGAGGGCCAGCTGACCCCGGCTGGCGCGGTCTTGACCTTCGTCGTCAAAGAGCGCCCGACGGTCCGCAAGATCATCGTCGAGGGCAACGCCAAGGTTAAGCTCGACGACATCAACGAGGTCCTGACCATCCGGACCAACGAGGTCCTCGACCTCGGCATGGTCAAGGCCAACGTCGAGGGCGTCAAGGCCTTGTACACCGAGCGCGGGTTCTTCCTTGCCGAGGTCGACTACGCCGTCCGGCCCGTCGACAACCAGCCCGGCAAGGTCGACGTGGTGCTCGTGGTCAACGAGGCCGAGGAGGTCATCGTTCGGGACATCACCTTCGTCGGCAACACGGCGTTGACCGACGATCAGCTGCGCAAGGTGATGATCACCCGGACCGGCGGGTACCTGACGATCATCACCAAGAAGTCGGGCGGCGTATTCAACCGCGAGGCCTTCGTCGCCGACTACTCCAACCTCCGGGCGTACTACGCCGACCAGGGCTACTTCGACGCCGACTTCGCCGACGTCGAGCTCGCGCTCAGCCAGGACCGGCGGTTCGTGCATTTGACCCTCTCGGTCGACGAGGGCCCACAGTACCGGGTAGGCGGGCTCTCGGCCCGCGAAGGGGTCCGCGCCGGCGAGGATCCCTTGTTCCCGCCCGCGGTCCTCGCCGAGTCGATCGAGCCCCTGCTCCGGACCGGCGACGTGGCCGCGGCCGGCAAGCTCCAGCTGATCCAGCAGGACATCGAGCGCCGCTACAAAGACAAGGGCTACGCCTACGTCAACGTCGTGCCCAACTACCAGCAGGATCGCGAGAACCTGCTGCTGTTCGTCGACTACCAGATCGACAAGGGCCCGCTGGTCTACATCGAGCGCGTCAACATCTTCGGCAACGACCGGACCTCCGACAAGGTCATCCGTCGGGAGATCATCCTCAACGAAGGCGACCTGTTCGCCGAGAGCTCCAAAGAGGCCACGCAGATGCGGGTCTTGAGGCTCGGCTACTTCGACGACGTGCAGATCTCGACCTCGCGGGGCTCGGCCGACGATCGCATCATCGTCAACGTCGAGGTCGTCGAGCGCCTGACCGGCACCTTCCAGATCGGCGCCGGGTTCTCGACGATCGAGAACTTCGTCCTTCAGGCCCAGATTCAGTACGACAACTTCCTCGGCCGCGGGACCACGGTGACCTTGGTCGCGCAGCTGTCGAGCCTGCGCCGACTGTTCAACTTCAGCTATTCGACGCGCTACTTCCTCGACAGCGACTGGTGGTTCATCGTCAACGTGTTCAACACGTCGAACGTGTTCCCCACCTTCACGCGCGGGAGCACGGGCTTCGCGGTGTCTTGGGGCTATCCGATCCCCAAGATCCGCGGGCTCACGGCGTTCATCGGCTACAACCTCGAGTACGTCACAGTCGGGTTTGGGGCCGTCGGCGCCATGGGTGGCATCTTCGCCCCCGGCGCGATCTCGGCGGTCCCCGATCAGGCGTTGATCAGCAACCTGTTCGCCGATGGCATCACCTCGGCGGTCACCGCTCGGCTGGTCTACGACACCCGCGACAACATGCTGTTTCCGACCTCGGGCATGTTCCACCAGCTCAAGGGCGAGTTCGCCAGCCGCTACTTCGGCTCGGACAACGAGTACAACCGCTACACCCTCGACGCCCGGTTCTACGTCCCGGTCATCAAGAGCGAGCGCCCGTTTCGGGCCTGGGTGGTGTTTCGCACCAACTTCCAGGTCGGCTACATCCACAGCCCGCGGCGCGGCGGCGTCCCGGTGTTCGAGCGCTACTTCCCGGGTGGCATCTTTGGTCACGGGTCGATGCGCGGCTTTCGGCTGCGCTCACTTGGCCCGCGGATCTTGGTCCAGAGCTCGCCCAACCCCTCGTCGACCCTGTTCCCCTTCGAAGTCGGCGGCAACCTCCTGACCGCGCTCAACCTCGAGCTCGAGTTCATGGTCGTGCCCCCGGCCAATATCAAGGCCGTGATCTTCGCGGACATCGGCAACGCGTTCAACACGGAGCGGCAATACTGCGAGGAGCCCAACCCCGAGCAGCTGCCCAAGGCCGATCCATGCACGAACTTCGCGTTCAATGCCCTGCGCACCAGCGTCGGCTTCGGGTTCCGCTGGCAGTCGCCGATCGGGCCGCTGCGCTTCGAGTGGGGCTTCCCGCTCGACCGCCTAGCCGGCACGTCGCTGCTGCTCCCCGAGGATCCGGTCGTATTCGAATTCAACGTCGGCACTGGCTTTTGATCGGAGCCCTTAGCCTGGAGCGAGCGGCGCCCGGCAGCGCTCGCGGCCTCGCGTGGGCCGCTCACTGGCCTCGGCGCCGGCGTGGCTCACAGCTGCATCCGGGCGAAAGTAGGCGCCCGACCGCGAGTTTGCTCCGGCCGGGCGTGAATCTCAGTTGGGGGCTACGCGTCCCACGGCTCGCCAGGTTGCTCCGACCCCACGACCCCAGGTATGTCAGCACCGATCATGCGCTCGCCAATCCGCTCTTTGCTGCTCGTCAGCGCGCTGTTCGCCGCTCCAGCCGTCGTCGGCGTCGGAGTGACGTTGACAGCGGCGGTGGCGGACGCGGCTCTCCCCCAGACCAAGAAGATCGCGGTCGTCGATCTCAGCCGTGTGCTGTTGGAGACGACCCAAGGCAAGTCCGCCAAGAAGGATCTCGAGAAGGCCGTGGCCAAGAGCTCGGCCAAGCTCGAGCGCAAGGCGGCGGACCTGCAAAAAAATTACGAGGACCTCCAGGCCAAAGCCGGGATGCTGTCCCGCGCTGAGCTCGGCAAGCGTCAGCAAGACCTGATGGCCGCCGAGCAGGAGCTCCAACAGCTCTACAGCGAGGCCCAGGACGACCTGGCCAAGAAAGAGGGGCTCTTGATGGAGAAGATCTACAAGAACGCCTCGAACATCGTGACCCAGATGGCCAAGGATGACGGCATCCAGATCGTCTTGGTCCGCTCGGAGCTCACCGTGCTCTACGCCAACCCTCAGCTCGACATCACCAACAAGGTGATCGTCGCCTACGACAAGCAGTTCAAATGACCAAGCCCACTCGTTCCACCACCGGTCGGTTCGCGCGTCGCCTGTTCGGGATCGCGGCGCTCTCTTTGTCCGTGTATGGGCTCTCGCTGGGGGCGGCCCCGATCACCGCGGTCGGCGTGGCGCAGGCAGCCGTGCCCGACATCGGCAAGGTCGCCGTCATCGACATGCAGCGGATCCTCAACGAGACCGTCGCCGGCAAGAAGGCGCGCAAGGATCTCGAGACTGCGTCCGCGGCCAAGCAAAAGAAGCTCGACAAGCTGCAAAAGAAGCTCGAGGCCGACCAGGTCGCGCTCGCGCAGATCAAGGACCAGCAGGCCCTGATGCAGGCGCAAGAGAAGCTTCAGGCCGAGTACTACGAGTTCCAGAGCATGTACATGACGCTCCAGCAAGAGCTCGGCGCGCAGGAGTCCCAGACCCTCGAGAAGATGTACGCCAACTGCCAGATCCTGGCCAAGGAGCTCGCCAAGGACCTCGGCCTCGATCTCGTGTTGATCCGCGACCAGTCCACGGTGCTCTACGTCGCCAACGGCATGGACGTCACCAGCGACCTGATCAAGCGCTACGACAAGAAGTACAACTGAGGCCCGCAGGGCCAGCTCGAGGAGCCGACGGTGGGCCACCGTCGGCTTTTTTTGTATGCTCGCGTGCGGTTCGCCCCGCCGGTCCCGCCGATGGCCCTCGACATCATTCAGATCCAATCGATGCTCCCGCATCGCTACCCATTCTTGTTCATCGATCGGGTCCTGTCGTGGGAGCCAGAGAAGTCGATTCACGCGCGCAAGCTGGTCTCGATGAGCGATCCGATCCTCCAGGGCCACTTCCCGGGCACCCCGATCATGCCGGGCGTGGTCCAGGTCGAGGCCATGGCCCAAGCGGCGGTGTTGCTCGCCCAGCTGTCCGGCGGCTTCGATCCAGCCACGCAGCTGTGCCTGTTCATGGGCATCCAAGAGGCTAAGTTCCGCGCGCCGGTCGTGCCTGGCGACGTGCTCGACATCGAGGTCGTCGCGCTTCGGCTCGGGCGCATCGGTCGGTTCAGCGGCGAGATCAAGGTCGAGGGCAAGGTCCGCAGCAGCGCCAAGTTCACGGCCGTGGTCGAGACCATGCCTGGCAAGCAGCCCGCCGCGCCGGCGGGAGAGGGCTGATCATGGGTCGCTTGGCGACTGCCCTGGCTACCGTCGTCGCCATGAGCGTGGCTACGGGCAGCACCGCCGGTTGTGGGGGGCAGGCTCGCGCGCTGGTTCGGTCGAGCGGCGATCTCGGCAAGGCCGTCCGCCGCGGGGAGCAGGACAAGATCGATCAAGCCGTGCTCCCCGCTAGCCGGTCGCGCGTCGACTACGAGCGGATGCTCGCGGACGCCGCAAAATGGAGCGATCGGCTCACGCACCCAACCGGCGCGCGGCCAGAGGCGCGCATGTATCTGAGCAAGGACGAGGTCGTCGAGGTCATCTGGACCGACAAGGGCTGGCGCTTTGCGACCGATCCGACGGTCTACTTCAGCCAGGCCACGCCCCTCGACGCCCTGCGCAGCTTGGTGCGCGCGAGCCGTGAGGGGCGCTGGGACGTGCTCTTGGACCTCGCGCCCCGTCGTTACCGCATGGGCCTGTCCGAGGAAGACCTAGCCGAGGCTTGGACTGAGGGGCCGCAGGCGCAGGCGCTGCAAGATGCGCGCGATCGCCTGGCTGATCGGCTCTCCGGTACGATTCGCGCCGACGCGCACCAGGCCATCTTGGAGCTTGGTGATGGCGAGTTCGCGCGCCTCGAACGAGAAAAAGACCGCTGGGTAGTCGTCGATTTCTGATTGATCTCGCTGATCTAGCGGTGATCGAGGGTACGCGCGCCGCCCGGGTCTGATCGCGGCTGGCTCAGCCCCGATCCAGCCCCGCGCCGGTCAGTCGCGGTGTGGGCGGATCTGCTCGGAAGAACCACGGGTTGCGGCGAGGGGGCGCTGGATTAGCATGAGAAGGCAAGCTGATGCCGTGCTCGCCCCACCGTTCTCGCCGCCCCGTGACATTGATGTCGCGTCTGTCTGCGGCGTTTACGGCAGCCCAAGCGACTAAAATTTCCCATGAGGCGCCAAGTGAGCGAGAATTCCCACGACGCCTTGTTCAAGCGAGCGACCACACGCTTGGTTTACGAGTTGCAGCATCTGTTAGCTCGGTCACCACCGACCGCACGAGAGAGGACGAAATCATGGCCCGTTCCGTGAGCATCACTCGCCCCCCCCGTCAACCCGGTCAACCCCACCTCCACGACGCACCGCGGCCGGTGCTTCAACTTCCGCTCGAGCGCCCCGAATGGAGGGAGCCCGTGAAGCGCGACCAGCCAGAATCCGATCGTGAGCGTGGGGTCGTCGTCATCGACTTCTACATCTGAAGGCGAGTACATCTGAAGGCGAGCGCTCAGGCGGTGCCTGCTCGGTCTTGAAAAGGGACGACTTCGGTCGTCCCTTTTGCGTTGGTTGGTCCGGACGCGATGTTAGCGTCGTGCTCGTGCGAGCCAACGAGTATCCCCCTCCGACGGTGGTTGAGGACGACGGCCCGGCGCTGAGTCACCAGGGTTACCGCTTGGTCGTGCTGTCCGGCGAGCTGCGTGGGCGGGACATCGAGGTCGTCAAGGAGTCGATCACGCTCGGGCGCTCGCGGCAGTGCGACATCGTGGTCCCCGATGAGTCGGTCAGCCGCGTGCACGCGGAGATCCGCCGCGAGGAGGATCGCTACCGGTTGCTGGACCGGGAGTCGAAGGCCGGGACGTTCTTGGGTGGCTCGCGGATCACCGACGCGTTCTTGCGGCCCGGCGACGAGCTGCGGCTCGGGCAGGTCGAGCTGCGCTTCGTCCCGCGTGACCGCCAGCCCGAGCTGCTGCCGAGCGAGGCCGATCGCTTTGGCCTGGTGCTCGGGCGCAGCCTCGCGATGCGGCGGGTGTTCGCGGTGCTCGAGCGGATCTGCGGCACGGAGGTGACCGTGCTGTTGTCCGGGGAGACCGGGACCGGCAAGGATCTGGTCGCGCGGGCGGTCCACGACGGATCGCCACGGCGCGAGCAGCCCTTCGTGATCGTCGATTGCGGCGCGCTCGCGCCCGAGCAGATCGAGCTCGAGCTGTTCGGCAGCTGCGAAGACGGGGACGCCCGGCGCGGGGCGTTCGAGCTGGCCGATCGCGGGACCTTGTTCCTCGACGAGGTCGCCGAGCTCCCCGCGGACTTGCAGCCCAAGCTCTTGCGCGTGCTCGAGACCGGTCGGTTCCGCCAGATCGGGGGGACGCAGGAGCGCGTCGCCGATGTCCGGGTGATCGCGGCGAGCAACCGAGACCTGCGCGCGCGCATCGAGGACGGCTCGTTCCGCGAGGATCTCTACTTTAGGCTCGCGGTCGTCAGCTGCGAGCTGCCGGCCCTTCGGGAGCGGCGCGACGACATCGCGATGCTGATCGAGGCGTTCTCGCGCCGGCTACCGCCGGGCATGTGGCGGCCGCCGGGGCCCGAGGCGATGGCCCGGTTGATCGGCTACGACTGGCCGGGCAACGTCCGCGAGCTTCGCAACGTGGTCGAGCGCAGCGCGTACCTGTCGCCGGACGGGGTCATCGATCTGATGGCCGCGGACCGGCGCAAGGAGAGCGAGCCTCGCAAGATCGCCTTCGACCCAACCCTGACCTTCCGTGAGCAAAAAGAGCGGGCGGTCGAGCGCTTCGAGGAGGCCTACCTGCGCTGGCTACTCGAGCGGGCCGAGGGCAACATCTCCCGCGGTGCCCGAGAAGCGGACATGGATCGCAAGTACCTGCACAAGCTGCTGCGCCGCTACGGGATCGACGCCAAGCAGTACGGCAAGTGAGGAGCGGGCCCGGCGTGGCTGAGGGTTCATGCCGTTCGTGGCGGCACAGTCGGGGCACGCTCGCGCTCGATCGATGCTTGGTGATGGCCGTGGTCAACGTGACGCCCGACAGCTTCTTCGACGGCGGCCGCTGGATCGCCCAGGCTCGGCGTGAGCCCAACGCGTCCGTGGTGATCGCCCAGTGTCGGCGTTGGATCGAGCAGGGCGCCGATCTGCTCGACGTCGGCGGCGAGTCGACCCGACCTGGGGCCGAGCCGGTCGCCGAGGACGTCGAGCTGGGTCGGGTGCTGCCTGTGATCGCCGGGCTTCGGGCCGACCCGAGCTTCGCGGACACGCCGATCAGCGTCGATACGCGCCACGCCAGCGTGGCCCAGGCGGCCTTGGCCGCGGGCGCGAGCATCGTCAACGACATCAGCGGCCTCGCGGATCCGCAGATGGCCAGGGTCGTCGCCGAGGCGGGGGCCGGGCTGGTGATCAGCCACCTGCGCGGGGAGCCGGCGACGATGCAAGACGACATCGCGTTCGTCGACGTGATCGCCGAGGTCGGTGATGAGCTCGCGGCCGCGCTCGCCCGGGCGGAGGCTGCGGGGGTCGATCGGGCGCAGATCCTCGTCGATCCGGGGATCGGCTTCGGCAAGACGGCGGCGCAGTCGAGCGCGCTGGTCGGCGCGAGCGAGCTGCTCGCGCGGCGAACCGGCCGGCCGGTGTTGATCGGCGCGAGCCGCAAGCGGTTCTTGGCGTCGATGTCCGGGGCCAAGGCGGTCGAGGAGCGCATGCTCGCGAGCGTGGTCGCGGCGGTCGTCGCGGCGAGCCACGGCGCCGCGGTCGTCCGGGTCCACGACGTCGCCGAGACCGTCGAGGCCCTGCGCGTGCGCGCGGCGATCGAGGCCGAGCTTGGCCGTTGGACGAGCGGAGCGGGCGGCCGTTGAGCGTCGCGGAGCTGATCAGCGCGGGGGCGAGCGCGCCAGACATGATCGCGGCGCTGAGCTGGCGTGACCTCGTCGACTTCGTGCTGCTCTTTGCCCTGGCCTACGCGGCCCTGCGCCTGCTCAAGGGCACGCGCGCGCTGCCGGTGGTCATCGTGGTCGCGCTCCTGGCCGCAGCTGGGGCGCTCGCCCGGGAGCTGAACATCGTCGGGATCGGCGTGCTGCTGCGCTACGTGCTCGAGTACATCATCATCATCCTGATCGTGGTGTTTCATCAGGAGCTGCGCCGGCTGCTGGTGCGCATGGGTCA
>Ga0114946_10001594_pt1 | contig 15667 bp, 13 predicted proteins | sample WalLakDeSediment_FD_88676 | JGI IMG/M metagenome (GOLD analysis project Ga0114946, IMG submission 88676) | Lake sediment microbial communities from Walker lake, Nevada to study Microbial Dark Matter (Phase II) - Walker Lake 11/02/13 Deep Sediment | ecosystem: Environmental > Aquatic >... | reverse complement strand
GGAAGCGACGATGACGATGCAGCAGAAGGCAGTTTTGGCGGCACCTTTAAAAAGGTATCAGATAAATCGAAAACCCCGGTACTTGACAATTTTGGGCGCGATTTGACCAAGGCTGCAGAAGAAAACCGCCTCGACCCCGTTGTGGGCAGGGAAAAAGAACTTGAGCGTATTGCGCAGATCCTGTCACGCCGCAAAAAAAACAACCCCATTTTGATTGGCGAACCAGGCGTGGGTAAATCGGCTATTGCCGAAGGCCTTGCCCTGCGAATTGTTCAGCGTAAGGTCTCCAGAGCTCTTTTCAACAAGCGACTGGTAACACTCGACATTGCCTCGCTGGTGGCAGGAACCAAGTATCGCGGACAGTTTGAAGAGCGCATGAAGGCACTTCTTAACGAGCTTGAGAAAAACCCCGATGTGATTCTTTTTATCGATGAGTTGCATACCATTGTTGGCGCTGGTGGCGCTTCTGGCTCGCTCGATGCCAGCAATATGTTCAAACCGGCCCTTGCCCGTGGCGAGCTGCAATGTATCGGTGCCACTACCTTGGATGAATACCGCCAGCACATCGAGAAGGATGGAGCGCTTGAACGCCGTTTCCAGAAGATTCTCATCGATCCCACTTCGGCAGAAGAAACCATTGAAATTCTCAACAACATTAAGCAGAAATACGAAGACCACCATTTGGTTACTTATTCTGATGAAGCCATAAAGGCATGTGTTCACCTGACAGACAGGTATGTGAGCGACCGTTGCCTTCCGGATAAAGCAATAGACGCTTTGGATGAAGCAGGTTCGCGCGTGCACATAACCAACATCAAGGTGCCCGGGAATATCATTGAAATTGAAGCGCGTATTGATGAAGTGCGCGAAGAAAAAACCCGTGCCATTAAGAGCCAGAAATACGAACTTGCTGCCAAATTGCGTGACCAGGAGCGGGAGCTGGGAGAAAAGCTCGAACTTGAAAAGCGCCGCTGGGAAGAAGAATCTCAGTTGCACCGCGAAATTGTTACCGAGCAGAATGTTTCTGAGGTGGTTTCCATGATGACGGGGGTTCCTGTTCAACGCATTGCCCTTAATGAGAGCGAACGCCTTATAAGCATGGAGAAAGACCTTGCCAGAACCGTGATCGGACAAGATGATGCAATAATAAAAGTTGTGCGGAGCATTCGCCGCAACCGGGCTGGCCTCAAGGATCCGAACAAGCCCATTGGTTCATTCATTTTCCTGGGCCCTACGGGTGTGGGAAAAACACACCTTGCAAAAGTACTTTCAAAACATTTATTCGACTCGGACGACGCCCTGGTTCGCATCGACATGAGCGAATACATGGAAAAGTTTGCTGTGAGCCGTCTCATCGGCGCCCCTCCGGGATACGTTGGCTATGAAGAAGGCGGGCAACTTACCGAAAAAATCCGCCGCAAGCCTTATTCTGTGGTATTGCTCGACGAGATTGAAAAGGCGCATCCTGATGTCTTCCACCTATTGCTTCAGGTGCTGGATGATGGTCTGCTTACCGATAGCCTTGGCCGCCGTATCGACTTCAAAAACACCATTATCATAATGACCTCCAACATTGGTTCGCGCCAATTGAAGGATTTCGGCATGGGTGTTGGTTTCAGTACCTCGGCCAAGCAGGCTTCAACATCTGAATACGCCCAGAGCGTGATCGAAAATGCACTTAAAAAAGCCTTTGCTCCCGAATTCCTTAACCGTGTTGACGATGTTGTCATCTTCGATTCGCTCAAAAAGGAGCATATCTTCAAGATCATCGACATTGAACTGGCCAAGCTTTATAAGCGCATCCAAGACCTTGGTTACATAGTTGAACTCTCACCCGAAGCCAAGGAATTCATTGCTGAAAAAGGTTGGGATGCCGCATTCGGCGCTCGCCCGCTGAAGCGCGCCATTCAGAAATACCTTGAAGATCCGCTTGCTGAAGAGATCATTAAAGCCCGCGTGAAAGAAGGCGAAGAAATTTATATTGACTTCGACAAGGATAACCAGGAGATTAGAATAGCTCCCAGAAAAATGGAAGCTGCTGGCAAAGAACCTGATGAAAAATCTGAAAAATAAATTCTAACCGAAACAAAAAAAAGGGGCCTTTTGAGCCCCTCTTCTTTTTTGCCAGGTTTAGAACTTGTACTCGTTATCTTCAATGAGCTTGGCAGCAATGCGACGGCGCGCCTCTTTTACATTTACGCCGGATACGTTAGTCAGGGTATTGACTGCGTCAGCAAGTTTCCCGGCGTTCTCCTGATCTGGAAGCGAATAAACGCAGTCGAGGGCAAAGCCGCGGATCTTGTTGGCCGCATCATATACAAACACATCAAGAATATCATTGTAAAGAGCAGCGGCTTCGCCTTTCATGCCTTCCACCTTCTGAACCCTTAGAGCCAGTGATTCGGCAATGTAAAGTTCGCTGATAATATCGGCAATGTTCATCATCACCTCTTGTTCACGAACAAGCTTTTTCGCAAATTGGGTTGATGCAGCATGGATACAAAGTAAAGCAACTTTTTTGTAGTTCTTGATGCAGCGGTGTTTCTCCTGGTAGTAATCTTCGCCGGTAACTTTCCCGTTGGTAATGCCGTCGAGATTATTGTATAATTCAGCGGCAGGACCGAACAGGTCAAAGTCACCTTTCATGGCACGTTTCATGGCGGTATCTCCAACCAGCAGCCGGTTAATCTCGTTGGTGCCTTCAAAAATGCGGTTGATGCGCGAGTCGCGGTATCCGCGCTCCACATTCATCTCGGCTGAGTAGCCCATACCGCCGTGAATCTGTACGGCCTCGTCAGCAACAAAGTCAAGCATTTCTGAACCATACACCTTCAAAATGGCATCCTCAACGGCATAATGGCTGATGGCTTCGATGGTGGCGCGACCATAGTCGGGTTCGGTTGTTTTAATCACTTCTAAAAGATCATCAATATCCTTGCTAACGCGATAAATGGCTGATTCATGGGCGTAAAGGCGAATGACCATTTCGGCCAGTTTGTGCTGGATGGCGCCAAAAGAAGAAATAAGCACGCAGAACTGCTTGCGCTCGTTGGCATATTTTACCGAGTCAGTAACGGCATTTTTAGCAGCGCCGATCACATTGGCACCAAGCTTCATACGGCCCATGTGAAGAATGTTCAGGGCAATGCGGAAGCCTTCGCCGCGAGAACCAAGCATATTCTCGGCAGGAACTTTAACATCATTATAATAGATCTGAGCTGTGGAAGAACCTTTAATACCCATTTTGTGTTCATCGGGTCCGATCACCACCCCGGGCATATCGCTCTCCACGACAAAGGCGCTGAGAATGCGGTCATTCTCAACCTTGGCAAAAACCACCTGGGTGTCGCAGAAACCGGCATTGGTAATCCACATTTTCTGTCCATTCAAAATGTAATATTTTCCATCTTCGGTTGGAATGGCTTTCGAAGTGCCCGAGTTGGCATCGCTTCCGGCACCTGGTTCGGTAAGACAGTATGCTCCGAGAAGTTCACCGGCAGCCAGTTTGGGAATGTAACGCTGACGCTGCTCTTCGTTACCGTAATACATAATGGGCAGGGTGCCGATTCCACAGTGGGCCATGAAAGCCACTGAGAAAGAAAAGGCGGCGCCAATGTTCTCGGCAGCAAGCATCTGAGTAACAAACGATTGCCCAAAACCACCATATTCTTCCGGAATAGAAATGCCCATAAGGCCCAGTTCACCAGCTTTTTTCAAGATCTCCCTCATCAGTTCCCTGTCGCCTTTATCAAGTTTGTCCAAATAAGGGTATACTTCGGCTTCAATAAAATCCTTGCATGTCTGGGCAATCATTAATTGTTCCTCGGTGTACTCCTCGGGAACGAAAATATCATTGGCATTCACTTCCTTTACCAGGAATTCGCCGCTTTTCAGGTTTTTTGATTTCTCCATTTTTTTTGATTGGTTTTAAACTGATTCTTAAATTCCCAATGCCAGGGCAATGAGTTCGGCAATATCAAAGTTCTTAATCTCTTCTTCGCGGTTTTTGTATTTCAGGCCATCTGTCATCATGGTCATGCAGAAGGGGCAGGAAGTGGCAATAATCTTTGCATCGGTTTGCAAGGCTTCTTCAATACGTTCGATAAACACTTCCTTATCGCCTTTTTCTGCTTCCTTAAACATTTGTCCGCCTCCCGCGCCACAGCAGAGAGCGAAGCTTCTGTTGCGGTGCATTTCAACCATTTTCCCCGAAAGGGAATTGAGCACCCTTCGTGGCGATTCATAAATTTCATTGGCACGGCCAAGGTAACAGGGGTCATGATAAGTGATGGTTACATTTGTAAACAACCGGAAGTCGATCTTCAGCTTTCCTTCTGATATCAGGTTATCCAGAAAATCGACATAGCTGACCACTTTGTAAACTCCGCCCAGATCGGGATATTCATTTTTGAAAATGTTGTAACAGTGCGGACAAATGGTAATGATCTTCTGCACTTCGTAAGCCTTGAATATCTCTATATTTTGCAAAGCCTGCATCTGGTAGAGCATTTCATTGCCTGCGCGGCGCGCAGGGTCGCCGGTGCATGATTCTTCCTTTCCCAGCACGGCATAGTTTACCCCAAGGTACGAAAGAATTTTGGCAAAGGCGGCTGCCACTTTCTTGTAACGGTCGTCATAAGCCCCGGCGCAGCCCACCCAGAAAAGATATTCAGGCTTCTCGCCCCTTGCAAAAAGGTCAGCCATTACGAGCACTTCAATTTTTATGGTTTCCATTGTTGTGTATTTTGGCTTTTGGTGGCTTATGATTTTTTTATTTCCAGGTCTTTGGCCCACAGCAGGCGGTCTTCGGCCGAGTATTGCCAGGGAGCGCCGTTGTTTTCGATATTATTAAATACGGCCTTCAGTTCGCCAGGAGCAGAACCTTCTTCCATCACCAGGTAGCGGCGCATATCAACAATCAGGGTTGGATGATTGATATTAATGGGGCATTCCATGGCGCAGGCATTACAGGTGGTACAGGCCCAGAGTTCCTCTTCGCTGATATAATCGCGCAGCAAGGATTTATTGTCAGAAAAATCTTTACCTGATTTGATCAGTCCGTTGCCCTTCTCGCGCATGCGGGCTCGCAAGTCCATAACGATTTTGCGCGGCGACAGCCTTTTGCCTGTAATTGAAGCAGGGCAAACCGAAGTACAGCGGCCGCATTCTGTGCAGGCAAGCGAGTCGAGGTAGTTTTTCCAGGTCACATCTTCGGCATCCATCACTCCGAAACGCTCAGTAGCGGCATCGCCTTCAACAGGCGCAAAGGCAGTGGCAGGGTCAAGCATCAGTTTCACCTCGCGGGTTATGCTATCCATATTGGGAAGTTTGCCCAGCGGATCGAGCCTCGAAAGGAACACATTGGGCACTGACATGAACACGTGGAAGTGCTTGCTGTAAGGCAGCAGGTTGGCAAAGAAAAAGATCAGCAAGATATGCGCCCACCAGTGTACTTCGTGATGAACATGAAGTGCAGCCAGGCTTAAACCTGATACCAGGCCTGTAAGGTGCTGGCTTACCGGAAAAGCTCCGTGGATGGTTTCATTCATAGCCGTTTGGTGTGCCACATAGCTGGTGTTCTGGCCGAGCAATGTAAGCATAAGCAAAAGGATGATGCTGAGCGCCACTTTAGCATCCACATGCGAAACATGCTTCATCTCGATCCCTTCGAAGCGCTTCACATGAATAAAAAGCCGGCGGCCAAGAAAAATGAGAATGGCAATGGCTACGATCAGGGCAAAAATGTCGCCGCTGGCCATCACCACATCATAAAATCCGCCCATAACCTTCAGGGAGCGTTCGATGCCAAAAAGGCCATCGATCACCATTTCGATGCTCCCGATCAGAATCACCAGAAATCCCCAGAAAACCAGGGCATGCATCAGACCGGTAAATGGCTTGCGAAACATCTTCGATTGGCCAATGGCCACTTTGAGCGTCAGGCCGATTCGTTTGCCAAAATCCCTTACGGGGAATGCAGGCTTGGTTAGCATGAAGAGCTTCACATAACGCCAGGTTGTGTAGCCAAAGACTGCGAATGTGACAAGCAACGTTGCTGCAAAAATGATCTGGCTTATCATAAATTTTGGTTTGTTTGGTGGTTTGTTATCTTTTTGGGCCAGAAACACCTTGCCCCTGCCGGCTGGTAGCAGACAGGGGCAAGCATCTTTTTTATCTGTTTTTGATCTCCTTCACAGCATCGACAAGCTTCGGGAGTACCTTCATGGCATCGCCCACGATGCCGTATTGCGCCGCCTCGAAGATGGGAGCCGATTTATCAGGATTGATGGCCACAATATATTTTGATGAGCTTACCCCTGCCAGATGCTGTGTTGCGCCCGAAATGCCAATGGCAAAATAAAGGTTTGGAGCAATGATTTTTCCTGTTTGTCCGGTATGCTCTTCGTGGGGACGCCAGCCTTCGTCAGAAACGGGGCGTGAGCATGCAGTAGCTGCATTCAGCAAGCCGGCAAGCTCAAGAATGGGCTGCCAGTTGTCGGCCGACTTCATGCCGCGACCGCCTGAGATCACAATCTCAGCATCAGTAAGCAGAATTTGACCTTCGTGCTTCTGAACCTCTTTCACGGCAGTTTTTACAAATGATGCATCCAGGTCGGCTGCAAAATGCTCTATAACGGGTTCAACAGGCTTTTCGGCCAGATCGAAAGAGTTCTGCATCAGGGTAATAATCTTCACATCGGTATTCAGCGAAAGCTGTGCAAACGCATTGCCAGAGAATACCCTTTTGCTGACCACGAAAGGATTAATGCTGATGGGAAGCTTGTTGACCCCCGACCCCAAGGCGGCTTTCAGTTTTACCGACAAGCGGGGAGCAATAGATTTCCCGGCATTGTTGCTGGCAACAACAATAACCCTGGCGCCTTCCTTTTGGGCAACCTGTGTAATTAAACTCGTATAAGCCTTGCTGTCAAGATGCTTCAGGAGGTCGTGATTGGCTGAAATCACCTTCTCAACTCCGTATATGCCAAGTTTTTTCAGTTCGTTTTCTTCCACATTGCCAATAGAAACCGCCACAAGGCTGGTGCCAAGCATCTCGGCCACTTTTGCTCCGTATGAAGCAAGTTCGTAAGTAAGTTTCTTGAATTTGCCGTCCCAGTTTTCGGCATATATAAGTACTGACATATTATTTCGTTTTTCGATTTTGAGAAAATTAAATGACCTTGGCTTCATTCTGAAGCAGTTCGATAAGCTGACCTGCGTTTTCGGGATCGATGAACTTGCAGGCAGCCCTTGGCTGCGGTGGTTCGAAGGTAATGAGGTTGCTCAGTCCTTCGGCAGCGGGTGCATCAACAAGGGTTATTGGCTTGGTGCGCGCCATCATGATGCCCCTCATGGCAGCAATGCGCGGCTCCTTTGCGATGCCCTTCTGAACGATGCCAACAAAAGGAGCAGGAACGGCAACGACTTCCTTGCCACCATCTATTTCGCGGGTAATAACAGCCTGTCCGCCTTCGATCTTCAGGTTCGAAATGGCCGAGACTGAAGGATAATCCAGAAATTCGGCCAGCATGCTGCCCACGTTCGACCCATTATAGTCGCTCGATTCGATGCCGCAAAGAATGACCTCGAACTGACCGGCTTTTACCACTTCGGCCAGTGCTGCGGCCACCTGGTATGCATCAACAGGTTCGATGTTTACGCGAAAGGCGTTGTCGGCGCCAATGGCAAGTGCCTTGCGAATGGTAGGCTCCGAAGAGGCTGGTCCAACATGGGCAACGCTAACCTGTTTCACGCCGGTTGATGCGTCATCTTTCAATTCAAGGGCGCGGGTAAGCGAAAGCTCATCCCACGGATTGATAACCCATTGTATGCCGGTGGTATCGAGCCTGGTATTGTTTTCAGTAAACTTAACCTTGGTAGTGGTGTCAGGAACGTTGCTTATGCAAACTAAAATATTCATTTGATCTGCTTTAATTGGTTTTCAGATGATTGAAAAATTTCTTGTTAAAAGAATGTTTAAATACGGCGGCGCAAATATAACAATAATTGGAAAAATGAACCCTCCCCTGCTGTTGCTTGCCATTGTACGACAAGGCATTGTACTTCAAATATTTAAACATTAACATAGAAAGATTTATTCCTTCTTCTTGCCCATTATTCTTTCCTTTTCGGCAATATCGTCGAAGCATTCGCCCTGGCAGGTGAAGCAACTCTGAATGAGTGTGTCGCTGATACCCATGGTAGAGTAGCCACCATCGTGGAAAAGGTTCTGCATGGTAACTTTCCTTGTAAGGTCAGAGAACATCATGATGCAATAGTCAGCGCATTCTTCAGAGCTGGCGTTTCCGAGTGGCGACATGCAATGGGCATAAGCATAAAAGCTTTTAAACCCACCCACGCCGGTACCGGCTGTTGTAACTGTGGGAGACTGTGAAATGGTATTGACGCGAACCTTGCGTTTCTTACCATAGTGATAACCAAAGCTTCGGGCAATAGACTCGAGCATGGCCTTGGCCTGGGCCATGTCGCTGTATGAAGAGTAAGTGCGCTGTGCAGCTATATAGCTCAGGGCAACCACGCTTCCCCACTCATTCATGGCATCCATCTGGTAGGCTACCTGAAGCACCTTGTGCAGCGAAATGGCTGAAACGTCAAGGGTTTTGTTCATGTAGTTGTAATCGAGGTTGGTATAGTGCAATCCTTTGCGTACATTGGGCGACATACCCACCGAGTGCAAAACAAAGTCGATTTTCCCGCCAAGGATTTTCATGCTTTCCTGGAAAAGGTTTTCCAGATCATCAACCTGGGTAATATCAGCCGGAATTACCTCTGCTTTGAGTTTTTCGCCCAGTTTAAAAATTTCACCCATCCTAAGGGCAATGGGGGCATTGGTAAGTACGATCTTTGCCCCGTTCTCATGGGCTTTTTCTGCAACTTTCCAGGCAATGGAGTTCTCATCGAGCGCTCCAAAAATAATACCCCTCTTTCCTTTCAGCAATTGAATTGACATACTTATTAAATTTAGTTTTTGACTGTGTTAAAGATCAGCTCGCGCGCGGTGGCCAGCATAACTTCGGTTGGTTTCTCACCGCCGAGCATTTTTGCAACTTCCAGGATGCGATCCTGGTTTTCAATTTTTTTAATACCTGTTAATGCCTTACCCTGCTCAATGGTTTTGTATACCAGCAGGTGCGAACGACCGCGCGAGGCAATCTGGGGTAAGTGGGTAATAGTAATTACCTGCATATTACGGGCAATGGTTTCAAGAATATTTGCCACTCGTGTGGCCGTTTCGCCCGATACGCCCGAATCAATTTCATCAAATATTATGGTAGGAAGCAGGTTGCGTTGCGAGATCATGGATTTAATGGTAAGCATCAGTCTGGACAACTCGCCGCCCGAAGCAACCTTTGCAATTTCGCGGGGTTCACCACCCGGGTTGGCGTTAAAAAGAAAGATAAGCTGATCAAGACCATTGACAGATAGGTGTTGAATTTCCTTGCGGGAAACAATAAAACTTCCACCGGGCATGCCCAGTTGCCTTAGTAGTGCCGTCACTTCTTTCTCAATTTCAGGAATTGCTATTTTTCGCTGCCCTGAAATGTCCGAAGCCAATTGGCGCAATTTCCGTTCCTGTTCTGCAAGCTCAAGCTTTAGATTATTAATCTGGTCTTCAAGAGAATCAATGGCAAGGATTTTTTCCTGATAGCTGTCACGAACCATTTGAAGCTCTTCAATGGTTTTCGCATTGTGCTTAAGGAGCAGTTTATTCAATAGATCTGTTCGCTGCTGCAATTCTTCTGCCCTGCCCGGGTCATGCACCACATCATCGGCTTCACCTTCAACGTCAGAAACCAGGTCTTTGGTTTCAATCAGCACTGATTCGAGCCTTTCAAGCAATTGCCGGTATTTTTCGTTGTAGCGCGAAAGGGGCTTGATCAACTGGATGGTTTCATTGAGTTTCGATAACACGTTAACTTCTGCCTGGCCAAGAATATAAACTGCTTTACCCAGGTTTAACTTAATTTCTTCTGCATGTCTCAAAATTTCCAGTTCACCTTCCAGGTGCTGGTATTCTTCAGCATTTAAGTTGGCCTTATCAAGCTCTTCGAACTGAAAGCGGAAGTAGTCGAGATCGGTACGGGAGCGTTTTTCACGTTCTTCCAGCTCATTAAATACCTCAATTTGCTTAAGCCAGTGCCTGTATTGAAGTCTGAAGTCATTCACTACTTCAAGGCATCCGGCAAAACTGTCGACCACATCAAACTGAAAAAAGGCCTCACCTATGAGCAGGTTTTGATGTTGCGAATGAATGTCAATTAACCTTTCTGCCAGCTCTTTCATGGCGTTGAGATTAACGGGGGTGTCATTGATAAATGCCCTGGATTTTCCCTGGGGTGTGATCTCACGCCTGAAGTTGGTCAGCTCATCGTAATCGAGCTGGTGTTTTTCAAAAAGGTCTTTTATGTTGATGTTTTGAAGGCTGAATGTGCCTTCAACTATGCATTTGCGTGTCTTATGCATAAGCACCTGGGTGTCGGCCCTTTGCCCGAGGATCAGGGCAAGTGCCCCAAGCATGATTGATTTTCCTGCGCCTGTTTCACCGGTAATTACGGTCAGCCCTTCTTCAAGTGAAATGTCGAGTTTCTCGATCAGGGCGTAGTTTTCAACCAAGAGGTGTTTCAGCATACAGGCATCAAAATTGACGGCCCAAAGTTAAGAAACTTTGCGGAAAGAAAAAGCAAACATTAATCAATCGTTTAACGGCTCCGGGTTTCGGCACCCTGCGTCATCCGGCGGTATTTTGCACTGTTTGCCGGGTCAACTTCGGTGAGTATCTGTATGGCTTTGTTACGGTCTATGGGGTTGGCTTCAGTAAAAAGGTTAACCAGTTCATCACTTTTGGCGGTCATCACCACCTGCATCAAGAAGCTACCGGGCCGCTCTCGATGTGCCCGCTGCAACAATTCAAGGGCATTGATCACTTCTGACCTGCCCGTTTCCATATTCTCAACCATGCGGTCGAAACCCATTCTGTGGTAGGTGTAAATAGCCTCGCGAATGGGCCGGTAGGTGTTGTTGAAAAGGTTTTCCATGAGCCAGTAACGGTTACGCTGCCCTTCAAACGATTTCCAGCCGCGCTCAGGTGCATTCTGCGCCAGGTTTACAATGTTTTGCGCCCTTTCGAAATATGGGTTACCGCCCATTGGGGCAAAGGAATCGAAATCAAAACCAAGGATCACGTAAACATAAAAGGCAATCAGAGAAGTAAGGTTTGATGTAAACACGTTGTCAGCAAATTCGATGGGTTGATTTTCCTGGTAACGGAAGTGTACGTCGCGATCTTGATGATTAAAAAGCGGAGCACTATATGAAGTATTATAAACAGGCCGGCGCGACTGGATCTGAATGCTGCCTTTATACTCATCGCCCGAACGCTCGTTGATGGTGATCATTATGGATGCTTCAATCCGCTCGCGGGTATCAAACTGATATTGCGTCCAGTTGCGCTGGTTAACAAACTCGTAAAGATCGGACTGAAGGGTTTGCATAACCATTCGATCGGTCTCAGATAAACCGGGGGTACTGATGGAAAGCATGCAGTTCATTTCCTGGGCACTGAGCTTCACTACCGTAAAGAAGAAAACCAAAAAAACAGTGACTAATAATTTCTTCATTCAATTTTTTTTTTGACCTGAAATAAAACTTTCAAAGAGTCAGGTACGGCACGAATACAGAATATAAACGAAAAAACCCCTCATTATTATATGAATGGGCATTATACCTAACCGTCTTTTTTCTTCTTGTTAAGATAAAAAAAACCTGCCCCACCGGAATACGGCGCGAGGCAGGATTTTGAGAAAATAATTATTTCTTCTGTTCTGTCTCTGGAACGCGATAATAGATGTTATCGTTCAAAAATTCGCTAACGGAAATCAGCGAAGGTTTTGGGAGCTGCTCGTAGAAGCGGGCAATTTCGATCTGCTCACGATTTTCGAAGATTTCTTCCAGATTATCGGTGGAAGTTGCAAACTCCTCCAGTTTGCTGTTAAGTTCTTCCTTCATTTCGAGACCGATCTGGTTGGCACGCTTGGCCACGATAACCACCGACTGGTAAATATTCTGTGTTTCCGCATCAAACTGTCGTATATCGCGGGTTACAGTTGTGTTTTCGGTTTTTACTTTTTTATAATCCATGGGTACTTTATTGTTTTTCTGAAACTTCATTTTTTGGGGTCAGACGGTCAATCTGAGCCTGGGCATTGTCGCGAAGACGTTCTGATTGATCTTTAAAGCGGCTCTGAGGAAAGTGCCTTACGAGGCGGTTGTGGGCGCTGATAACCTCTCTAAAACGTTCGGCTTGCCTATCTGGAATACTTTTCTGTGCATAATCAAAATGAGCACGAGCTATATTGAAAAAGGCTTCTTCTCGTAATTTTGAATCGGGAAAATCTCTGATCATGCTATTGTATGTGGTTACCGAAGCAACATAATCGCCCAGGTTGTAATAAAGAACCGCCTGATTAAACACTTTCTTCTCCTGCTTTTCGCGCAATTCATCAATTAACCTGTTTGCCTCCTCAACCCTGGGGCTGGCAGGATGACGATTGATGAAGATCTGGAATTCACGAATGGCTTCAATTGTGGTTGTTTGGTCAAGACTTGAGCGGGGCGAATCAAGATATTTGCAATAGGCAGCAAGAAAAAGGAACTCCTCGGCATGCTCACTGAGCGGAAAACCCTGGCTGAAAGTACGAAAATAATGGCTGGCCAATACATAGTCGCGTTGCTTGTAATGCGCCATGGCATAATAATAATTGATCTGTTCTGCTTTCTGCGTGCCCCGATAGGCTGGAATTACATCAGTAAACAAGGCAATGGCGCGGTTGTAGTCGCCCTTTTCGTAATATTCAATTGCTTTTTCGAGCTTCAGTTCGTTGTCGGTACTCTTGAGCAGTTTCTGGTATTTACTGCATGAGGTGGCAAGCAGCAGCAAAGCAATTATGGCAATTACAGAATACTTTCGGGTTATTTTTAGCATGAATATGTTGCTATATTAAGTTTCAGGCGCAAAGAACGCAAATTTGCCCAAATAATTTGCAAAGGTAACATTTTTTAACGTTTACTAATCAAATTAAAATGATATGGTAATTAAAGTATCTGCCACTTTTGCAATAAGGTTGAGATCAGAAATCAAACCTTTGCCTGAGCTCTGAATAACCGCTCTTGCTAACCGATATTTTCCGGCCGTTTTTCAGTATGGCCAAGTATGCATCCTTTGAATATGGCTCAACCTTTTGAATGGCATCAAGGCGGACCAGAAACGAGCGGTGAACCTTTTGGAAATATGTGGGATCCAGCCTTTCTTCAAAATACTTCAGGGTTCTCTTTTTCAGGAATTCATCCCCTGATGTTGATATAAGCACATAATCATCCTGTGCTTCAATACAATAAATATCTTCTTCGGCTACCACATGAACACCTTCGCCTGACCTGAGCACGATGCGGTCAAGAAATTTTCCGCCAATGATGGCCGAGTCCATTGCCTTCAAAAGGCTTTCATTTTTTGTTGAACCCGCTTCAAGCGCCTGAAGGGCCTTTGCAACAGCCTGCCTGAATCTTTCGGCCGATACAGGCTTTAAAAGGTAGTCGAGGGCGTTGACTTCGAAAGCTTTCAAGGCAAATTGGTCGAAAGCGGTAGTAAAGATTACCAGCGGAAGGTTCTCTTCATCAACCAGTTCAAGCATCTCGAAGCCATTAATACGCGGCATCTGGATGTCGAGAAAAACCAGGTCGGGCTTATGCTTTGCAATGGCTTTGGCACCTTCGAAACCATCAGTACATTCTTCGAGCAACTCTATAGCCGGGAAATCCTTCAGAAAAACTTTCAGCAGATCCCTTGCGGGCTGCTCGTCCTCAATGATCAGGGCTTTATACTTCTTCATGGTATTCAGTTTTTGGGAGGGTGAGGCTTGCCGTAAAAACGCCCTCATCAGCTTTTACCGAAAGTAATTTACCATTGCCATAAATCAATCGAAGCCGGTTTCGAATGTTCTCAAGCCCAACGCCTTCAGAGCGGAAACGGTCAAATTTACTGTCAAAAACATTGCTGATCAACAGGGTGACCTCCTGATCTCGGATTGCAGCTACAAAACGAATTTCTGATGGTTCCGAGCTCTTTTGTACCCCATGTTTTACAGCATTTTCGAAAAGGGGCTGAAGGATCATCACCGGAAGGGCAAGATTTTTCAGTAAAGGGTTTATCTCAAGCCGGTACCTTAGTTTTTCGCCAAACCGCACCTTTTCAATCTGCAGGTAATATTCAATATTTTCCAACTCCTTTTCAAGGCTGGTCATTTGCATGGCATCTTGTTTCAGGGCATAGCGCAGAAAGTCTGAGAGCCTGATGATCATTTCCCTGGCTTTTTCAGGCGTCGTTATGGTGAGGCTACTGATCGAGTTCAGGCTGTTATAAATAAAATGCGGGTTAAGCTGGTTTTTGAGGGCCTGCAACTCGGTGCGCTGAACAAGTTCCTTAAGCTGGCTTTCGCGCTCAGCGGCCTGGCGGTTGAAGCTGATAAGATAAAAATTATAAAACAGCAGGTTCACAATCACAGCCAAAACAGCTCCCATGAGAGCTCTAATCCAAAGGGTGTCCAAAACAAATTGCCCATATCCAGGCCATTCGGAAGAGCTGAGAATAAGGGCTTGACTCGACAAATATGCCCAGATTGCAACCAAAACTCCTGCCGCAATGAAGGTGCTCAGCAGCTTGTCAGGCATTTGAACCGAATACCCACCTGCAAATCGAACGACATACCAAAGCGAAAGGAATATGAAAAAGAACAATACGGTGCTAATCAATGTGTCGGCCAGAAGCGGTAAATAATCCCATGATAAAGTTTTTTTCAAAACCAAAAACAGGCCTGTGGTTGTGATCAACCACAGGCCAATGTAGTATGCCAGAAATTTTTTATCATTCAAAAAGAATTCCTTCATGAGGCTTATGCTATTTTAATTTCTCCACCTCCAAAAATAACAACACCTTTTACAATAAGTACCTTGTTGGGGTCGGTTACCAGGTTTGGATTACCCTTGCGGCGTTCGTCAGAAAAACCTCCGAATACTGCTGTTGCATCAACGCGCACGGTCCAGTCTTCAGGCACATACAAAGTGCAGCCGCCAAAAATACAGGTCACATCAAGTACGTTCTCACCTTCGGCAAGTTTGGCGTTCTTGAAATTCACCTCAGCGCCGCCAAAGATACATGTTACCTGACCTCCCCTGAAAGCTTCGGAGGTAACAAACTTGCTTCCGCCGCTGAATACGTTCACATCTTCAAGCCGGTTGGCACTGTCTTCAGATACCTTAATTACAGGGTCATCTTTTCTGAAATACCTTCTTGGAAAAACAAGGGCGATACCCACAATTACGATAAACAGCGGAATCACAATTTCGAGAATGGATCCAAGGTCCTTTTGGAAAATATCCCTGGAAAGGAATACGGCACCGATCACAAAAAGAATGATTCCGGTTGGCTTGTTTATTTCGCTGATCATTAAAACAATGCCAAGCACGATCAGGATCATTTTCCATGAAAAGAAATAAACCGGAACCGGAAAAGGAATTATGTTAAAAACTCTCATCATCAGGAAGGCCCCAATGGCAATTAGGATAAGACCGACTAAAGCGCGTCTTCTGTTTT
>Ga0114946_10001592_pt1 | contig 15675 bp, 17 predicted proteins | sample WalLakDeSediment_FD_88676 | JGI IMG/M metagenome (GOLD analysis project Ga0114946, IMG submission 88676) | Lake sediment microbial communities from Walker lake, Nevada to study Microbial Dark Matter (Phase II) - Walker Lake 11/02/13 Deep Sediment | ecosystem: Environmental > Aquatic >... | reverse complement strand
GCACGGCGTTGACGAAGCCCCGGGTGCGGCCGGGGACGGCGCCCACCGTGGCCGACACCGCGGCGTGCGCGGGGACGTCGGTGTGGGCCAGCTGGTAGGCGCCCACCCGCAGGGCGGCGCGCGTCGGCCCGTCGACCTCGCGCAGGACGAACCGGTCGACGAGCCAGTCGCAGGAGCGCCGGCGACGGAGCGTGCCGTAGACGAGGTCGGTGACGAGGGCCCGGTCGCGGCCGTCGAGGCCCGAGTCGTCGAGGATCCTCGGGAGCAGGAGGTTGGCGTAGGCATCGTCCCGCTCGATGCGGGTGAGCGCCTCGATGGCGACGCGGCGGGCGGCGACGCCGGGCGGTGCGGTCACGCGCCGAACAGGTCGGTGGCGGCCGGCCGCGCCCCGTTGGCCCAGGCCGACGCGGCGAGGCGGGGCTTTCCCTCGGGCTGGACCTCGACGAGCTCCAGGGCCCCGGACCCGCATCCCACCGTGGTGCCCTGGATCCGGCCCGGTCCGATGTGGGTGCCGTCGGTCGCCCGGGCCGACCAGACCTTCAGCCGCCGGCCCCGGAACGTGGTCCACGCCCCGCCGAGGCGGACCACCCGGGCGAGCTGCTCGGCCGGTGCCGACCAGTCGAGCCCCAGCTCGGCCGGATCGATCTTCTCGGCGTAGGTGACCTCGCCCACCTGGGGCGCCGGCGGCCCGAGCCCCTCGCGCAGCGCGTCGAGCAGCAGGCGGGTGCCGATGGCGACGAGCCGGCCGCGGAGCGCGTCGAGGGTCTCGTCGGGCCCGATCGGGGTCGCCTCGACGCGGTACACACCGCCGGTGTCGAGCCCCTCCTCCACGGCCATGACGCAGACCCCGGTGCGCTCGTCGCCGGCCAGGATCGCCCGCTCGACCGGCGCCGCGCCCCGCCAGCGGGGCAGGAGCGAGAAGTGGAGGTTCACCATGGGGACGACGTCGAGCACGTGGGGCTTGATGATGCGGCCGAAGGCCACCACCACACCCAGGTCGGCACCGGTGTCGAGCACGGCGTCGACGTCGGTGGTGACCGGGATCCCGAGCTCGGTGGCCGCGGCCTTCACCGGGCTCGGGGCCAGCGTGCTCCCCCGCCCCCGGCGCTTGTCGGCCCGGGTGACCACGAGGGCGATGTCGAACCCGGCGCCGTGGAGCGCCCGCAGCGGCGGGACGGCCACGGCGGGCGTGCCGAGGAAGACGAGCCGCTGCGGCCGGTCGGGCGCGGGCCGAACCACCTCAGGGCAGCCGGAGTCCGCCGAGCCGCCGCGGCGCGGCGACCTCGGCGTCGAGGGTGCGCTCCCGCAGCACCCGGAGCGCGGCCTTGCGCTCGTCGTCCTCGAGTCGCTCGAGGAGCAGCACGCCGTCGAGGTGGTCGAGCTCGTGCTGGAAGAGGCGGGCCAAGAGCTCGTCGGCCTCGATGGACACGTCGTTGCCGTCGAGGTCGACCCCGGTGAGGTGCACCTCCTTGGGGCGCACGATCTCGAACGACATGCCGGGCACCGAGAGGCAGCCCTCGTCGTACACCCACTCGCCGCGGGACTCGTGGATGACCGGGTTGACGACGACCTCGGGGCCGTCGCCGATGTCGAACACGAAGAGGCGCTGCTCCACCCCCACCTGGGTGGCGGCCAGGCCGATGCCGGGCGCCTCGTACATCGTGGTGAGCATGTCGTCGACGAGGCGGACGAGGGCGGCGTCGATGTCGGTGACGTCGGCGGCGCGCCGGCGCAGCACCGGATCACCGAAGACACGGATCTCGTAGGGGGACATGGCCGTCAGGCTACCGTCGGAGGGTGCCGACGCCGTCGCTGCGGACCCCACCGTGACCGGGGGCCACTACTTCGACCCCCTCCCCGCCGCCGCCTCGCGCCGCCGCCTCGTCCGCCTCGTCCTCCCCGATGTGTCGCTCGAGCTCGAGACCGATGCCGGTGTGTTCTCCGCCGAACGGGTGGACCCCGGCACCAAGCTGTTGCTGCTCGACGGCCCCCCGATCGCCGCCGCCGACTCCCCCGTGCTCGACCTCGGCTGCGGCTACGGGGCCATCGCGGTCACGCTGGCCCGGCGGGCCCCCGCCGCCGAGGTCTGGGCGATCGACGTGAACGAGCGGGCCCGCGGCCTGTGCGCCGCCAACGCCGCCCGCAACCACGTGGGCAACGTCCACGTGGTCGGGCCCGACGAGGTCCCCGACGATCTGCGGTTCGGGGCGATCTGGTCGAACCCGCCGATCCGCATCGGCAAGGAGCAGCTGCACCGCCTGCTCGGCACCTGGCTGGCCCGGCTGCGCCCCGGCGGCACCGCGCACCTCGTGGTCCAGAAGCACCTCGGCGCCGACTCCCTCGCCCGGTGGCTCGACGCCCAGGCCTGGCCCACGCGGCGCCGGGCCTCACGGGCCGGCTACCGCCTGCTCGACGTCGGCCCGCGGGAGTCCCCGGTGTGAGACCGCTCGACGGCACGGCCCTCAAGCGCCTCCACCGCGACTGGCGACGGCGCACACCCGAGCGCCTCGCGCTCGTCCTCGACGGGGTGCAGAACCCGTTCAACGTCGGCGCGATCCTGCGCACCGCGGCCGCGTACCGGGTGGACGATCTCTGGTTGGCCGGCCACACCGCGCACCCTGCCGACGCCAAGGTGCGCAAGACCGCGCTCGGGTCTGACCGCTTCGTCCCGTGGCACCTCGTCGAGCGGGGGGTCGACGCGGTCGCCGCGGCCCACGGGTCCGGGTACCGGGTGGTGGCCGTCGAGCTCGCCGATGCGGCCCGCCCGTTGCACGAGATCGACCTCGGCGGAGAGATCTGCCTGGTGCTCGGCCACGAGGACCGGGGTGTGGGGTCCGACGTGATGGCGGCGTCGGACGCCGTCGGCTACCTGCCCCAGCTCGGGCGCATCGGGTCGCTGAACGTGGCCACCGCCGCGGCCCTCGCGATCTACGAGGTCCGCCGGCGCAGCTGGACCGCCGAGCGCTGATCCGTCGCCCGGCCGGACGGGCCGGACGAGGTCATCCAGGATCGTCAGCCGTGGTGGCGTGGAAACGTCCGTGAGCACGGCCTCGCCGGCCTGTCGATGCGTGGCCTGGGTGAGCGGGTCGGCATGCGGGCACAGTCGATCCGCTCGTACCTCGCCTCCAAGCACCAGATCTGCGACGCGATGTCGCCCGGGGGCGACCGGGCGATCGCCGACCGGATGAACGAGGCCGTCGGCGCGCAGGACCAGGCGACGCTCGACCTGTGGACCGCGGTGATGACCGGCCTCGCCGACCAGCAGATCTCGGACGACCCCGGCCGAGACCGGCGGACGCAACTGGTCGACCGGGCCGTCGACATGTTGCTCGCCGACGTACGAGCCCACGGCGCCACCGGGAGCGAGAGGACACGACCACCATGACCGTCACCGACATCACCACCATCCCGGCCATCACGCATCACGAGGCGATGGCGCTCCGGGCGACCGAGCTCGATCGCGCCCCGACGCTCCCGATCCCCGGTGTCGACAGCGACGAGACGCCCGACCTCCGGATCGAGCACGACCTCGACGGCGTCGACCTCAGGCTCGCCGGCCCCGAGTTCGTCGCGGAGAGCGCGCCGGACGCGAACCCGTCCCGGAGCATCGACGGCAACCGCCTCAGCGGGACGATCCTGATGCGCAACACCCGAGGGGACCGGTGACCATCGACATCGACGCGGTTTGCGGCGCGGCGCCGGGACCGCCGGACCGGAATCAGGCGGCGGAGGGGCCGACGACCTGCTGGGATGACGACCATGGTCGACATCGACACCGTCACCGACGAGGGGCTCCACGCCTTCCACGAGGCCATGGCCACCGGGTTCGGACACCGGATCTCCCCGGAGCTCACCGAGCAGTACCGCGGCGTCACGGACCTCAGCCGCGCGTTCGTCGCCCGCGACGGCGGGGCGGTGGTCGGCACCACCCGCTCCTTCGCCACCGAGGTCACGCTGCCCGGTGGCGAGCTGCTCCCCACGGCCGCGGTCACCGGCGTGACGGTGATGCCCACGCACCGGCGCCGCGGGGTGCTCTCCTCGCTGATGCGCACCCAGCACGACGATCTGGTCGCCCGGGGCGAACCCCTCGCGGTGCTCATCGCGGCCGAGGCCCCGATCTACGGCCGGTTCGGGTACGGGCCCGCCACCTGGCACGCCGACGTCGACGTCGACCGGGGCCGGGCCCGGTTCGCCCAGCCCGGTTCCGACGGACACCTGCGCCTGGCCGAGCCCGCCGAGATGCTCGAGATCGCGCCGGCCGTGTACGAGGTGTTCCGTCGGGGGCAGCCCGGCGCGATCGGCCGTCCCGATCCGCTGTGGCGGCGCCGCTACGGCGAGTTCGGCGATGACGACGAGCGCAAGGAGGCGGCCGAGCGCTTCCACGCGGTGAGCCACGACGACGACGGCCGACCCGACGGCTGGGTGTCCTACGAGCTCCGTGGCGACTTCGAGGGCATGCGACCGGCCAAGCACGTCAAGGTCCACGAGCTGGTCGCCACGTCGGCGCGCGCCGACGCCGCGCTGTGGCGCTACGTGATCGACATGGACTGGTCGGTGAAGGTGGTGGCCGACGCCCGACCGGTCGTCGAGGCGCTGCCATGGCTGCTGGTCGACCGCCGTCAGGTGAAGGTCGTCGATGTCGCCGACTTCCTGTGGGCCCGGGTCCTCGACGTGGCCACCGTCCTCGCGGCCCGCACCTACGGGGCGACCGACTCGCTGGTGATCGAGGTCGTCGACCGGTTCCTGCCCGACTCGGGTGGCCGGTTCGCGCTCGACGCCTCCCCGGCCGGTGCCTCGTGCACGCGCACCGCGACCCGTCCGGACCTGACCCTCGACGCCCGCGAGCTCGGTGCCGCCTGCCTGGGTGGCACCCCGCTCGCTCCTGCCGCCGCCACCGGGCGGATGGTCGAGCACCGGCCCGGCGCGTTGGCCGCCTTCGACCGGCTGTTCGTGGGGCCGACCCCGCCCTGGTGCCACACCTGGTTCTGATCCGCCCGCTCCCGCCGCCGGCCCCGTCAGGCGGGCGCGACCCGGGCCGGAGCCAGCCGGTCAGACCCGGGGTGGATCGACGGCGAGGCGGAGCCGGCCCGGCGGACGACCGGCGGCGGCGAGCGCGTCGCAGAGCGTCCGGTGATCGGGCGCGCGCAGGAGCCAGCGACCGTCGTCGGGGCCGAGCACCTCGAGCCCGGCGACACCCCCGAGCCGGGCCACGAGCGCGGGCGCCGCCGCGCCCCCCACCTCGGCGAGCGCGGCGTGGGGCGGATAGCGCAGGGCTCGACGCCGGGCGTCGTCGGCGGCTGCGGCCCGGCGGGGATCGGCCCGGAGCACCGCGTCGAGGACCTCGTGGTGCGGGACGCGGGTCTGCACGACGATCCGGCCGCCGTCGGCCCGGGGGCCGACGAGGCGGGCGGCCAGCACCATGAGCGCCAGCGCCTCCTCGGCGGCCCGGTAGCGGGGGGCGAGCAGCTCCTGGTCGATGTCGAGGAAGACCACGACGCGGGCCGACGGCACCCGGTGCAGGACCGCCTCGGTGCCGAGGTACACGCGCCCGTCGGGCACGGTGTCGTCGGAGCCGCCGGTCACCTCGACGACCGGCTCCCGGAGCAGCGCCTCGAGCTCCTCGCGGGCGCGGGTGACGCCGAGCACGAGGAGCTTGTGCTGCGTGCCGCCGCACTCGGGGCACACCATCGGGCGGCGGGTGCCGCACCGGGCGCAGACGAGGTCGCGGTCGTCGGACTGGCCCACCGCCGCGGCGCACTCGGTGCAGCGGGCCAGCTCGCCGCACCGGGCGCAGGCCAGGAGCCGGGCCCGACCCCGACGGTTGAGCACACACACGATCGGACCGTCGTGGCGCAGCCAGGGCACCAGCCGCTCGGTCCACAGGCCGCCCTTGCGGGGGTCCTCGTGGCGTCGATCGATCACCTCGAGGAGGGGCCAGCCGGCCCGCTCGACCGACCGCGAGGGCACGATCGGCTCGGCCCGCTCGAGGGCTTCGAGCGACGGCACGGGTGAGACGAGGACGCACGGCACGCCGGCCCGCCGGGCCCGCTCGATGGCCACCTCGCGCGCGTGCCAGGTGGGGCTCCCCTCCTCCTGGAGGGCCTCGTCGTGCTCGTCGAGCACGACGACCGCGGCGAGCGCGGGGGTCGGGGCCCACGCCGCGGCCCGGGCCCCGACGACGGTGGCGCCTCCCGCCGCTCGGGCCCAGTCGCGGGGGAACAGGGCCACCGGGATCCCGGTCCGCCGCAGGCGGAGCCCCACGTGGCGGGCGGTGTCGAGCGAGGGTGCGATCACGAGCGCCTGGCCGCGGGCGGCGGCGGCCAGGACGAGGCCGAACGGGTCGGCCGTGGGTGGCAGCCGGACCACGGCACGTCCGCTCGCCAAGGCGGTCGCGGCCAGAGGGTCCACCGGGCCCCCGACCGGGTGGCCCGGCGCCGCGACCTGCTCCGGCGCGAGCACGACCCGTGGCGCGGTCGCGGTACCGAGGAAGGTGGCAGCCCGCCCGGCCCACCGCCACGCGGCCCAGTGGGCCAGGTCGACCAGATCGGGGGCGGGCCCGAGTCCGGTCCGCTTGGCCACGGCGAGGAGGCGGACCCCCGGCGGGGGCGCCACGTCGACCGCGGTGACCCAGCCCCGCACCCGACGTCCGTGCAGCGGGACCCGGACGAGGTCGCCGACACCGAGCGGCCCGAGGGCGTCGGGCGCCAGGTAGTCGAACTCGCGGTCGATGGCCGGCACGTCGGGCAGCACGCGCACGACGCGCGTCGCGGGCACGCCGGGGTCGGACGGGGCGGCCGGATCGGCGGCCACCGTGTGGTCCGGCCTAGAGGCCGAGCGCGGCGCGGAGGGCGTCGACCCGGTCGGTGCGCTCCCACGTGAAGCCGTCGCCCTCGCGTCCGAAGTGGCCGTAGGCGGCGGTGGGGCGGAACACGGGCCGGCGCAGCTCGAGGTCGCGCAGGATCGCCGCCGGGCGCAGGTCGAACACCTCGCGGACCGCGGCCTCGATGGCGGTGCGGTCGACGACCTCGGTGCCGAAGGTCTCGACCATGATCGAGATCGGGTGGGCGACGCCGATGGCGTAGGCGACCTGGACCTCGCAGCGGCGGGCCGCGCCCGCGGCGACGAGGTTCTTGGCCACCCAGCGCGCCGCGTACGCGCCGGAGCGGTCGACCTTCGACGGGTCCTTGCCCGAGAAGGCCCCGCCGCCGTGGCGGCCCATGCCCCCGTAGGTGTCGACGATCACCTTGCGGCCGGTGAGCCCGGCATCGCCGACGGGCCCACCGATCACGAACCGCCCCGTGGGGTTGACGAACACCTCGTAGTCGTCGTCGGCGAACTGCTCGGGGACCACCGGGCGGATCACGTGGTCGATGAGGTCGGGACGGATCATGGAGTCGCGGTCGATGCCCTCGTCGTGCTGGGTCGACACGAGCACCGTGCGGAGCCGCACCGGGCGCCCGTCCTCGTAGTCGAAGGTGACCTGGGTCTTGCCGTCGGGCCGCAGGTACGGGATGGCGCCCGACCGGCGCACCTCGGCGAGCCGCTCGGCCATCCGGTGGGCCACGTGGATCGGCAGCGGCATGAGCACGTCGGTCTCGTCGCAGGCGAAGCCGAACATCATCCCCTGGTCGCCTGCGCCCTGCTGGTTGAGCTGCTCCTCGCCCGAGGTGCCCGTGCGCACCTCCTCGGAGATGTCGACGCCCTGGGCGATGTCGGGCGACTGCTCGTCGATCGACACCATCACCCCGCACGTGGCGCCGTCGAACCCGTAGGACTCGCGGTTGTAGCCGATCTCGTTGATCGTGCGCCGCACCACGCTCGGGATGTCGACGTAGGCCTCGGTGGTGATCTCACCCGCCACGATGGCCACACCCGTGGTGACCAGCGTCTCGCAGGCGACGCGGCTCATGGGGTCCTGCTCGAGCAGCGCGTCGAGGATGGCGTCGGAGATCTGGTCGGCCATCTTGTCGGGGTGGCCCTCGGTGACCGACTCGGAGGTGAAGGTGAAGCTGGTCATGGTGCTCCTGTTCGAACGGGGAGGGTGAGCACGGCGGTCACGAGCTGGTGGCGCGGCGGCGGGCGACGGCGGCGTCGAGGACGGCCCGAGCGACGGTGCGCTTGTCGGTGAGGGGGACAGTCTGCTCCATGCCATCGACCCCCAGGATCACCACCGCGTTGGTGTCGTGCTCGAAGCCGACACCGGCCGCGGACACGTCGTTGGCCACGATCAGATCGGCGCCCTTGCGGGCCAGCTTGCCCGCCGCGTTGCCGCGCAGGTCGTCGGTCTCGGCCGCGAACCCGACGAGCACCTGGCCCGCGACGCGGTCGCGGCCGAGGGCGGCGAGGATGTCGGTGGTGGGCTCGAGCACGATCTCGGGCGGGCCGAGGTCCTTCTTGAGCTTGGCCGCGGCAGGGTGCGCGGGTCGGAAGTCGGCGACGGCTGCGGCCATGACGACGATGTCGGCCCCGGCCGCGGCGGCGACCGTGGCCCGGTGCATCTCGGCGGCGGTGTCCACCCGGACGACGTGGACCGGACCGGGCACCTCGGCGGGCACGGTGCTCACCAGGGTGACCTCCGCGCCCCGCGCGTAGGCCTCTCGGGCCACGGCGATGCCCTGCTTGCCCGACGAGCGGTTGCCGACGTAGCGCACCGGGTCGATCGGCTCCCGGGTGCCGCCCGCGGTGACGAGGACGTGCAGCCCCGACAGGTCCGCCGGGCCGACGGCGCGCTCGACCGCGGCGACGACCTCGTCGGGCGCGGCGAGGCGCCCGGCGCCGACGTCGCCGCCGGCCAGCCGCCCGCTCTCGGGCGGCACCACGACGACGCCCCGCGCCACGAGGACCTCGAGGTTCTCCTGCACCGCCGGGTGCTCCCACATCTCGGTGTGCATGGCCGGCGCGAGGACCACCGGGGCACGGGTGGCGAGGAGGGTGGCCATGAGCAGGTCGTGGGAGCGGCCGGTGCGGAGATCGGAGATCACCCGGGCCGTGGCCGGGCACACGACCACGACGTCGGCGGCCTGGCCAGGCGGGTGTGCGGGATGGGGCTGAGCTCGTCCCAGAGCGAGGTCTGGACCGGCTCCGAGGCCAGGGCCGAGAAGGTGGTGGCCCCGACGAAGCGGAGCGCCCCCTCGGTGAGGACCGGACTGACGAACGCGCCGGCGTCGACCAGCCGGCGGCACACCTCGACCGCCTTGTACGCGGCGATGCCCCCGGTGACGCCGAGGACGACCCGACGTCCGTCGAGCACGTCGGTCCTAGTCGGTGGCCTCGGCCACCGCGGCGTCCGCCTCGTCGTCGGAGAGCTCCGGGACATCGGCGCGCGGATGGCCCTCGATCTTGTCGGCGGCGATCTCCTCGAAGGCGATGGAGAGGGGCTTGCGGGCGGTGGAGGCCACCTGCGGCGGGATCATGACCCCGAGCCCGTCGCCGAGCTGGCCGAAGTAGGCGTTGATGCCCCGGGCCCGGGCCGCGGCCAGCGTGACCAGGCTGAACTTGGAGCCGGCGCGGGCGAGGAGCCCCTCGACCGGCGGGTTCACCATCGAATCGTGCTGCTGCATCACCACTCCAAGGGTCGACCGATCGGCCAGGCTACCAGCCGGTCGGCCCCCCACCCCTCCCCCGGGCCGCCCGGGCGACGGCGATGAGCCGCTCGAGCTCCTCGACGGTGCGCTCGAGATCGTCGTTCACCACCGCGACGAGGTCGAGCTCGGCTGCGGCGGCCTCCTCCTCGGCGGCCTTGGCCAGCCGTCGCGCCACCTGGTCGGGGCGGTCGCCCCGGCCCTGCAACCGGGCCGCCTGCTCGGCGCGGCTCGGGGCGTCGAGGAAGAGGGCAAGGGCGTCGGGATCGCGGGCCAGCACCTGGCGGGCGCCCTGGACGTCGATCTCCAGGACCACGTCGGCACCCGCGGGCGCCTCGGGCACCGGGGTGCCGTAGAGCTCGCCCAGGAACTCCGCCCACTCGAGGAAGCCTCCGGCCGCGATCCGGGCCTCGAAGGCGGCGCGGTCGACGAACCGGTAGGCGTCGGGGTCCTCGCCGGGCCGGCGGGCCCGGGTGGTCCAGGACCGGCTGAGCCACAGCGTGGGGTCGCGGTCGACGAGCCGGCGCACGATGGTGCCCTTGCCGACCCCGCCGGGGCCGGAGATCACGATGACGATCGGACCGCCCCTAGCGGTACGGCGACGGGAACGCCTCGAGCAGGGCGCGGCGCTGCTGGTCGCCGAGGCCGCGGATCCTGCGGGTCTCGGCGATCCCGATCTCCTCCATCGCTCGGCGGGCCTTCACCTTGCCCACCCCGGGGAGCGACTCGAGCACGGCCAGCACCTTGGTCTTGCCGATGACGTCGTCGCCCTCGGCGGCCTCGAGCAGCTCGGCGAACGTGATCGAGCCCATCTTGAGCCGGGCCTTCAGCTCGGCCCGGGCCGTGCGGACCTCGGCCGCCTTGGCCAGCGCGGCCTGGCGCTGCTCGTCGGACAGCTGCGGAGGCTGTGTCATGCCCGGACCCTAGCGCCCGACGTCGGCGAGCTCGGCGACGATCGCCGCCGCGGCCGCGGCCGGGTCGGCGGCGCGGGTGACCGCCCGACCGATGACGAGCACGTCGGCCCCCGCGGCCAGGGCCTCGGCCGGCGTGGCCGGCGCGGCCTGGTCGTCGTGGGCCACGCCCGCGGGCCGGATGCCCGGGACCACCCGGCGCAGGCGGGGGGCGAGCGTGCGGGCGTCGACCAGGGCCCGGGCCGGGCAGACGATGCCGCCGCACCCGGCGTCGAGCGCGGTGCGGATCCTCGCCGGGACGAGGTGCTCGGGCGCCTCCCCGTCGCTGGTCAGGACGGTGATGGCCAGCGCGGTGGGCTCGGCCAGCCCGGCGTCGGCGGCCCCCTGACGGAACCCCTCGACCCCGGCGGTGAGCATGGCCACACCGCCCTGCGCGTGGATCGTGAGGTAGGCGGCGCCGAGCGAGCCGATGACCCGCGACGCCCGGCCCACGGTGGTGGGGATGTCGTGGAGCTTGAGGTCGCAGAACACCTCGTAGCCGAGATCGGAGAGGCTCCCGATGGCGTCGGGTCCGACCGCCGAGTACAGCTCCAGCCCCACCTTGGCCACCCCGAACCACGGGCGGAGCTCGCGGGCCAACCGCAGCGCGGGCACGAGGTCGTCCACGTCGAGGGCCAGGGCGAGGTGGCGGCGCAGGTCGTCGGTGGGCGCGGTCACCGCGTCGCCGGCCTCAGTGCTCGTCATGGGCCGTTCCCCTCAGGTCGGCGATGCGTTCCACCCCGTGATCGTGACACCACCGCGCCATCCCGTCACGCACCGTCGCGACCGCCCGGGGATCGGCGAAGCTGGCGGTGCCCACCTGGATCGCGTCGGCCCCGGCCACGATGAGCTCGACGGCGTCGACGCCCGAGCGGACCCCGCCGACGCCGACGATGGCGACGTCGGGCAGCGCGGCCCGGCACTCGAACACCGCCCGCACCGCGATCGGGTGGATGGCCGCGCCCGAGACGCCACCACCCCCGCCGCCGAGCACCGGCCGGCGGGTGGCCGGGTCGATCACCAGCCCGGGCACGGTGTTGACGAGCGTGAGCGCCTCGGCCCCGCCGTCGACCGCGGCCCGCCCGATCTCGGGCAGGTCGGTCACCAGCGGGGTGAGCTTGGCCCACCGCGGGCGCCCGCACGCCGCCGTGGCCGCCAACGCGTCGTGGGTGGCGGCCGGCGACTGGGCGAACATGCGCCGGCCGTCGTGGAGGTTCGGACACGAGACGTTGACCTCGACGGCCACGACGCCACCGGGTGCGTCGGCCAGCATCCGCGCCGCCTCGGCGTACTCGTCCACCGTCCGGCCCCAGATCGACACGACCACCCGGGCACCGGTGGCGAGCAGCGCCGGCAGCTCGTCGCGCCGCCAGGCCGCCAGGCCCGGTCCCTGGAGGCCGACGGAGTTGATCATCCCCCCGGGCGTGGTGTGCACCCGCGGCGGGGGGTTGCCCGGCCACGGACCGGGTGAGAGCGACTTCACGACCACCGCCCCGAGTCCGGCGAGGTCGACGTAGGCGTGCAGCTCGGCCCCGTGGCCCGCCGTCCCCGACGCAGTCATCACCGGGTTGGGCAGCTCGACCGACCCGACCCGCACCGCGAGGTCGACACGGGACGGGGTCATCGGGCCGCCGGGCCCGCCCCTGGGGTGGTGAACACCCCGCGGTGGTACTCCTGCAGCGACCGCACGACGAGCGGGTGGGCGGCCACGTCGGCCATCCCGTTGGCCGCGGCGAGCGCGGCCTGGGCCGTGGTGAGCAGCGGCACCCCGCTCAGCCCCGCCGCCCGCCGGATGTGGGCGCCGTCGGCGCGGGGCCCGCGGCCCCGCGGGCTGTTCACGACGAGGTCGATCTCGCCGCTGGTGATGAGGTCGACGGCGTTGCGTCCCTCCTCACCGATCTTGGCCAGCACCTCGGCCACCGCGATGCCCTCGCCCTCGAGGTGCGCCGCGGTGCCTGCGGTGGCCACCAGCCCGAAGCCGAGGTCGGCGAGGCGGCGGGCCGCGAGGGCGCCCACCGCCTTGTCGCGGTCGGCGAGCGACAGGAACACCGTGCCCGAGGTGGGCAGGCGCAGGCCCGCGGCCAGCTGGCTCTTGGCGAAGGCCAGGCCCACGGTGAGGTCGATGCCCATGACCTCGCCCGTGGAGCGCATCTCGGGGCCGAGCAGGGCGTCGGCGTCGGGGAACCGGTTGAACGGCAGCACCGCCTCCTTCACCGCCACGTGGTCCCCGACCACGGGGGCGCGCAGCACACCCTCGGCCCGCAGCTCGGCGAGGGTGGCGCCGAGCATCACCCGGGCGGCCACCTTGGCCAGCGGCACGCCGGTGGCCTTGGCGACGAACGGGACGGTGCGCGAGGCCCGGGGGTTCGCCTCGATGACGAACACCTGGTTGGCCTTCACCGCGTACTGGACGTTGACCAGGCCACGGACGTCGAGGGCCTCGGCGATGGCCCGGGTGTAGTCCTCGATGACGGCGACCGTCTCGACCGAGAGGGTGGTCGGCGGGAGGGCGCAGGCGCTGTCGCCGGAGTGCACACCCGCCTCCTCCACGTGCTCCATGATCCCGCCGATCACCACCTCGCCCACCGCGTCGCGGATCGCGTCGACGTCGACCTCGGTGGCGTCCTCGAGGAACCGGTCGACGAGCACCGGGCGCTCGGCCGACAGACCGCCTTCGCGTCCGAGCGTGCCGAACCCGGCCAGCTCGGCCATGGCCCGGTGCAGGCCCTCGTCGTCGTAGACGATCTCCATGGCCCGCCCGCCGAGCACGTAGGAGGGTCGCATGAGCACCGGGTAGCCGACCCGCGCCACCACCGCGAGGGCGTCGTCGATGGCCACCGCCGTGCCCCCGGGGGGTTGGGGGATCTCGAGGTGCGCGCACAGCGCGTTCCACCGCTCGCGATCCTCGGCCAGGTCGATCGAGGCCGGGCTGGTGCCGGCGACGAGCTCGGGCGGCAGGACCCCGGCGAGCTTCAGCGGTGTCTGGCCACCGAGCGCGACGATCACCGCGACGGGCTGCTCGGCGTCGAGGACGTTGGTGACGTCTTCGTACGTGAGCGGCTCGAAGTAGAGCCGGTCGGAGGTGTCGTAGTCGGTCGACACCGTCTCGGGGTTGCAGTTGACCATGATCGTCTCGTACCCGGCGTCGCGCAGGGCGAAGCTGGCGTGGACGCAGCAGTAGTCGAACTCGATGCCCTGGCCGATCCGGTTCGGGCCCGATCCGAGGATGACCACCTTGGGCCGGTCGGAGCGGCGGACCTCGTCCTCGTCCTCCCAGGTCGAGTAGTGGTACGGCGTCTCCGCGGCGAACTCGGCGCCGCAGGTGTCGACGGTCTTGTAGGTGGGCAGCACACCCGCGGCGATCCGCCGGGCCCGCACCTCGGCCTCGTCGACGGCCCACAGCCAACCCAGCTGGGCGTCGGAGAACCCGAGGCGCTTGGCCCGTCGCCATCCCGCCCGGCTCAGGCCGTCGATCCCGACCTCGGCGAGGTGGGTCCGCTCCTCGACGATGGCCAGCATCTGGTCGAGGAACCACGGGTCGACCCGCGTCGCGGCCGCCACCGCGTCGACGCCCATCCCCCGGCGAAGGGCCGCCTCGAGCTGGAACGGCCGGTCGGGGGTGCCGATCGCCGCCCGCCGCAGCAGCTCGGCATCGTCGAGCCCGTCCTGCGCGGCCTCGCCCGGATCGCAGTTGAGGCCGAACCGCCCCTGCTCGAGCGAGCGCATGGCCTTCTGGATCGACTCGGGGAACGTGCGCCCGATGGCCATGACCTCGCCGACCGACTGCATCGAGGTGCCGAGCACCCCGGTGGTGCCCGGGAACTTCTCGAACGCCCAGCGCGGCACCTTGGTGACCACGTAGTCGATGGTGGGCTCGAAGCTCGCCGGCGTCTTGCGGGTGATGTCGTTGGGGATCTCGTCGAGCGTGTAGCCGACGGCCAGGCGGGCCGCGATCTTGGCGATCGGGAAGCCGGTGGCCTTGGACGCGAGCGCCGACGAGCGGCTCACCCGCGGGTTCATCTCGATGATCACCATGCGCCCGTCGGTGGGATCGAGGGCGAACTGCACGTTCGATCCACCCGTCTCCACCCCGACACGGCGGATGCACGCGAAGGCCGCGTCGCGCATCCGCTGGTACTCCACGTCCGAGAGGGTCTGGGCCGGAGCCACGGTGATCGAGTCGCCGGTGTGGACGCCCATCGGGTCGAGGTTCTCGATCGAGCAGACGATCACGCAGTTGTCGGCCCGGTCGCGCATGACCTCGAGCTCGTACTCCTTCCAGCCGGCGATCGACTCCTCCACGAGGATCTCGGTGATCGGGCTGGCGTCGAGGCCGGTGGCCGCCATCTGGTCGAGCTCCTCGGGCGTCGCCGCGATGCCCGTGCCCCGGCCGCCGAGGATGTACGCGGGTCGGATCACCACCGGGAGGCCGATCTCGGCGACGATGGCCCGGGCCTCGTCGAGGGTGTGCGCGGTGCCCGACCGGGGCACCTCGAGGCCGATCTCGACCATGGCCACCTTGAACCGCTCGCGGTTCTCGGCGGTGGCGATGGCCTCGGCGTTGGCCCCGATGAGCTCCACGCCGTAGCGCTCGAGCACGCCCAGCTCGGACAGCTCCATGGCCAGGTTGAGCGCGGTCTGCCCACCGAGCGTGGGCAGCAGGGCGTCGGGGCGCTCCACGTCGATGATGCGGGTGAGCACCTCGGCGTCGAGGGGCTCGAGGTAGGTGGCGTCGGCGAAGTCGGGGTCGGTCATGATCGTGGCCGGGTTGGAGTTAGCCAGGATCACCCGGTAGCCCTCGGCCCGCAGCACCCGGCACGCCTGGGTGCCCGAGTAGTCGAACTCGCACGCCTGGCCGATGACGATCGGGCCCGACCCGATGAGCATGATCGACGAGATGTCGTCGCGGCGGGGCATCTAGCGACCTCCGGTGCGGGTCGGCCGGGTCGCGTCCATGAGCCGCTCGAACTCGGCGAACAGGTAGCGCGAGTCGTGCGGTCCCGGACCCGCCTCGGGGTGGTACTGGACGCTGAAGGCGGGCACGTCGAGGCAGCGGATCCCCTCGATCACCCCGTCGTTGAGGTTCACGTGGGTGACCTCGGCGGAGGGCACCGAGCCCTCGGTGACCGCGAAGTTGTGGTTCT
>Ga0114946_10001591_pt1 | contig 15676 bp, 19 predicted proteins | sample WalLakDeSediment_FD_88676 | JGI IMG/M metagenome (GOLD analysis project Ga0114946, IMG submission 88676) | Lake sediment microbial communities from Walker lake, Nevada to study Microbial Dark Matter (Phase II) - Walker Lake 11/02/13 Deep Sediment | ecosystem: Environmental > Aquatic >... | reverse complement strand
CAAGTTCGCCATTGCTCTTTCGTCCCAGGAACCCTCCAAGGCTGGCAACCATTCGGATAGCTTCACGAAGTTCTGGTGGACTATCGGGCGGCACAGGATTTTGGGAGATGTAAGTTAGAGCTTTCCACTCGTCCTCTTCAAAAAAGACCGTACAGGGCACATCAGGGGTTTCACGACCTAAAATGGGAGGGCAAGCCCTCCCCTACGATGCTGTCAAAGTCGGTAGTACGGTATTTTCTCTGTGTACAGCAAAAGATATGGGACATGTTCAGTATCTTAACTTAAGGGGGATATTATAGGAGGAGAGTATTGCCCGATTTCACGAAAAAATTTGAAGACCTCTCCTTGCCAGGGAAGATTCTGCCCGAGAAGCGATGCGAGCGCGTTGAAAATTGCCTCTCTGTATAATTGTAACAATGGCCAAAGGAACATGGATTTTAGAGCGAACCCAAAACGATCGCTTCCCCTACCGCTTGCAGATTATCAAAGGGGATAGGCCGTGGCTGGTACTCCGCACCCAGGACCACTGGCCGGCGGCGGGCAAACATATCTTCTGCCTGCGGGAAGACGAGCCGCCAGCGCCGGATGAGGTGCTGAAAGAGCTTGAACGGGTAGATATCGTAGCCTTCCATGAACGCGGTCGCCGTATCTCGGTGGTGCTTGACCGCAAGCTCTGCAAGCGGCGTGATTTTCTCTTCCTGAAGAAATCCTACAAGGGCAGGCCGGGAGAGAGCTACGAACAAATCTTCTGGTTAACACAGAGGTCTATCGAGCAGCACCGCCCTGCCTTTAAACTCGTGTCGCGTGAGGACAGTATCGGATTAGTCGTCCGCATTCACAGCAACGAGAGGTACCCGTGGCGTTTTCCTGGTGCGGTTACCGAGCGCGGCAGCCTTCCGTCAGGGGACTATGCCCTTATGGACGGCGATGAGATACTGGCTCTGGTAGAGCGCAAGACCCTGGATAATCTGCTCGCCGATTTCGGGATGATGCCGGTGCTGCACCAGAAGCTGGCTGAACTGGCGGCTCACGATAACCATGCCATGGTAATCGAAGCTCCCTATGCCGATTTTCTCAATCGCAAGAAGGTGCACTACTATACCCCTGGCTTTTGTGCCAGAGCCATTGCCGAGCTTTACGCCCTGCACCCGAATCTTCGGATTGTCTTCTGTGCCAACCGTAAATTTGCCAACGAGTGGACACGGCATTTCTTTACTGCAGTTTGGAACCTACGAGAGAACTGGGACAACTAACCGCATTGCCCGATGAATTGTATACCCCATGTGAGCCTTGGACTTCGCAAGATTGATTCCTTTGTAAAACATTTTGCAGCGTGGTTTTTGTAATGCCGACCACCACCAATTGTAATAGGCGGATTTCCGCTACTGCCACAGGTAGCATCTCGGTGTCATGTTGTAAGCGTTGAGGGACTTTTCACGGAAGAATCAAGGTTGGCTGGCTAAAGCACTTACCAATGGCGACTCATATGAAATGCGTGGGTGGTTGATTCTCGGCACTCAGCGCATCAGTGACCTCTTCCAGTGACACTTTGCCGGCTGACAGGACCATCTTTAACGCGTCATCAATTGATATGTTGGTCCGGATGATGTCATTTTCCCTTACTATTTCTAGATAGCCAGATGTTGGGTTGGGTGACGTCGGTATAAACACGGTGAGCAGCTTTTCACCAGACTTATCGAATAATTCATTCGTGACAAAGCCTATAACTCGCATACCCTTTTTGGGGAATTCCACCAGTACTACCTGTAGGAATCCAGCTTCACCAGGGGTAGCGAAGCTTTCCAGGATTTGTTTGATACCGCTGTAAAGATATCGAAACAATGGCACTCTTGCCAGTAGAGACTCGCCATAACGAATCAGTCTCTTTCCAATAACATTGGTCGCTATAAGTCCAGTCAAGTAGATTAACACTACTGCTATGCCAAAGCCTACGCCAGGAATCTTATGCCCTAATAGCGCCTTGGCTACAGGCTGCAGAATGTCGTCGATGTAGACAAAAAGCCAGCGTAGTATCAATATGGCAATAATAATCGGCACAACAACGAGAATTCCTGCGGCGAACTGCGCTCTTAATTTCTTACCTACCTGATTCCAAGATGTCATCTTGCTATGCTTCATTACCATTGACCTCCTTATTGCACTAAGTAGACTGCTCGTTCATATAACGATTGCTAACCATTTTACCACTATGAGTCAGCAACAAGAAGTGGAACACAACAGGTGGGCGGACAAGGGAAAGTCACCTGGCTGAAACATAACATCTCTGTAGGGGGGAATCTACCCTCTGCCCTAAATATAGTTAACCACAAAAACCTTTATAATTCTCCCTCGCTTGGTGGGAGGGAGTTAGAGGGAGGGGGAATCCACACTGATCCTTCGATAAACTCAGGACAGGCTCTTAGTCCTCCCCACCCGCCAGGGCTTGGCAGGTGGGTCGGCTTGCAGCTTCGGCTTCACTCGCTATGATAGCGAGAACTTTTTCAGCACTTTCCTGGTGGATACGATAAACCCAGATAATGCATCTATCTTCATCTTCGTGTCATTTCGCTGCTGATTTAAATACTTCATGCATAATTTGGGATAAAGTTGGCTTGCCTATTTTGTGAGGATAATGAAAGCTTGCCTTACTTTTACTCCATCTCTTGGGTTATAATATCAACTGAAGCACGAGATATGGAAAGAGGCTCAAACATGGAAGGTAAAAGAGCGCTTAAGGTAGACATGGATGGGCTTTGCTCAGCAATGGATGATAGCTCCTACGAGCATCGTTATTACCTCAACCTGCAAACAGGAGAGATAGTATTCATTTCTGATTATATGAATGACGAGGAAGTGGGAAAGCTAAGGGACGAAATTGGTGAAAATCCGGACCGCTATAAGCCGATACCCAGAGCTGAATCCTATGAGGGCTATGAAGACATGGCAGATTTCATTGCCACTGTGGAGGACGAGCGTCTTGCTGAATTACTTGAAGTGGCTATAGATGGTAAAGGCGCCTTTCGCCGATTCAAGGATGTGCTGGCTCGTTACCCTGATGAGAGGGAAAGGCGGTTTGGTTTTAAGGATGATAAAATCATGGAAAGAGCCATAGGGTGGCTTGAGCGCATAGGTATAAGCCCCTGCGAGGAGTGATATGGCATTGACTCATAGCACGATAGAACAATTAGCTGAATGGTGTTCTAAGAGCGAAGATATTGCTGACATTCGGGCAAGGGCTCGAAGTCATTTCTTCGGATATTATAATACAGAAGCGCCCGCTTGCAATTACCCAGGTGGCTCTGGTGATGTTAAAAATCGCGAGCGGCGATTTTTGGGTTGGTTTATCTTCAACTTCAAACTGCCTGATGCAAGATACCCTGCTGAACTGGCAGCTAATGCTCTGTTAAGACCGCCGAGACTTAGTTCAGCTCTTAACGCCATCCAGAAGGCAAGATATGTCACGGGAGTAACCACAGGGATTATTCATGGTCAGAGTTTCTATATGGAGTTAGAAGATGAGCAATTTATCGTAAATAGCCCGGCCTTAAGCCATATCCTGAGGAAAGGGCAGGCTGTCTCTGCTCATATCTTGCCCACTACACGAAATAGTTGGTTAGCCGGTCCAGGTTGGTTAGCATGGCCAATACAGCTGGGGCCGGGACTGCGCTCACGCCTAAAAACTGCTTTTCAACCCGACCCCATAGAAGTAGAGAGATTTTTACAAGGAAAAGTACAGGCGCCGGAGGAACTAAAGAATATCGAATATCCGCGAGATGATACGCTTGAGGCAGCGGTAGCTCGCATGTCTGAGGTAGCCAAAAAGGAAGGCAAACCAAAGCTTATCATGTCGCAGGGAGAATGGAAGGGCATCGTCTTATCGTACATGAAGAGCAATAATTCCTCTGGATTTGCGGAGGAAATTTACAAGAGAGCAGGGAAATTTAGCTCCGTAGCTGAGGCAAACAAATGGCTTGCCCTGGCTATGAATATCTGGAACACGACACCCCAGCCGGATAGGGGAGGCAAATCAGCTACTGAGCTTATTCGGCAGCAATGGGGTAATGGCGAAAGGTCTTTCCCCCCAGACGGTTGGTAATTGACTGGCAAGATACATGGACAAAGAAGAGCGATACAAGCTATGGATTATGAAATGGCGTAGTTGTTTGCCAGTCTTGGCGGGCAAGCTTTAGCCAGGCTTGAGCAAAGATGGCGCCATGACATAGAAGCCAAGCTTGTGCCACTAAATACAACACTGCAAGCAGCATTAAATAAACTACCAGCGATATGGATAGACGCGATTTGCCTGTGCCTCGGCGTGTCAGCAGAAAGGAAGCGCCGGGATAAGGTGAATAGTATCATACCTATTTGAGCAGCGAGGCGAATCTCACTAAAGTTGTCGTAGATTTGCCACCCCAGTGTTAGGAGGTTATGGACTATGTGCTGAGCAGTTACAGAAAGAGGACTTGAAGTTGGTTTGCTGGCTAGCTCTTGTATAAAGCATTTGATGATGTGAGGTTGTTGCACTGAACAGAAAGGCTTGCTAAAATAGCTGAATCGCGAATAATCGGGTTATAGTTATGATAGATTCTCCGGTACTGGTTCTTAATCAGAGTTACGAGCCTCTCAATGTATGTCGCATGCGTCGGGCTATAGTGTTAGTCTTTCGTGGCAAAGCTGAAGTGCTGGAAAATAGCAGAGGCGAACTTCACTCTGTTAACCGCGTATTTCAGATGCCTTCGGTAATTCGACTCGTCTATATGGTCAGGCGTCCGCGCCATCAAAGAAAATTGAGCAGGTTCGAGGTATTTAGTCGTGACCAATACGCTTGCCAGTATTGTGGTCGGCAGACCCGGGAACTTACCTTAGACCATGTTATTCCGCGGCGGCGGGGTGGGAAGCACGACTGGGACAATGTGGTTAGTGCTTGCATTCCTTGCAATCGGCGTAAAGGTGGACGTACACCGGATGAAGCAAGCATGAAACTGCTGCGTCAGCCACGTTCTCCTCGTAACGATGGTCTTTATATTCCCTATCACCTTGTTAATAATCATGGTGAATGGCAAAAATATCTAGCTTCTTTCAATTAGTTGGTCCAGAGCTATCTCTCTAATTGCCTCATCGTCCAGTTGTACTGTTACCGTTTTCTTTAAGAAGTTAGCGCTGATTACCTTGGCTTTGCCCCAGCATGTTAATACTTCTTGGTTCGGACGAGGCATATTCTTTCTGATAGCGGCATAGTCTTTGCTTTCATATGCCAGGCAGCAAAGGAGTCTCCCACAGATGCCCGATATCTTCATGGAATTCAATGCCAAGTTCTGTTCCTTGGCCATTTTAATTGAGACAGAGGCAAAGTCGGTGAGAAAATTCTGGCAACATAACGGATAGCCACATTTGCCTATGTCACCCAACAGCTTAGCCTCGCCCCTTGCTCCTATTTGCTTCAACTCAACTCGTGTTTCCAGAGCATGGCTCAATTTCCGAATCAAGCCTCGGAAGTCCACCCTCTCATGAGCGCTGAAGAATATGGTCAGGTCCTCGCCCTTAATGCCATGGCGAGCCGCCAGGGGCTTCATCTTTAAATCAAGTTTGGCTGCCATTTCCTTGCACTTTGCTAAGGCTTCTTTTTCCAGGTTCCGCCGAGCTTCCTCTATATCCTCCGCATGGGCCTGGCGTACTACCATCATTAACTGCTCGCCTGGTTGAGACGGGGCTTCAAGAGTAATGACTTTAGCCACATCTAGACCATGGCCAGTATCCACCACTACATAGTCGTTTACTTGCAGGCATGCCTCACCAGCATCACAGTGGACCAATTTGCCTCTATAATGAAACTTAACTCCAATTATGTTAGCCATCGACACATATTATAAACCATAAATTCCAATTGCTAAACTCGCACAATGATATTCTTTGGTCTTCCACACAATTCCGTATAAATTTCCTCTCCCTATATGGGAGAGGATTAAGGTGAGGGTGTATTCCCCCTCCCTCTAACTCCCTCCCGCCAGGGGAGGGAGAATTATAAAGTTTTTTTGCGGCTAACTATTATTCAGGCTTTCATATTTGAGGTTTTTCCGGGTAAATTGAGCATCAGCGATTCCAATGCTAAACGTGGATTAACATTCTTAGAGATTTGCTCCTGTAACAAGCAGAGATTGGCAAGGAACCCTTTAATCTCGCTCAGACTTAATCCCCCAGCTTGTTTTTCCAGAACTGTCTCGTAATCTACATTAGTGACGGTCTCCTTGCAACCACCTTTAATGAGCATCAAATCACGCCACCAGTCGACCCAAACCTCCATTATTTCTGACCCGGCTCTCCGGTTCTGGCTAAATTGACTTGCCAGCTCTTGAGCATAGGCAAACCTCCGCTCTAAACGGGCAGTTAATAAGGAGATCAGCTTGGCTATCCTTTGGGCTCGCTGCTCTAATATATCATCATTTGCCAGAGTGGATAATGCCCAGCCAAGGCGACCATGGCACAATTGAGTCAAAAGCTTCGCTTTATTAACATCAACATTATATGAGTTGATGAGTATCTCTTGCACTTGCTCTGATGGCACAGGCTTCAATTCCAGCCGCTGACAACGTGAAGTAATTGTCGACAGGAGGCGCGCCTCCTCAGCAGCTAATAAAAGCCAAACTACCTTTTGTGGCGGCTCTTCTAATATCTTGAGCAAAGAATTAGCCGCCTCGGTGGATAGATATTCAGCGCCATCAATGATAAACACCTTACACTTACCCTCATACGGTGGCAGGTTGGCTAATCGTTGAAGTGCCCGAATATCATCAATGCCAATCTCCGTCTTAGAATCCAAGCCAACAGTGGTCACATCAGCGTGCTTGCCCTCCAGGATTCGACGGCAGGAACGACATTGCCCGCAGGGCAGCTCGGGTCCATCGCAATTCAAGGCTTGAGCCAAATTGAAGGCTAAAGTTCCTTTGCCTACATGTCGTGGCCCTACTAAAAGATAGGCGTGGGCTGTAGTATTGGTTTTAAGGCTGTAATCCAGCAAAGACAAAATCTTATCCTGTCCTATTACTTGCCACATGGCTACCGCTCTCTTCTATGCTTCCTGAATCAACCGCACCCAGGGCATCCTCTCTCTTACTGCCTGATATAATCTTCTGTCCCCGGTCCACAACTCACAACCTAAATTTTGAGCTAATGCAAGGTAGTGGGCGTCATAGGCAGCAGGCTGCCCCAGCTCTATCGCCATCTTACAGGCGGTGATATGCAATCTCTCAGCAGCTATCAACCTGACTGGGAGTGCAAGGAGGCGCTCTAAAATCTGAAGCCCCTCTTCCGGAGTAATTCGACTGCGATAAATAGCATTACAAATAACTGAAGTTATTTTGCAGTGAAGAAGATGTGGAGCTACAATCTCCCTCCCCACATGATACCACCCCCGCCATAAATCCTCGACTTGGTCACTTCCTGCCTCGGGAATTCCCAGCTTAATTACGAAGCTGGCATCAACGCATACCTGTGAGTTCATTCAGACGCTCCTGGCGGATTTCACAGAGCATTTCCCTGGCTTCAGGCAAGATACCAACACGACCGGCAATCTTTTTACGGATTTCGTGAAGTTCGTCTAGCACTTCGTTTTCGTGCCCCGTAGGCTCCTGAAGCCGCTGAAAGTCTTGCCAGCTTACTAATGCTGCCTTTGGGTTGCCTCGGAACTCCAAAGCAATTCGCTCCTCTCCATAGGCAACTCGCTTAACCAATTCTCCCAGGTTCTGTTTAGCTTCGGTGATAGAAATTCGACTGGTTTTCATTAACCCTCCCTACAATGCCCAAGCTGTTTAATTTTCATTTGCCGTTCAAATTTGGGCATTTTTGTAGTTGCCTGATTTATCAGGCCCGGTTGCCCAATAAATTGGGCAACTACATTTTTAGACAACCTCACGTTCTTAGACCGTTTTATCCCTTTTGTCCTTTTTGGGTCAAGTTTTCCATATCTACGTATCTAACCTGATTAAATCCTCATAGGTTTCCCGGCGCCGAATAAGACGCGCTCGACCTTCCTTTACCATAACTATAGCCGGCCTGGGCATAGCATTATAATGGCTCGACATGGGTATAGCATAAGCACCGCAGACCGGCATGGCTATGATGTCGCCGGGATGCGCTGAAGCCAAAGTGATATCCCTTACTAAAATGTCACCGGATTCGCAGAGCTTGCCAGCAATAGTAACCATCTCTTTTTCTGCCCCTAAAGCCTTGTTAGCCACCAAAGCCTCGTATTTGGCTCCATAAAGAGCCGGGCGAATATTGTCGCTTATGCCGCCATCGACACAGACATATTTCTTTATGCCCGGTATCTCCTTTATCGCCCCGACCTTGTATAATGCTACTCCTGCCTGTCCGACAATTGCTCTTCCCGGCTCAATAATGAGCCGAGGGTGGTTCAATCCCAGTCCCGAAATAAGACTATTCAGCTTGCCAGTTATAGCCCGGGCATAATCAGTTAGTGTGGGCACTTTGGAGTGCAGAGTGTATGGAACGGCAAAACCGCCGCCGATGTTAAGTTCGCTGAGGTTAAGGCCAATTTTCTCGCCCACTTCTTGGGCAAAGCGCAGAACAATCTCCATGGCAAGCTCATAAGGCTGAATCTCGGACACAGGAGAGCCGAGATGGAAGTGAAAGCCCAAAAGGTTAAGGTTGGAGGCTGACAAAGCTTGGCTTACCGCCTCCTCAGCCTGCCCGGTAGCTAAGGGAAAGCCAAATTTGCTCTCTACGGTCCCTGTGGTAGTATATTGGTGAGTGTGGGGGTCAACCCCTGGGGTGAGACGGAGTGAAATATTCTGGCTCAGCCCCCTCTCCTTAGCCAGCCTATTAAGTAGTTCAAGCTCATAAAAGTTGTCCACCACAATTCTGGCCACTCCCCAATCCAGGGCAAGATTTAGCTCCTCCGGCGTCTTGTTGTTGCCGTGGAAATAGACTTTGTCCAAAGGAAAATCTACGGAATGGGCGATGCTGAGTTCTCCCCCGGAGACTACATCGAGCCCCAGTCCCTCTTCCTTAAATATAAGAGCCAAAGCCCGGTTCAGGAAGGCTTTAGCGGCATAAATGACCAGGGTATCAGGATAATATTTGCAGAACTCGTCTTTAAATTCACGGCACTTATGGCGGAGGGTGGACTCGTCAAAAAGATAGAGCGGCGTACCAAATTCCTTGGCCAGGTCAACAATATCGCAGCCGCCGATGCAGAGGTGACCTTGATTATTAAACTCGGCGGTTAAGGGGAACAAAGTCAGCTTGGGCATCTTGCTTATGTTCATGCTGATATGGTAGCTTGTAATGCCCAGGTAAGTCAAAAGTCTTGACTGGGGTCGGCTGGTTAGAAAGCCAAATGTTTCCCTGGGATTCCGCCTTCGCTTAACTCAAAGTTTATGATGAATTTCCCAACGAATCTGTCCTCAAAATTTCTGATAATAACAGCAATCCCATAAAGCCCAAGGATTATCCCATGGGGAATTCCTACATAGAGCCATCCAAAGAGGAGCTTCAAAGGAAGTTTGCCTCTGGAGAGCCTCTCGGGATAATCAACCGCAAACTTCACTGGAGAAGCTATAATCTTACTTATCTTCTTTCTTTGTTCTTGCTGCCGTTTCGCCTAACATCGGTATATGGGAACTCCGAGTGGCCCTAATCCGATTTACCCGCTGCTATGATGGTGATTCCTACCACACCCCGCCATAAGAATAGTTAACCGAATCAACCTTGTATAAAATTCCTCTCCCTTGAAGGGAGAGGATTAAGGTGAGGGTGAAATCCCCCTCCCTCTAACTCCCTCCCACCAGGGGAGGGAGAATTTATAGAGAGTTTTGCAATCGCCGGGTTCGGATTAACGCTTTAGCTTCTCTATTACAGCATCGGCGACCTGGCTGGTGCCTACCGCAGTGGCGGGGTCGAGCTTCAAATCATAGGTGACATCCCTGCCTTCAGCTATGACTTCAGCTATAGCGTTTTCCAGCTTATCGGCGCTATCCTTCTCTCCCAGATAACGCAGCATCATCACCCCGGAGAGCATCATGGCCATGGGATTTGCCTTATTCTGCCCGGCGTATTTTGGGGCGCTTCCGTGGGTAGGTTCAAAGACAGCTGCCTCATCCCCGATGTTGGCTCCCGGCGCTACACCCATGGTGCCGACCAGCCCAGCACAGAGGTCCGAAATTATGTCGCCGTATAGATTAGGCAGCACGAGGACATCAAACATCCGAGGCTTCCTGACCAGCTCCATGCAGGTTGCGTCCACCAGCATGTCGGCAAATTCCACATCGCTATACTCTTTTGCTACTTCACGGGCAGTATCCAGGAAAAGTCCGTCGGAGAATTTGAGTATGTTAGCCTTGTGAACCGCAGTAACCTTTTTCCTGCCGTTCTGTCTGGCATATTCAAAGGCAAATTTTACAATTCGCCGGCTCGCCGTTTGAGATATAACCTTCAAGCTCACAGCAGAGTCTTTCCTTACCTCTTTTCCAGTGGCATTGAGCACGAAATCTAGCAACTGACTGGTTGCCGAATCATTTCGGGCAAATTCGATGCCTGCGTAAAGGTCTTCGGTATTTTCCCTCACTACCACTATGTCCATATCTGGGAACGGCGTATTAATACCGGGATACACTTTACAGGGACGGAGACAGGCGTAAAGGTCTAATGTCTGTCTCAAGGCGACGTTGACACTCCTGAAGCCAGTGCCTATGGGTGTGGTCACCGGTCCCTTAAGGGCGACTTTGTTTTTCCTTATGGACTGGAGGGCATGGTCAGGAAGGGGCGTGCCAAACTTATCTTGAGCCTGACCGCCGATGATAACAGTATCCCACTGGAACTTGACCCCCGTAGCTTCTAACACCCGCCGTGTCGCTTCAGCCACTTCAGGACCTATGCCGTCGCCGGGAATAAAGGTTACTCTGTGCTTCACCTCAAATAAATCCTAAATGCCAATTTCTAAACTCTAAACAAATCCAAAATCCGAATGCCTAAATTCAAAACCCTCATGCTAGTAATGTTTTCATAGCTTAAAGTCCCTGTGCTTTTGTATATAAGGGATAAGCCCGCCCTCCGCAAGAATGGCGGACATTATCGACGGCATTTTACTACAGTTCAATGTAATACCAGAGGTCAAATTGGCAATCGTGCCACCAGTCAAATTTATCTCCAGTTCATCGCCATCGCGGATTTTATCGGTGTCGCAAAGCAGGACAGGCAAACCCTGATTTATGGCGTTCCGGAAAAAGATGCGGGCTACCGATTTGGCTAAAATGGCGCTTATTCCTGACATTTTGATTACTACCGGGGCATGTTCCCGACTGGAACCCAGACCGAAGTTTTTCCTCGCCACCAGGATTGCTTCGCCTTCAGCTCGCAATGACAAAGTCTTTACCCTTGAGGCAAATTCAGGCACAGTATCCTCCAGGATATGTGTGGCGAGCTCAGGTAAGTTGCTCCTCAAATGGGCAAACCTGCCGGGGATGATATCATCTGTGGAGATATTATCACCCAGTTTAATGGCTTTACCATTAAGCACCAAATCAGGCATTGTCACCCTTCACCTTGCTAAAATCCTAAACAATTCAAAATCCAAATTCCTAATTTTTAGGATTTAGATATTAGTATTTAGTGCTTGCTTCCCTGGGGTCAGCAATCTCGCCCCTTATGGCTGAGGCGGCGGCAGTTGCTGGACTAGCCAGGTATATCACAGCCTCGGGGTTGCCCATCCTTCCCTTGAAATTACGATTGGCGGTGGAAAGGCAAACCTCACCATCTCCCAACACTCCCTGATGAAGACCGAGGCAAGCGGCGCAGCCCGGCGGTAGAATAGTTGCTCCAGCTTCAATTAAGCTCTGGACATAGCCTTTCTCTATAGAGCGAGTGAGCACCTGTCTTGAAGCTGGCGCTATGAGCAGTCTGGTACCGGGATGCCTCTTCTTGCCCTGAAGAATCTCAGCAGCCACGGCCAAATCCTCCAGACGTCCGTTGGTGCATGTGCCAATAAATGCTTGCTGGATTTTGACTCCTTTTACTTCACTTACTGGAAGGACGTTATCTACAGCGTGGGGAAGTGAGAGCATTGGCTCAAGCTGGCTGAGATTTACGGGTATGACTTGCTCGTAATTTGCCTCAGCATCGGGGTATAGCGGCTTGTAATCGTCGCCCCGCCCACGCTCTATCAGGAAGGCCTGTGTGATTTTGTCACTGGGAAACAGTCCAACCTTGGCCCCAGCTTCCACAGCCATATTGGCTATAGTTAGACGCTGCGACATAGTTATCCGATCCAGGAACTCACCGCCAAATTCTAAAGCCCTGTAATTAGCACCATCAGCACCAATTTGACCGATGAGATACAGAATTAAGTCCTTGGCATATACTCCCCGCGGAAAGACGCCATTGAGGTCAATGAGAAAACTTTCCGGCACGCGAAACCAGGTTTTACCCAGGGCTAAGGCCACGGCAATATCGCTGGAACCCATGCCAGTGGCAAAAGCTCCCAAAGCACCAGCAGTAACAGTATGAGAATCCGCGCCCAGAATGACATCCCCTGGATTGGCAAAATCCTCAGCTACTAACTGGTGGCATATCCCTTCGCCTACCTCGTGGATGTGACAACCAGTTTCCTCGGCGAAGTGACGCAGAAAGATATGGTCATTGGAAAGCTGCGCACCGGGACTAGGGGCAGCGTGGTCGAGAAATATTACTGCTTGTTGCGGATTAGCTAAAACCTGGAAACCGCTTTCCTTAAACTGTCTTATGGTCAGGGGTCCAGTAGTATCCTGGACAAAAGCCAAATCCACATCAGCAATGATGATGTCCCCGGTCTGGGCATCGCTATGCGATTTAAGACTTAGAATCTTCTCGGCTAATGTCTTGCCCACGCTTACTATTTTAATCGCTTCTTCTGTTATAATCAATAACATGCCTGATTGGGAATCAAGTAAGATAGGTTCCACTCGATGCGGCAGGAGTATCTTCTACTGGGGCAAGCGCACCTACATCATGGGGGTGATAAATGTTTCCCCAGACTCCTTCTCTGGCGACGGACTGGCGGATGTTGAAGGAGCTGTAGCCAAAGCAAAACGATTAGCTTCCGAAGGAGCAGATATAATTGACATCGGCGGCGAATCTACCCGACCTGGCTCAACTCCGCTCTCACCAGACGAGGAATTACGGCGCGTAATTCCTGTTGTAGAAAAACTGGCCCAGGAGATATCTGTGCCGCTGAGTGTGGATACCTATAAGCTGGAGGTAGCCCGTCAATCTTTGGATGCCGGAGCTAACATGATAAACGATATCTGGGGACTAAAGAAGGAGCCCAAGCTCGCCAAGTTAGCAGCTCAAAGGGGGGTGCCGATTGCTTTAATGAGCAACCAGCGTGGTTCTCCCCCTTACCACGACATTGTCTCCACAGTTATTTCTGATTTGAAAGGAGCCATAGATCAAGCGTTAAGTGCCGGGGTGCCCTGGGAGAATATAGTAATTGACCCTGGCATAGGTTTCGGCAAGACACAGGAGCAAAATTTGGAGGTTTTACGGCGATTAGTGGAATTTAAGGCGATGGGCAGGCCTATCCTTCTGGGCAGCTCACGCAAGTCTTTTATAGGGTGGGTGCTCGATTTAACTCCTGAACAAAGGGCGAGTGAAGTGGCGTTTGTTCCACCTGTTGACCAGAGGTTAGAGGGAACGGCGTCCACTATAGCTATTGGCATCGCCAAAGGCGCTGATATTGTTCGGGTGCACGATGTTAAGGAAATGGCACGCGTGTGCAAGATGAGCGATGCCATTATCAGAGGCGTGTGAGCAAATTGGCTATTGCCTATCTTTGTTTAGGCTCGAACCTGGGAGAGCGGCAAGAAAATCTGCGCCAGGCTTTAACATTGCTTTCTCAAAAAGTAAATCTTGAGGAGCTCTCATCCGTTTATGAAACGGAGCCAGTGGGGTATAAGGAGCAGCCATTGTTTCTCAACCTGGTCTGCCGGATTGCCACCAATTTGCCTCCTGAGAAGCTTCTCCGCCTAGCCAAAGATGTTGAAGCTAAAATGGGTAGGGTTCCCGGCAGGCGAATAAATTCACCCCGCCCCATAGATATAGATATCCTTTTCTATGACGACAAGATTATGGAAACCCAAGACTTAACTATCCCACACCCCCGCTTAGAAGGCCGGGCTTTCGCCATTATACCATTAGCTGAAATCGCCCCGGAGTTAGTTCATCCCAAGCTGGGTAAGAGCATTGCCCAATTAGCCGATAGAGTCGAGGGGCAAGACGGAGTGCGAAAATACACAGGAGGATTTAATGTATCAACTATTTGTGGAAGAGCACTTTGATGCTGCACATTACCTACCGAACTATCACGGTAAGTGTGAAAATCTACATGGTCACCGCTTTAAGGTAGTAGCTCGTTTGGAAGCAGCCGAGCTCGATAAGACTGGCTTGGCCTATGATTTTGCTCAGCTAAAGCAGCACCTGAGGGAAAACCTGGCTCGATTCGACCATACTTGCCTGAATGAAGTGCCCCCCCTTGATAGGATCGGACCTTCCAGTGAGAATATTGCTGCTACTGTATATGATACGCTCCAGCCCTGCTTTTCCGGGTCTCCGGCAAAATTAGTGAGTATAGAGGTCTGGGAATCGCCTACAAGCGGCGTGGCATACAGTCCTTAAGCTAAGTTCGTTGCTCCGGCGGCAACAAATTGGGAATCGCATCTACAATGGGGTAGGAATAATTACAACTGGAGCAGTAAAGGGAACCGGTGACTATTTCTGCCCCTTCCTCTTCATCCACTTTAAGCTCCAAATCCCCTTTGCATACGGGACAGGCTAAGATTCGCATCAATGCCTTTTTCATTTCCGATTCCAATTATATCACATGAGGGTTGAAACTGAGAAGAAAAATGCTATAATATACGGCAGGAGAACAAAATGGCAATACAGATTAGAAAGACTTATAAGGGCCTAAATCCTGAGATGCTCTGCGATGAGGTACGAGGCTTGTTGCAGAAACAAGGTATTATAGTTGTCAAGACTGAGTCACAAACATATGCGCTTCCCAGCGGCGCGACTCAATCGCGTATCACTTTGGCATTAAAAACGCGGGCTGAGCAAGAGAAAGACCAGAAGGAATGCGGCAGCGTACATATCCTGGGCGCACCCCGTGACGAAGCAAAAATGCTCCTCGACGTAGATGAGACCCTTTGCCCACAGGACAAGCTCTCCGCTTTTCAAAATGACCTCGATTTCATCCTCGACTCATACGAAATTAAGTGGTAAACGAGCATCTTTCAGAGCAGAACCAGCTTGCCGAGGAAACCAAGCAAGAACAAAGAGAAAGGCGGCGAGCAAAGGAAAAAGCTAAGATACCCCAGCATGGCAAGAGCCTAACGAGAGCATATAAGAACGCTGTATCCAAGAGAGCCAAAGCCACGAAAGCCCACAAGCAGTCAAGCTAAAGCCTGGTGCCTTTTATTTTTGTAACCCTGAGCCGAAGTAAGGTTCAATCATGGTCCTGGGTTGCTTGGCTATTGGCTTCGCCACAGTCTACGGCGGTGGATGGCTGCTCCAGCAATTGGGGTGATTAGGGCACTGATTTGGGCTTTGCCTGGATTTGAAGTGGCCAAAACACCATCCATATTAGCTTGTTCGGCGTTTTGAACAGACTACGGAGCATTGTCCACAT
>Ga0114946_10001590_pt1 | contig 15677 bp, 8 predicted proteins | sample WalLakDeSediment_FD_88676 | JGI IMG/M metagenome (GOLD analysis project Ga0114946, IMG submission 88676) | Lake sediment microbial communities from Walker lake, Nevada to study Microbial Dark Matter (Phase II) - Walker Lake 11/02/13 Deep Sediment | ecosystem: Environmental > Aquatic > Freshwater... | reverse complement strand
AGAGAATCCCGTTGGTGAAGAGGTCGTGGTAGAGCACGCGGCTGTCCAGCGGCTCCGACAGGGCCAGCGGAATGGTTTTGCTCTCTTTGTCCAGGTCCGCCAGGGTGAGGCGCGGCAGGGCGGCCAGGGCGGCGGGATCGTCGGGCGCTTCCTGGCGGCGGCGCAGCGCGGCGGCGTTGTGCATGATGGCTTGCAGGTCGGCCGGTTCCAGCGCGGCGCGCGCGGCGGCCAGGCGCTCTTTTTCGGCCGTTTCCTGGCGCTGCGCCAGTTCCGGGTCGGGCTCCAAAATCAGGGAGGCGCGGTGCGGGTTGTCCAGCAGGTGCACGCGCAGCAGGTTTTGCAGGTAGGCGGGGTCGGCGGCGAGGCTGGCTTTGACGGCCGTTAACGGCGCCTCGTAGCGCAGCGGCATGAGCGGGTCACGGCCGTGCAGCCAGGTATTGAGCGCGCGCGTCAGCAGGGCGATTCCGCGCGGGTAGGAACCGGTGTTGTTTTCGCGCAGGCTGAATTCGATGGAATTAACGGCCGCTTCCACCATCTCCGGCTCTAACCCCTCGTCCGCCAGGGTGCGTAGCGTCTCCACAATCAGCGCCTCCACCCGCGCCGCGTTCTCCGCCGCGACGCCCTTTAGCCCCACGCTGAAGGTCATCTGGCGCGTGTAGGCCATCAGGCCATAGCCGGTGGTGTCCTCGCCCAGGCCGGAGTCGATCAGCGCCTTGCGCAGCGGGGAGGCGGGCGTGCTCACCAGGGCGTAGGACAAAATGTCGAGCGCCATCGCCAGCGCCGGGTCGTCGTACTCGGGCAGGACCCAGTTCATCTGCACCAGCGCCTTGGGCGTTTGGCCGTTGTGCTGGTCGGCGTTGACGCTGTAGGGCGCGGTCACGCGCTGCGGGGCGTCGAACGGGGGGTGCACGGGCACGGCCGCATCCACTTGCTGCGCCTCAAAGTCGCGCAGATAGCCATCCAGCAGCCGCAAACGCGTCTCCGGATCATCGTCGCCGTAGAAGAAAATCAGCGCGTTGGAGGGATGGTAGAACGTTTCGTGAAACGCCTTGAACTGCGCGTAAGTCAGGTCGGGAATCGCCTCCGGTTTGCCGCCGGAATCGTAGCCGTAGCTGTTCTCCGGGAACAGAATCTGCTGGCTGAGACGGTACAGCAGGCTGTCGGGCGAGGAGTAGACGCCCTTCATCTCGTTAAAGACCACGCCTTTGTAGGTCAGCGGCGCATCCGGGCCGTCCAGCTCATAATGCCAGCCTTCCTGCTCCAGGTGATGGGGCGTAATCAGCGGATGCAGCACCGCGTCCAGGTAGACGTCGACCAGGTTGTAGAAATCCTGCGCGTTGGTGCTGGCCACCGGATAAACAGTTTTTTCCGGGTAGGTCATGGCGTTGAGGAAGGTGTAGAGCGACCCTTTGAGCAGCTCGACAAAGGGTTCCTTGACCTGGTATTTGCGCGACCCGCCCAGCACGGAGTGCTCCATGATGTGGGCAATGCCGGTCGAGTCGGCGGGCGGCGTGCGGAAGGTGATGCCGAAGACTTTGTTCTCGTCGCTATTTTCCAGCGAGAGCAGCTCGGCGCCGGTTTGGACGTGGCGCCAGAGGCGCGCGCGCGTGTTGGTCTCCGCGATTTCTTCGTCGCGCTGCAGTTCAAAGCCGTGGGATAGTGTCATCGATTACCTCTTTTTTTGTGGGCGGGATAGTATCTTCTCAATAACTTGGGGCGGCTCGGGCCGGTCTCCGACCGTGCCCGCCGGTGACTCGGTCATGAGACCGGCCACGACCCTGAGATGATAAGTTACGCGGTAAGTTAGCCCCATTTGCCCACTTTGGCAATGCTTCTCATCTTGGCGCGCCTATAAATGGAATTCATAGGCTAATACAAAAAACGTGCTAAAGCACGTTGCGAGAGGCGTGACGAACTCAACGGCCGTTCAAAAAATTCCCCAAAATGCGCTTGCCGTGCTCGGTCAGGATGCTCTCCGGGTGGAACTGCACGCCGGCGACCGGGTGCTCCTTGTGGCGCAGCCCCATCACCTCGCCGTCGCTGGTGAAAGCCGTCGCCTGCAGGCAATCCGGCAGCGGCTCCTCGACGATCAGCGAATGGTAGCGCGTGGCGGTGAACGGGCTGGGCACGCCGGCAAAAAGGCCGCGGCCGTTGTGGTAGACGGGCGAGGTCTTGCCGTGCATCAGGCGCGGCGCGCGCGCCACCCGGCCGCCATAGACGTGGCCGATGCACTGGTGGCCCAGGCAGACGCCCAACAGCGGGGTCGTCGGCCCAAAGGCGCGGATGACGTCATTGGAAATGCCGCCGTCGTCGGGGTTGCCCGGGCCGGGGCTGATGACGATGCGCGTCGGGTTGAGCGCGCGCAGCTCGTCCAGCGTCACCTGATCGTTGCGAAAGACGCGCAGTTCCGCGCCCAGCTCGCCCAGGTATTGCACCAGGTTGTAGGTGAAGGAATCGTAGTTGTCGATTACGACCAGCATCGTTTTGCCTCTCTGTAAATAGGACACGGATTGACGAGGGTTAAACGGATTAGGAATGCTTCTGGGAGTTTAACCAGTCTGAAACACGGGTTATGGTGATGCCCAGCGTGACGCCCAGGCTGGCGCCGCCCAGCATTAAAAGGACAATTCGCGTTGGATCGACAATGGGCAGACGTTGGGTGACGCCGCTGTGGGTGACGTGAACGGCCGACGGCCGTTTCCAAACAAAACCACCCCACGGCAGGACTATCACCAGCGCTTGCGCTTCCGTCCTGAGCGTCACGTCACCGCTGGTAACGGGATCGCTGGTATGCGTTTGCCACTCCCATAAAGGTAATGGGCGTTTCATCTCGCCTCCATTTACTCAAGCTGCACTTGTGTCTGATTTATTGCCTGATAGCCAATTTTAACGCACAATGGATTGGGTGGTTACGCGGCGATGGGTGTGGGTAGTAGTTGGCCTGCACCCTACTATAGCATAGGTTGTCAGCTTGTCAGTAGTTCTTTGGGCTGATTTCCGGCCCGCTGGGAGGATATAATGCGCAGAATTATCGCGTTCACGCTGTCCTTGATCGTGTTCGGGCTGGGTTTCCCCGTCCTGGTGGTTGGACAGACGCGTCCAACGGCCGTTCTCCTGCTCACCGAGCTCTATTTCAACACCCCCGGTGATGACAGCCAGCAAGAGTGGTTTGAGATTTTCAACCCCGGCACGGCCGTTATTGATCTATCCGACGTCAAGGTGGGCGACGAGGAGACGCGCGGCGGCAAGGAAGGTATGCTGCGCTTCCCGGAGGGGGCGACCCTTGCCCCGCAGCAGGTCATCGTGGTGGCTCAAACGGCCGTTGGTTTTCGCGGCTTATACGGCCGTAATCCCGACTACGAAATCCAGGACAGCGACCCGGATGTGCCCGACATGCGCAGCTACCTGGCCTGGGCAACAGGCAAGCTGGGGTTGGCCAACGACGGCGACGAGCTGCTCCTGCTTGACGCCGACGACGTCCTCCTGGACGCCGTCAACTACGGCGCCAGCACCACCTATTTTGCCCCGTCTGTGACCGGCGCCCTGCGCGGTCAAAGCATTGCGCGCGCGCCCGCCGCCTGCGACAGCGACACGGCCACCGACTGGGTCATCCTGGACCTGCCCACGCCGGGCAGCGTCAGCCTGGATGGTGAGTGCCGCGTGCCGGTCAACCCGGCGCTGCTGGAGGAGCTGCCGCCCATCGGCGCGATTCAGGGGCGCGGCGATGTTGCGCCCCTTTTAAACCAGCGCGTCAGCTTCCGCGGCGTAGTGACAGGCCTCTACGAGGATCGCAACCTGGCCGGGCAGACCTACTATACCCTCTTCGTTCAGGACCTGCCGGGCTGGGAAGACGGCGACGACGCCACCTCGGACGGTATCGCGGTTTTTGTGGGGCGGCGACGGCCGTCTGTGACCCTCGGCGACCAGGTGCGCGTTACCGGGCTGGTGACCGAATTCTTCGGCCTGACCGAAATTGACGACAACGGGCTGGAAATCCAGGTCGAGGTGCGCGACGTTCCCCTGCCGAACCCCATCGCCATCGACCCGCCTGCCGACAATGCGGCCCAACGGGCTTATTTTGAAGCGCTGGAAGGGATGCGCGTGCGCTTGCGCGGCCCGGCGGTGGTCGTTGGGCCGACCTACAGCGGCTGCGGTTTTGCCGTGGTGGCGCAGGAGTTGGGGCAAGAGCGGGTCTTTCGCCGCCGGCTGGAAGACCCGATTGGCCAGGTCATCCCCGTACTGCATCGCTCCGACGTGGACTGTGGAACTTTCCCGCACGTGAAAAGCGGCGATGTCGTCACCGGTCTGATGGGGCCGCTGGTCTACAACTTTGACCAGTTCAAAATCGTGCAGCAGGAGCCGGAGGTGCTGACGGTGTCGGAGGCGCCCTGGCCGCCCCCGCCTCCTCCGCCTGTGCTGACCGCCGGCCAGTTCAACATCGCCAGCTTTAACCTGGAGAACCACTTCGACAGCGTTGACGACACGGGCAGCGACAATGAGCCCAAGCCCAGCGCGGAAGCAATTGCCGTCAAGCAGCAGAAGCTGGCCTACGCCATCACCGAAACGCTGGGCTGCCCCACGCTGATCGGCGTGCAGGAGGTGGAGAAAGCGCTTTTGCTGGAGGGGTTGGCCACGGCCGTTGCGCCCGCCTGCGGCTTCACCTACACCGTCAGCCACCTTGACAGCGTCGACGTGCGCGGCATCGACGTGGCGCTGCTGAGCGATCCGCGCCGCGCCGCGGTGCGCGACGTGCAGCTGCGCCAGACTTGCACGCCTATTGCGACCGGTATCGCCGACGCGTCCATCACCTGTCCGGTGGGGGAGGAACCCCTTTCGTCACGTCCGCCGCTGCAGGTGGACCTGGACGTGGACGGCGCGCCGCTGACGGTGATCGTCAACCATTTCAAGTCCAAGCGGGGTGGGGAGCAGGCCACGACGACGCAGCGGCTGGCGCAGGCGCAGCAGATCAACGCGCTCGTGGCGGAACTGCTGGCGCAGGATGAGGGCGCGCGCATCGTCGTGCTGGGCGACTTCAACGATTACGACCAGTCTCCCGCCATGCTGGCCATGACGGAGATGGGGCAGTTGACCAACGTGCTGCTGCAAGTGCCGGAGGCGCAGCGCTACAGCTTTGTCTTCGGCGGCGCGTCGCAGCTTATCGACGGCATCCTGGTGTCGTCGGCGCTGCGGGAGGCGGTCGCGCTGGTGACGATTCAGCACGTCAACGCCGATTACCCGGACATTCTGGGGGAGGACGTCAGCCCGGCCGGGCTGCCCTACAAGGCCACGGATCACGACCTGCCGCTGCTGGTGCTGAACGGGCCCGGCGCGCCGCCGCCCATACCGACGCCAACGGCCGTTCCGCCCGCGCTGCCCGTTGAGTCAGCAGCCTTCCCCTGGTGGGGCTGGCTCCTGGGCGCTGTTGTGGCGGTGGCAACGGCCGTGTTCGCCTGGCTGCGGCGTGGCCGCGCACAATAAGCCGGGGCGCGCCTGCGGGGAGAAGTAGAACGCTGATTGACCTGACTCGTCTGATCCGCCTGATAGGATAGTCATCTCAGCCCTCATTACCCGCCACCCGCCACTCGCCGCTCGCCACTCGCTACGCCAACCCTCCACGATTGAGCGCCGTCAGCGCCGCGTGGACGATCCCGTCCGCGTCAATCCCAAAGTGGCGGTACAGGTCGTCGCGCGCGCCGGACTGGCCGAACTGATCCACGCCCAGCGGCGCGACCAGCGTCCCAAAGACGCTGCCCAGCCACGCCAGCGCGTGTGACGCGCCGTCGTTGACCGTGATGATCGGCGCGTGCCGCTCCGTCACCGGAATCAACCACTCAAACGCCGATTCCGCACTCCGCACTCCGCGTTCCGCGCTCCGCACCCCCCATTCCGCGCTCCGCCCTTCCCATTCCGCAATCCGCATTCCGCACTCCGCACTGGAACGTCTGCCCCAGTTTGCGTTGCACCAGCTTTCGAAGAGACGCCGCGGACTGGTCAGGTTGAGCACGTTGGCCGGGATGCCCTCGGCCTGGAGCTGTTCGGCCGCGGCCAGCGCTTCCGGCAGCATGGCGCCCGTGGCGGCGATGTGGACCAGGTAGGCTTTGTCCAGTGCGGCGTCGACGCTGCGCCAGTCGTGGAGCCGGTAGCCGCCGGCCAACACCTGCGCGCGCAGGCGGGCTTCGCCCAGGCGGGCCAGCGCGGCCTGAAACGGCCGTTGGTCCACCGCCCGCGTCGACAAGCGCAAATAGGTTGCACGGCCGTTTTCCCGGTCGCAGCAGTCGCGCAGCGCCGCCAGCAAAATCCAGGCCAATTCCTGCGCGTAGCACGGCTCGAAGAAGTTCAAGTTGGGCAGCTCCGCGCCCAGCGAAGAGGTCACCGTCGACTGGTGCGCGCCCCCCTCCGGCGCCAGCGTAACGCCCGACGGCGTGCCGGCGATGATGAACTTCGCGCCGCTGTACAGGCCGTAAATGAAAGCGTCCAGCCCGCGGCAGACGAACGGGTCATAGACCGTGCCGATGGGAATCAAATGCTCGCCGATCAGTTCGGCGGAGAGGCCGAAGGCCCCCAGCAGCATGAACAGGTTCATCTCGGAGATGCCCAGTTCAATGTGCTGGCCGTGGGGCCCTTCGTTCCAGGCGTTGGTCGGATCGACCTCTTTTTCGTAATTGGGGCGCGGCTCGCGCGCATAGACCCCGGCCTTGGCAATCCAGCCTGAAAGATTGGTGGAGACGGCCACGTCGGGCGCGGCGGTGACCAGGCGACGGGCAAGCGGTTCGGCGCGCGAGAGCGCCAGCAGCAGTCGCCCAAAGGTTTGCTGCGTGCTGATCTCGCCGGTGGTGGGGACCTCAACGGCCGTTGGTACGTCGTCCGGGCTGAGCAGGCGCGGCCGGGGTTTGTCGCCGGGGTGGAGACGCGCGGCCGTGGCGGCGCACAGGCGGCCGGCGGGCGAGTCGGCGGGAAAGGCGGCCCATTCGTCGGCGCCCACCTCCAGCGCGGCGCGCAGTTCGTCTACCTGCGCCGGCGCGAGCAGCATGGAATGGTTGAGCGGGTGACCGGCCAGCGGGAGGCCCCAGCCCTTGATAGTGTGCGCCAGGAGCACCGACGGCCGTTCCCTTTCCGCATCCGCCTCCCCCAGGCGCGCCAGCAGCTCGCCGAAGTCGTGGCCGCCCAGGTTTTGCAGCAGCCCCGGCAGCGCGGCGTCCGGGATGTCCGCCAGCAGGTCGGCCGTAACTTGCTCCGGCGCGCCGTCCGGCTCCGTCAGCTTGCGGCGGATGGCGGTGCCCGGCAGGCGAATTAGCGCCTGGTAGGCCTCGTTGGGCAGCGCTTCCAGCCGCGCTTGCAAGTGGGCGCCGCCCGGTTGGGCGAAGAGGGCCTGCAAGCGCTGCCCGTATTTAGCCTCCAGCACGCGCCAGCCGCAGGCCGCAAAAAGCCGCCGCAGCCGCGCGGCCTGTTCGCCCGGCACGACGCGGTCCAGGCTTTGGCGGTTGAGGTCCACAATCCACAGCACGCTGCCCAGGCGGCGCAGCGGCTCTTCCAGCAGCGCCTCCCAGACGTTGCCCTCGTCCAGCTCGGCGTCGCCCACCAGGGCGATGAAGCGGCGCGGGGGCGCGTTTTCGTCCAGGGGGCCGAAATGGTTTTGGGCATATTCCGCGGCCAGGGCGGTGAAGAGCGGCGCGACCGCGCCCAGCCCCACGGAGCCGGTGGAAAAATCAATCGGGTCGGGATCCTTGGTGCGGCTGGGATAGGATTGCAGCCCGCCGTAGGCCCGCAGACGCGGCAGGTAGTCGCGCGGAAGCTGGCCGAGCAGGTAGTTGATGGCGTGCAGGACGGGTGAGGCGTGGGGCTTGACGGCGACGCGGTCTCCGGCGCGCAGGTAGGCGAAGGTGATCGCGGTCATCAGCGTCACCACCGAGGCGGAAGAGGCCTGGTGACCGCCGACTTTGCCGCCGTCGGGATTCGGCCGTACGTGGTTGGCGTGGTGGATCATATTCGTCGCCAGCCACAGCACCCGCTTCTGAATTGTGTCCAGGGTAGTCAGGTCGGGCGATGGCCGTTGGCCATTCCCCGCCGCTTTTATCGTCGACGCCATTTTGATTACCATTATCTCTCCCTTGAATTTGGTCACCGATAGGCAGGAGCACGGATTGCCCATCCGTGCTCTCTCCTGGTAGTGATTTCTGCAGTATACAAGCCCCATTTCTACCAGACAGACTTTGATCCGTGCAAACATTCTACCGCTGCCGGCGCCTGACGGGCGGGCCTGGTTGGAGCGACTTGCTGACAAACGGCCGTTTACCGCTATAATCTCCCGCGTTGATCGCGTGGCGCCTGGCGTCGGCCGGGCGACTTGATGCAAAAAGGAGTCGTTTTATGCAATATCGTCGTTTAGGGAACGCCGGCATGCGCGTGAGCAGCATCGCGCTGGGCGGCTGGATTAACTTTGGCGAGGGTAAGGTCGCGCAAGAGACCGCGCGCCAGGTCGTGCTGGCCGCCTACGAACAGGGCGTCAACTACTTTGACCTGGCCGACATTTACGGCGCCGGCGGGGCGGAGATGGAGATGGGCCGCATTTTAGGCCAGTTTCCGCGCCATACGCTGGTCATTGCCACCAAGGTCTTTTTGCCGATGAGCGATGACGTGAATGACCGCGGCCTTTCGCGCAAGCACGTCATGGAGAGCATCGATAAAAGCCTGCGCCGTTTGGGGACCGACTACGTGGACCTCTACTTTTGCCATCGCCCCGACCCGGAGACGCCCATCTGGGAGACGGTACGCGCCATGGATGATCTCATTCACCAGGGCAAGGCGCTCTACTGGGGCACTTCGGAGTGGGAGGCGGCGCAAATTGAGGAAGCTTACGCCATCTGTGAGGCCAACGGCTATTACAAGCCCCAGGTCGAGCAGCCGCAATACTCCATGCTGTGGCGCGCGCGGGTCGAGGAGGAGATTCTGCCCATCACCGCGCCGCGCGGCATTGGCCTGGTGGTCTGGTCGCCGCTGGCGATGGGCATGCTGACCGGTAAGTATGATGGGGGCGTGCCGGCCGATTCCCGTTTCGGCCGTGAGGATTGGGCGCGCGAGCGCTACCTGACGGAGGCCAACGCGGCGCGCGTGCGCCGGCTGAAGCCCATCGCCGATGAGCTGGGGGTCACGCGCGCGCAGCTTGCGCTGGCCTGGACGCTGCGGGACCCCGGTGTGAGCAGCGCCATCACAGGCGCGACACGGCCGTCGCAGGTCGTGGACAACGCCCAGGCGGCGGATGTCGCGCTGAGCGCTGACGTTGTGGCGGAAATTAATGCGATCCTGCAAGGGTAGGCTCTGGTATGCAGGAAGTGGGTAATGACAATCCGCGGCGCGATTTTGGCAAATCGCGTTACATTTATCTGGAGGCATGATGAATAACGATGGCGCGAAAATCGGAGCGGGGTTCTTGCTGGGCTGGTTGACGGGACGGCGGCGGCGGGGTGGGGGCGCAAGCGTGCTGCTGTTGGTGTTGGCCGGGATGGGGCTGTTGGCGGCCTGCGGAGCGACGGTGGTGAGCGTGCCGCTGGGGACGCTGCGCGCGCGCGAGGTGCGGGCCCTGCCGCAGGTAGATATGGCGGCGCTGGATGGGTTAGCGCCGGGCGCGGTGGGCCTGTTTACGGCACGCCTGCCGGAAGATGCGGCTGCCGACGCGGCCGGCCTGGCGCTGGCCTACGTCGAGGTGCAGCCTACCTCCACGCCCGCGCCGGTGGTGGACGAGGACGATGCGCCGTCATCCGGCGCGGCGGGCGGCCCATGGGAGCGCCGACCAATGGACGTGACGGAGGCGGTGGTGCAGGCGGCCAACGGCCGTTCCATCTCCCTGCAGCTTCCACCCAACGTCAGCCTGCTGAATGCCGAAAGGGTCGTGGATGCACAAGACGCGCGCCTGCGCCGCGTAGGCTACCTGCCGGGCCAGGCGCTGACCATCGAGGGGACCTGGCAAGGAGATGCGCGCCTCACGGCGCGGGCGCTCTTTGCCGGGACGCCGGATGAGTACGTAGCGACCATAGCGCGCACGCCGTGGCAGATGTTGGTCTTTGGATTGACGTGCGGCGGCGTCAGCCTGGTCTTGCTGCTGCTGGGCGGCGTGCTGCGCCTGTTAGGGCGCTGATAAAAAACGCGCCGGCGATGAGATGCATCTCATCGCCGGCGCTTGTTGTTTAGGTGACCCCGGGAGGATTCGAACCTCCGACCAATTGATTAAGAGTCAACTGCTCTGCCAGTTGAGCTACGGGGCCGCCATTTGGCCGAATTATACCGCCAAACGGCGCGGAAACCAAACGATTACGGCCGTGCTTCCAAAAATTGTTGGCTCACCCACCCTGTCCGATCGCCAAAGGCCACCTGCTGCCAGGTAAGCTCGCCGGCCGTTACCGGCTCGCTCAGCAAAACCACGACCGCGTTGGGCGGCAGAAAGGTCACGATTTCCGCCGTCAGGCTCGGTTCGGCGCGCAGGTTGAGCCCAAAGGGGGAGGCGACAACGGCCGTGCGCGGCGTGGCCGTCGGTGTGAGCGTGGGCGGCGGCGTAGGCGTGTCGGTGAGACTGTGGGTGGGGGAAGGCGGAACGGCCGTGGCTGTCGCTGTGGCTGTGTTGACGGCCGTGGCTGTGGCCGTCGCGGTGGGCGTGGGGCCTGGCGTGGGTGTGTTTGTCACCGTCGGCGTCGGCGTGGGGGTGGGCGGCAGCAGCGGGTCAAGCTGCATCACCTCTATGATCGTCAGCGTCAGCCCGACTTCGTCGATGATGTTTTCGCGAACTAACTGCATCCCGATTTGCTCTTGTAGTTCGCGCACCTCGGCGTAGGGTATAGGCCGGGTCGAGCGGGCGGTAATATCCAGTTTCAGATGGCGTTCCGCGAAATAGATGATTTTTGACTCGGTAACCTGCGCGCCCATCAGCGTTGTTACCTGTTCTTGTACGACTTGATGGATGCGCGTTTCCTTGGTCAAATTTTGCCCCAAGACGTAGCTCGTGCCGAAAAGAATGACCAGGATAAGCAACAGAGAAGCCACCGCCACGCGTGCGCTGCGCTGCTGTATCTCCCGCCGCGCCTTTTGCGTTGGCGTCGGCCGGAAGCCCACCACCAAAAACGTCAGCGCGGTCGCGGTGCTGATGGCGACGAAGTTCGTGATAAAGAGCAGCAGGGCGCCGAGCGAGGCGCCGTAGTTACCCGTTACCAGCGCTACGCCTACCGTGGCCAGCGGTGGAACCAGCGCGGCCGCAATCGCCACCCCCGGCAGCGCGCCGGCTGCCGCCGAATGGCTCAGCGCATAGGCGCCCGCCATCCCGGAGAAGAGCGCAATGCCCAGGTCAAGCAGCGTAGGCTGCGTACGCGCCTGCAATTCAGACGTAAGCGGCTGTCCCAAATGGAGTAGCCCGGCCAGCACGCCTACAAAAATTGCCAGCAGCATACCGCGCACCACCGCGCCCAACGCCAGGCGCAAGAAGCGCGCGTCCCCCAGCACAATCGCCAGCCCCACGCCCACCATGGGCGACATGAGCGGCGCCACCAGCATGGCGCCGATGACCACTGCCGGGCTGTTGAGCATTAAGCCCAGCGCCGCGATGAGCGCCGAGAGCCCAATCAAGATGAAGAAATCGTTGTCAGGGCGCGCGCTGCGGCGAATGCGCACGTAGGCCTGCGTGCGATTCCTGAGATTGAGACGCGGTATTAAATTTTGTAAACCCCAGGCGATGGTACCCCAAAAATTACCAATCGGATCTTTGGGCTGGCGGATAATCACGACCAGCTTTTTGCTGGTGCGCACCACGATGTCGGGAATATTGCCGAAGAGCACCTTGTCGATGGAGCTTTCGCGACTGGCGCCGATAACAACCACGTCGTAATCGGTGGAAGCCTCATCAATGATGCCTTGCACGACGTTTTCAGCGCTTATGAGCTTAGAGGTGATGCGTTCGTTCGCGTCCACGAATTCCAGCGTTTGCCGCAGCCTTGACCTTCCCAGCGCTTCCTCGTTTCCGCCGAGGACCGCCGGCGCCACGTAAAGCGCCGTAACCTCGGTTTCGGGCGTAAGCGGCGTGAGAATGCTTAAGGCGTAGAGGGTGTTTGGCCCACCGGACGTGGGAACCAGAATGCGCCGGATGTTGCTAATCCCCTCATCGTATGGCTCCCCCGTCTCGTTCAGGTAGCCGCGCAGCACGGCCACGGCGCAGTGCACGCGGTTCAGGCTCTGCTGCGGGAGGTCCTCGGTGTGGACGAAAATGAGGTCGATGTCACCCTGTTTTACCAGCTTTTGCAGGCCGGCGCCGAAGCTGGTGTCGATAACAATCAGCGGGTAGATCTTGACCGCGCGCTCGGCTTCGGCCTGAAAGCGGTTGAGGATTTCGTGGGCGCGCAGGCGTAAACTTTCCGTCAGATCGGAGATGATGAGCGCGATGACGATCTCGCCATCGTTGGCGGCGGCCAACTGCACGGCCAGACGCCAGCTTGGGTCCGGCTCTTTGTCGGCCGTTGCGATGATCAAAACGCGCCAGGCTGTGTATTGCGGGAGTTGTCCTTCGATGATTTTCATGCGCAGCAAGTATACTCTAAGATGGCCCGTTCAGGATAGAGTTCGTAGCCATTCGCCTCCGGCGCAAGACCCCGAAAGCCTCGTTTTACCAACCGCTGGCCTGGAAGAGGGCGCGCAGCGCCTCGGCCCGTTCCTCAGGCGTCATCAGGCGTGGGCGCGCGTAATTTTCGATTAGCCCGGTCCAAAGCTCAACGCTGAGCAGCCGCCCCTCGTAGATGACGTAGGCGTCTACGAAGGTCTGGCGCGTGCCCAGCATGTTCATCTGGTCAAAGAAAAGGTTGCCCAGCCCGTAGTGGATGAAGGCGCCTTCGTGGAAGGCGAACCCCTGCGCGTGATGGCCCTGGCTGCCGGAAACGGCCGTGGCGCCCGCCGCCGCTACCGCCGCGAAGTCCGCTGCTTGCTGAGGCGTGGGGGCGTAGTGGTAAAACTCGGCGTATTGCAGCGTGGCGATGACCAGGTAGCCTGCGTCGCGTAGGCTGCGGATCTGTTCCGTGAAGTCAGGGCCGCACGGCCGTGAACCGGGGCTGCTTGCCGTGGCCCAGGCGAAGGCCGGGCCGAAGTCGTTGCAGCCCACAAAGGCGATGCGGTTGCCGTTGTGGGTGAAAAACGCCGGTTCGGCCGCTTCCGCCAGATCGCGCCCGCCGCCGAAGGTCGCCATTCCCGCGTTGGCGTACATCTCCAGCGTGCGCGCCAGGTTGGCGCTGCCCCAGTCGTTGAGATGGTTGCCCGTCAGCTCGATCACGTCGGCGCCGATGCTTTCCAGCAGTTCGAAATAGGCGGCGCGCGCGCAGAACGTCGTGCCGCCAACGGGGTTGGGGTAGGGGCAGTCGGGCGCGAAGGAGACCTCGTTGCTCACGTGGGCGATGTCCGCCGCGCGCAGCACGGGGCCGACCTCCTCGCCGGGATAGGTAACGCCGTTTAGCTCCATCTGGTGGGCGGTGGCGCGCACGAGGGCGGTGACGCCGGTCATGGCCACGCGCGTCAGTTGGCGCACGTCGCGGTTGAGGCGCGGGCCGGGCCAGGCGCTTTGCAGCGCGGCCACGGCCGTTTCCGACCCCACCGCGCCCACCGTGATGACCAGCGGGTAGGTTTCCAGTACAAAATCGGCGTCGAGCGGCGAGACGCCGTCCAGACGCAGGACCTTTAGCTCCGGCGTGAGACGCTGGAAGGGCAGCAGCGTGAAGGCCGGGCGCTGCGCCCACAGCGTCTCCACAAGCTGCTCGGCCGGCGTGATGATGACGTCCGGGTGGGGCGCGCCCCAGCGCGCGCTCCAGGTCACGGCCGTCTCGCTGTCCAAAACGAGCTGCCCGACGGCGCTGCGGCCCGTTTGCCACGCTTCTGCCACGTCGGCCGGCGCCAGCCCATCGGCTACGGTGGCGAAGGGCGCGGCCACGGCGTAGACCCAGCGCGCGACGGGACTGCCCGCGTCCAGCGCCAGGTGCACGCCGTCGGCCGCCGCTGCGCGCCAGGTGAAGGGCGCGGGCGGGGCGTCACTTAGCTGCTGCGCGGCGGCCAGCAGTTCGGGGGGCAGGGCCGCGTCCGCGCTGAGGCTGATGCGCGCGGCCGCGGGGGTGGTGGGAACGGCCGTGGTCTTGACGACCGTCGGGACCACGGCTACCGTTGGCGTTGCGGCTTCCGGGAGGGCGGGCTGCGGCGCGCCGGCCCTGGGCGTGACCGGTGGGGTGGGCGGGTAAGTGAGCCAGATGGGGGGAATTGTGGGCAGGGGCGCGTGCGCGTTGCTTGGAGCGCCGCCGCAGGCGGCTAGCAGCAGAATCAGAAAAATCGGATATAATCGCTTCATTGTCAATAAGCCCATTTATTGCATACCAAGACGTTATAGGGAAAATCATTATGTCCGAAACGGCCGTGCAGCTTAAACACCCCCCCCAGGCAAAACCCGGTAAGGACGGGGCAGCCGCGCTTACCATGCGGGACCTCAAAGATCCCAGCCTGTACATCAACCGCGAACTAAGCCATATTGAGTTCAACCGCCGCGTGCTGGAAGAAAGCGAGGCGAACCATCCCCTCCTGGAGCGGTTAAAATTTGTGGCCATTTTCACCACCAACATGGACGAATTTTTCATGGTGCGTGTTTCCGGGCTGAAGCAGCAGGTGCTGCTAGGCATTACCAGCCGCCCGGCCGACGGCCTTAGCCCGCGCGAACAACTAGCCGCTATCTACCGCGAGGTGACCCAGTTGAACGCGCGCGCTGAGGCTACCTGGAAAACCCAATTATACCCCCAATTGACGGCGGCCGGTATTCACGTGCTGGATTACGCGGACCTCAAGCGGACGCAGGAAAAGAAGCTGCGCAGCTATTTTGAGCGCGAAATTTTTCCCGTGCTCACGCCGCTGGCTTTTGACCCCGGACGGCCGTTTCCCCACATCTCCAACCTGAGCCTCAACCTGGCGGTCTTCACCCGCGACCCCAAAACGGGCAAGAGTAACTTTGCGCGCCTCAAAGTGCCCGCCAGCATGCCGCGCCTGGTGCCGCTCAAGCCCATCGACCCGGACGAGCTGCTGACGCCGGCCGTGCAGAAATTTGTCTGGATCGAGCAGGTGATCGCCGCCAACCTGGATCGTTTATTTCCCGGCATGGAAATCACGGCCGTTTACCCCTTCCGCGTCACGCGTAATACCGACATGGAGATCCAGGAAGAGGAGGCCGACGACTTGATGCTGACGATGGAGGAGAACTTGCGCCAGCGCCATTTTGGTTCGGTGGTGCGGCTGGAGATTGCCGAGGATACGCCTGAGGAGGTTCGCCAGACGTTGATGACCAACCTCCAAATCGGCCCCTATGACGTTTACACCACCAGCGGCCCGCTGGGGTTGAGCAGCCTGTGGGAACTACACAAGCTGGAGCGGCCGGAGCTAAAAGATCCGCCTTTCTACCCGCAGCTGCCCGCTCCGCTGTGTTCCGATGATGACATTTTCAAAATCTTGCAGCGGCATGACGTTTTGCTCCACCATCCCTACGACAGCTTTTTGCCGGTGGTCGATTTTGTGGAGGCCGCCGCCAGGGACCCCGACGTGCTGGCGATCAGACAGACCCTCTATCGCGTGGGACCCAATCCACCGATCGTGAAGGCGCTGATGCAGGCGCGCGAAAATGGCAAACAGGT
>Ga0114946_10001589_pt1 | contig 15677 bp, 13 predicted proteins | sample WalLakDeSediment_FD_88676 | JGI IMG/M metagenome (GOLD analysis project Ga0114946, IMG submission 88676) | Lake sediment microbial communities from Walker lake, Nevada to study Microbial Dark Matter (Phase II) - Walker Lake 11/02/13 Deep Sediment | ecosystem: Environmental > Aquatic >... | reverse complement strand
ATGGCATATGCAGCGGAGCATCTCTCATCGGTCACTCTTGAGCTCGGCGGGAAATCTCCGGTCATTATAGATGAATCAGCGGATATTAAAGATGCCGCTGAGAAGATTGCCTGGGGGAAGTTTTTAAATGCCGGACAGACCTGCATAGCTCCGGATTATATACTTATCCCCGGGTTTCTGCAATCCGATTTCGCAGACGCTCTTAAAAATGCATTCAGGAAATTTTCTGCGGGGGATTCGACTGCCTCGTCATACGCACGCATCATTTCACATAAACACTATGAACGTCTGAACGCGCTGATCGCGGATGCTATCGATCGGGGCGCGCGCGTTAAGGCATTAGGCGATTACGGTAATGACGGTCTTTTCCTTCCTCCGGTTATTTTAACGGATGTGGATATAAAATCCGACATCATGCATGAAGAAATTTTTGGTCCGTTGCTGCCGGTCATATCGGTCAGCGATAGCGATGAAGCTATTGCTATTGTGAATTCGCTTCCGAAACCGCTCGCGATGTATATCTTCGGTAAAGATAAGCGGATAATAAATAGAATACTGGAACGGACATCGGCAGGGGGAACATGCATAAATGATTGTGTTGTTCATCTTTCCAATCCGCATCTTCCGTTTGGCGGCGTGAATAACAGCGGCACGGGACGGTATCATGGATTCCATGGATTTGAAGAGTTGTCGCACAAACGCGCGGTATTCAAACAGTCGCGTTTGAATGTTTTAAAACTCATCTACCCGCCGTACACGAAAACGAAAAGATTCGTTATAGATGTTCTGTTGAGGTATTTTTCAAGATAGAAGACTGCATACCCACTTCTTCGTGCTCAACCGGCGTTATGTTTATGCCACCCGCAAATAACACTTATGAGACATTCTCAATAGATAACGATGTATCAAACCGGTCAAGCATACGAACAAAACTCTCTCCCATAATTAATTCAATCTCATTCATTCCGAAACCGGAAGATACTAGTGCATCTCCGATTCGGTCGTATCCGGTAATATCTCCGATTCCGCGCACCGGCCAGAGCCAGCCGTCGAGGTCGGAACCGATTGCAACGTGTTCAGGGCCGACGAGCTCGGTAAAGTATGAAATGTTCCTGACCAATTCGGTTATACCGCCGGAGAAAGTCCATTTTTTTAAATAAAACGGGCAAAGAATGACACCGATGACGCCGCCTGATGCCGCGATGGCTTTTGCCTGATCGGCCGATACATTCCTATCACGCAACGCATACATACGCGCTCCCGCATGACTTGCAATAACCGGACCGCTCGATTCGTTTATCGCGTCATAAAATGACGGCTCGGTTGTGTGAGATAGATCCGCGATAATTCCTTTTTCATACATTCGTCGAACAACCTGCTTGCCGTATCCCGTTAATCCTTTCTTTCCCCCGAACGGTAAAAAAGCCGCTCCGCCGATCCGGTTATGGATGAAATGAACAAGCGTTATATACCGTACACCGAGCGATGCAAGGCGATCTATATTGTCAATATTTTTTCCGATTGTATGGCCTCCTTCAACGGCATGCAGAATTGCAAGCACGCCGTCGTCAACTGCCGATCGTATTTCTCGCGCAGTCCGGACGACCCGGGCCATCCCTCCGTAATGTTCGCATGCTGTTTCGGTTTTTACGATTAATTTTTCAACCGCCGCGATACGCTGTTGCCAGGGAAGATTGATAACATAAAGAACGGAACAGAGTAAACCTATTCCCGATCTATGAGCACGTGGGATATCGACATAATTCATCGCAGGGAAAAAGAACGGTGGACGCGATCCGGATTTCGACGGATTTTTGCCGAACAACCACGTATTCAACAGCGGGTGTACGTGTATATCAGCTTTAATTCGCATACTTCTATCGAAATTCTATAATTCGATTACCATATCACGGGCGGTAACCGTCGCGGGATCGAATTGCCGGAGCGCCCCCTCCCCGTTGATGATCTCAACAAACGAATAGGTGAATTTCTCACGAAACACCTGCTCCTTCGGATTTAACAAGAACATCCACGTGCCCGTATTGAAATATCTGACACCCTGTTCAATGTCGAATCGGTCGCCATAATGGGTGTGACCCGTAACGATGAATTTAACCGGTGCGTTGTTCTCTTTTAACGCTTTATTTATTTTCGATGCATATGACCGGAAACCGGGTGATGGTCCGGTCTCGATTGGACTGCGTGTATAGGTTTTTCTCTCACTCCGGCGACCGAGTACATAAAGGATTGGTAATAATACGGCAAGAGGAATACCAATATACACAACTATCCATCGTACGACACTTACTAAATTATACCAATAGGATGAAAGATCGATTAATCCGGAGATTATTCCGGATACATACACAAGCCCGGCGAGCAATGCGACGATCAATGCAACAGCTACGGCTTTGATTCCGGCGGCTGCAGCAATCATACCAGTCATATACCACCAGCCGCGCGGAAGGGTCGGCGGATCTTTTAGTGAATCGACGGCACTCGCCGCTGACTCCGGTATATTTAGTTGTTCTGCAATCTCTTTCATTCGTTGGTTGTTCTCAAGCGCGGATTCTTCGACGCCGGGCGGCGTTGTAAATTTCTTCCACAACTTAACAACTTTCGGTAAAACCGCGGCCACGATCCATATTGCCTGTGCGGGATGTTCGCGAATGAGCCATATAAAATAATTTTTCCTCGGCCTGATGTTATCCGCAAGCGGATTGATATTTTCCACTCTGTTCATAAGATAACGAACAAGGAAGGATGAGAAGTCAAGTTCGATAACCCGGCCAGGCGACTTCCCCGGCTTAATAAACGGAGTATACACATGCCGTATGGCGGTCGTGCCTTCAGCTTGTTGGCCGTGCTCCACGTAGAGCATATCTTTCTCATAATAAAATGAGGGGTAGAAATGCAATGCATTGAGGATTACGTCTTTCTTTGCCGGAATAAACTCAGCACATCGTTCGCGTATCAATTCCTGTGAGGACTCCCAGGCAAGTTCCACGTCGTGATTCCCTCTCAGGATAGTCATTGCATTTCCGGCAGCGATGAACCGTGCAACGGCTTGAAAGAATTGCATGTGCCCCTCGATGATACGGTGTGTTTTAAACAGCACTGCTTCTTCCTCTGTTCCGAGCCCTTCAACACGTGTTTTGAGACTCCACATCGGGGAAAGGTCGGTGATTGATGCTGCAATAAAATCCTCATAATGGTAAACGGATTTACGGGGAAGTTTTGAATTCCGCAACCGGCTTCGGTCGAGATCGTCGTGATAGACCGGAATGCGAAATCGTTTTAGTTCACCGAGTGAAGGGAGTTCGGTCACTTGTTGGTAATCGAAAAGGTCACCGGCAACGATCAGATGCCAGGGTGCCTCCTCGCGTTTCTCGAGCCAGGATAGAAACGAATCGAAGATATGATCATGGGTAAAATCCTCGAGCGGGGACGTCAGTCCGGTCTCAGGATTGGTGCCCGCACACATATGGAAATCGCTTATAATAATCGTGTTCATATAGTTTTCCCTGTATGGTCGATTTATTCCTGCTCCAGCACCTTCTGAGCGGCAAGTGAGCTCATCGACATGATTGTCCATTGCGGATTAATTGTGATTCCTTCGGGAAAAACAGACGCATCGGCGATGTACACGTTATCGAGACCGTCGACTTTAAATGCACCGTCGACCACACGATCGGCTTTATATTTCGATGTATCGCCTGCCATTCTGTTACCGCCTTGCGGATGCGCGGTCATCATATGCATGTCGGATTTATGAAGCCGATACTCATTGATGGCTTTGCAGAAACGTTCCACTTCATTTTCGTTGAGCTGTATTTCGATTCCCGGGTCGGTCGGGATAATAGCTCGCTTTGCTCCTCCGGCAAAACCCATCCGGATTATCGTCTCAAAGGCATATTTGATATGAGCTATATCGCGTTGACCGAGTTCCCAGCTAAACGCCCGACCGTTCATAGGATCCGCCCGTTCCGAAATTTCTCCGTTCGGTTCGGATCCGACGAGAATTCCCAAGTTTACCAGATTTCTGTACGCGTTCATGATGTTGTGATGGCGTGTGAAATAAAACGGCAGCGATATTGCGAACGAACCGGGGGGATTAAAATAGGTCTCGAATACAGCCCGGTTGTTTTTATCGAGCGCACCGAGTGTTATCTGGACACCGTCGTATGCATGTAATTCCCGCTCGAATTCGAAGACGAACGGAAAGGCAAAATTGCAGCTTAATCCCTTACCGACGTTGCGTTTTACAGCATCGCTCTTCGCCAGACTGCGCATAAGGAAATGACTGCTTGCAATCGTGCCCGCCGCAACTACGACAGCTTTTTTAATACGGACTCGTTTCATGGTTCCGATATTGGTGCGGAGAATAACTTCAACAGCGCGTCTGCCTTCTTTTATAAAGCGAACGGCACTTGTGTCACTTACAACGCGAACACCCCGGGCTTCGCTCCAGGGTATATATGTTTCAAGCACCGATCGTTTACGCATACGCTTGTTGCCGAGATTGCACAAACCGCTTCCCATGATATTTCTTTGATTTGCTTTTAATATTTCCGAATTGAAGGTCTGATCGCTACCGTACTTTTCGTTGTAGCCTTTTACGGCAGCTTCGAACGTTTCTTTTACGCGCGTATTGATTCCGTCATTATCAATCGAACCTATCTCGAGTTCCTTTGCAATTTTTTGATTTTCGTCGTTCAATAATGAAAGATCGATATTGTATTTCTCTTCCCACACAGATTTCATGCCCTCCGGCATCTCAAAACATATCGAATTATTAATTACCGTTGTACCGCCGACACATTCTCCCTGCAGAACAACGAAATCGAATCGTTTCGACATCTGTAGACCGCCCTCTTTGTAGAGTTTGCGAATCATTTCCATTTCATCGTCGTTGAAATCCTGCAGAGGAGAATATCGTTTTCCCCGTTCGACAACTAATACCTTCGACGGGTCTCCGACCGCACAAGCCAACCTGTATGCTGCTACCCCGCCTCCCGCTCCCGATCCGATCACAAGGTAATCGATTTCATCGGGAGTATGCGGTTCACTCACCGGAGTGACCACCCTCGGAGCAACGAGTGGTGTTCCTTTTTTCTCTTTCTCGGGCTTCCAGTTCGCAGGATGATCCGGACCGTCGGGAAGATCGGCAATTTTGCTGAACGGAGGAGGACCCGAGGGGTAATCTCCCTGCAGCCGGTCCCGTGCATCCGGAGGTGCATAGCCGATTTTATGTTTATTATTTATCAATGAATAATGGCCAAGTGTTATAAATGCGTGCAGTGCCGTTCCTATTTGGTGAACCTGTTGTGCGGCACCGGGTATAATCGAACGATGACGTTCGTGAGGAGGTCTGAGAATATACTTCCTCAAAAAGTATTGCTGTTCCGAGGCATCCATCGTCGAGAAATTAGGTCTTATCCCATAAAGCGGCGATAGGACATGTTCTATAAGCCAGAAGGGGAAATTCAGCAATCCTCTTCTGCGTCCTCGAACTCCGGCGACGTGACTATCGATTCGTTCAAGTACATTGCTCTGTTGTTCCGGGGTCCCGTTATAGAAGGCCCCGTGCAGGGCCATAACAGCCCGGGCAGTTGAGGGATTTAGAGCAATAATCGAGTATTCTACGTTATAATACATCTTTCGTAGTGTCAGCAATCCTGATACTATGACGATCCCGAAAGCTACTATGGTCATAAAATACCAGTTAACCGTAACGGTTATTCCATATCGGGTTGCAATTGAAACTCCGGCGCTCCCTGCACCAAAGATCATCCATAACGCTCCGCCGGCGATCAAGAGGAAAAGCGAAAAATAAATAAGTCTCGATAGATTTTCTCGCAGCACTTCACGTTGTGCCAGTAATATCGAAAGAAAACTCAAGGTGGATAGCATAGTGATGGTATTAAGCACTTGCGGATCGGGGAAACCGAAGACGGCGCCGAGTCCATGCGATCCGTCACCGAAGAAACGATAGCCCAATACGCCGAGAAGCAAAAAGGCAAATAAACCGCCAAGAAAATAATAAAGCCGGGAGGTGAGATAATACGGCAGCGAGTAGAAAGCGGGAAATTCTTTCCTTCTCCCAAATCGTTCACGATCCCTGTCTGTCTTGAAAAGAATGATCCCGAATAGTATAACGACAACACCATCTATTATAGCCGACAGCAACAGAAAATCTCTGAATTCATCTGCTTGATGTGCGTTCAGGTATAAACCGACGGATGCAATCGTCGAAATAAAATGCGCATATATTACTATGAGAATGCAGTACCAGCGTAATTCCGTATTGTAAGCACCGATAAATAGTACGACGAACATTAAGGATAATTTCACCAGAGAATTAATCATAAGAGCCGGATTCAGGTACGTCATTTCCAACATCTCACGGAGTTGTTCGGGGTACGCCGCTGTTCCGAGTAATCCTACCAGAAGGATTATAAAGTAGACAAGATATCCGAAGCCGAATAATCGAAGAAAGTAGAACGATAGACCACGTTTTGGTTTCCGGACAGGTTCGTCTGTCCATTCATCCGGGAAAAGTTGCTGTCTGTCATTTGGCATTGTACGATCGGATGAAGATGCATTCGGGATAAATAATCCCGATACGATTCGTGAAACCCAGAGTACAAACGGACCGGCAAGAACTCCGTCGACAAACCAAGCTATAAACATCTGCAATAATGGAGGGAGAGGACCGAGCAGTCCATGTTCGGTATACCACCACGCCGGAGTCAGTCCGGCTGCACGAAAGTGTGTTTCTATATATAAATCGAATGGTAAACCTGCTACCATCAAAATCAAGACCAGGACCAATGACGAAGATTTTCGCAATGCTACTACGATAGGGGCGAAAAGCAACGAGAGTAATGCAATTTCAGCCCAGAGCATCCACCCATGTTTTAGTCCGAACATCTCGAACACATAGAAGATAAGCGAAAGATATAGTGTTGTAATAACGGCGGCAAGTGCAACCACCAAACCGTACCGGTATCCGACCCTGAGTTGGTCGAGCGGATCGTATGCCGTATACCCGCGGACAGTGAAGAATGGATACATGCGATCTCTCCTTATTAACGCATTGTGGCAATGCCACGCGTGATGGAGCTACAAATATTTAGGAAGTAAGAGTCTGTGAACCGAAAAAATAGTTTTCGGAATTTAGCGATCTATTTTGACATAGTCAAGCAATTTATTTCATTTTGGCCACGTATTATTTTAAATTGTTGAAAATAGGCCGAAAAAAGGGGGTTAATTTTTAAACGATGTCATAATTATCGATTGATCGCAAATAATTTTTTTTCGATAGAATTAAAATATTCTTGAATTAATAATACTTTGTTTGTATTATCCCTTATCGCTCGGTAGTACAGTTGGAAGTCCCGTCTTAAAATGTATTCAGAGAACTTAGTTTGTATCTAGAGGAAGTCTGGTATAATGGAAAAGCGAATTGTGATTTTCAATCGGCTCATATCCTCTGTTGCAGTTGAACTGAAACCGGTTTTCAGTCATCATTCCGACGCACGCACCTCTCGTCATCTATGGAAAGAAAATCAGCAAGCTCACAAAAGGAATATTTTAAAAGGTCTGTTATCAAAGTTCTCAGAAAATACACAAGGAGAATAGTACGTAACGGAGAGATATTCAAATAAATTTGTTGAGGTAGGGCAAACATCGGAATAAGACTATTCCTGACGCAGATATCCCGAATGACCTCTACATAGAAACCATTCTTAAATGATTTCGGAGGAGGTGAGTTATACGATGATAAATCAATTATTAGACGGTTTATACCTTTATGAAATAACCCTTCTTATCCTCGGGACTTTATTGTTTCTGGTTCTTATTGTTTTGCTTATCGTCAAAGTCGTAACCAGGCAACCGATCAAGGTGCTCATACCCTTTTTTATAATTCCGATCCTCATGATAGGGTTTCCGGGTATTGAACAATTTAATTTCATGAACGGTATGGCAGAGCTTAAAACAAAGATCAACAGAGCGATTGATGAACCGGAGAATGAAGCATTGATGGCCGAGATACAGGAATCGGTTGAACGGTATTCCGCACGTCCTGTCAGGAACCCACAAAATCTTATCATTATCGGCGAAGCATATGAGATTCTTGATCGATCGGATGAGGCTAAAAATGTAGCTAATACCGTTCTGGATAAACAACCTGATTTTAGCCCTGCTATACAGTTAAGGGAGCGTATCGAAGTCAACCAAACAGTCGAAAGAGTTCAGAAGAACCCGGATGATCAACAGGCGAAGAGAGAACTTGAGCAGAGGGTTTCATCATTTGCAATGACTTCGGAACCCGATCTTCGCAGCTTGCTGTCTATCGCCCGTGCTTACAATGTTCTCGGAGATACGTCAAAAGCTGAAATATTTGCAGATTCAGTTACTATCATGAGACCACACATAGACGGTAGAGCGAGACTCCGTCAGGATTCTTTAAGCCCCGACAGATAAGCAATAATAAAATGAAACCTCATAATACATATACTATCTATGCCGCCGGGGGGCTGGTATGGAGAGATACTCCTGAGGGTAAACAAATCGCAGTCGTGTTCAGGGAAAAGTATCAGGACTGGTCGTTACCAAAAGGTAAAATGGAAGCGTCGGATAAAGATCTCGAAGAAACCGCATTGCGTGAGGTCCGGGAGGAAACGGGGATGGAAGCAACAATTACGGGATTTGCAGGGTGTATCAATTATCCGGTAAAGGGGAAGACAAAGCTTGTCGTTTTCTATCATATGAATACGATGAGCGATATTCAGGGATCGATTCAGGAAGATGTGCAGCAATGTCAGTGGTTGGCAGTTTCGGAGGCACTCGTACAACTCAGTCATGACAAGGAAAAAGAACTGCTGCATTCGTCATTGTATATGGACATGAAACGACGTAATGCCGGCGACATCCCGTTGGAACGATTCGGCCAATCCTCTCTTTCAGGTAAAAGACTTGCTGCATCAATAACCACACTGAGAGAAGAACTCCTACACCGTACAAAAGACGATAAGAGTTTAGATCGATCACATATATGGAGGATCAAGCTGGCATTCCAGATGCTCAATCTATCCGAACAGTATCTCACAAGTGGAAAACGATCGTTAAACCAGGCCTGGAAGTATTTTCATCATGCCAATCAAATGAGTTTATGGACTTTATCTCCCGGGGAACTCCGTAGTTTTGCGTTATCATTAAAGACAGAAACCGAAAAAAAATTATCAGGTTCGTGGCGGGGTAGAGCGGTTGAAAACTTATTGTCAGGCAGTGAAACAATGGACCGGAATCCTCCGGTCGAAAACATAGCAGAAGCTACGAAAATCAGGGATGAACATTCGGATAACCAGTATCATAAAGTGGTAAAATCCCGGAATATTTCCTCGATAGGAAAATGACAATTGCACGACCGGGACTCGGCGGTGCAGCAGCGATAGTAATCTTTATTGGTACGAATGCCGGCATCCCCGGTTTATCGGCCGATACTATAGGATCGGCCTTCTTTCTTGCAGTTGCTTCAGGTTTTACAGAACGCATTCTTCTGGGAGCGTTGCTAAAATAAAAATAACAATCAAAGGACGACATTATGAAGATCCTACGCCATAAACTCTGTAACGACGACGGCTCTCCCTTCCCGTTCAGAAAAAGTCCGCACACCGGTGCGAAAATCGACCACCAATACCTTGTTATGCATTACACCGCAGGACAGAGCGCCGAAAGTTCCGTTAATTGGCTCACGAATCCCGCAAGCAAAGCATCGGCTCACATTGTTATAGGGCGCGACGGATCGGTGGTACAGCTTGTTCCGTTCGATACCGTTGCATGGCACGCGGGGCCAAGTTCCTGGCAGGGACTCAGTGGATTGAATCGCTACTCAATCGGCATTGAGCTTGACAATGCGGGCAAGCTTGTCCGTCACGGGAATAAGTGGCGTGCGTGGTTCGGCACCGATTATTATGAAAAAGATATCATTGTTGCTACTCATAAAAATGAATCCGAGCCCGCAGGATGGCACCTCTTCACCCCGGCTCAGCTCGAGAAAGCACTTGAAGTTTCGCTCCTGCTGAAGGAACACTACAACCTTCAGGATTTTCTTGGCCATGATGATATCTCGCCCGGCAGGAAATCAGATCCGGGACCGGCGTTTCCGATGAGCAGTTTCCGTAGTCGGCTGATGGGTCGTAACGACGATGAAGAAATGCAATATAAAACCATAGTTGCATTGAATATACGAACCGGTCCGGGAACGCAGCATGATCGTTTAGAAGTAAGCCCTCTCCCGAAAGGAACAAAAGTCGAAGTTCTGCGCGAACAGGGGAGTTGGCGGTTAGTGGATGTCATCGGTAAAGTGAAAGGGGAGATGGATATACAGGGCTGGGTTCATGGGAGATATCTGGCGGCGATCTAATACATAACCGGATGCCGTCGATCAATTCAGGAAAAGATTATGGCTGAGCAAAAAAGCAACAAAGAACCTATCTCAACATTGGATAAAAACATCACAAATGTGATTGTTTTTATGATTTATTTTGTTCCTCTCTACTACTTCTTCGTCTGGAAGAATCTCCCGCTCGACGCAGACGGAGGAAATAAATTACGGTTTGGCATGACTGCCGGTATACTCGTCGTAATCGCGTTGATATATATCTTTGTTAAACGAAAAAAGATTAAACTGTTTGAATCGTTAAGCAATTTCATTGTTATCATTGTTATCATTTTTGGAGCTGCGCTTTTCTCGATCTATTTCATCGATCAAGATAAAATTATACTCCTGAAACTTTTTGTAATTCTTTATTTCTCGTTCTTACCGGCATGGTTATACCTGCATTTTATATCGGTGAAAGGACGTACATTATGGGAAGAATACGTATTGAATTTATATCGATTGGGTGTGGATACCGTAAAACATTTACCCGAACCGCCTCTGCGGTCCGATTTCCATAAAAAGTGGGCCAGGGAACATAAAGATATTGCGAATGTAGCGGAGTCCGGAGGGCATAAAAGCTTGTATGAGAAAAAATTTGAAGGGTTATACGGAACGATTCAACCCGATAATACGACTACATTCTCAAGCTTTCGTGCCGAAAATCTCTGGCCTGTTGCGATCGCCACGGTATTAATCGCAATCGGGTGGATCCTTGTTACCGGACCGGAATCCGTCTTCAATAAAACGGTTTTTCCTACTACCGACCTTTCGGGTCAACCGGTACTTCCTCTCGAAAGTTTACGGTTTGCATTTCTTGGTGCATATTTTTATATACTGCAAATGCTCGTCCGGCGATATTTTCAGAACGATCTCAAAACAAGTGCATATATCAGTTCAACGGTCCGGATCATAGTTGTCGTATTACTCGTGCTGGTAATCGATCTGGTCTGGAACGATGCGGGCTATACTGTACAACTTTCTGCACTGGCATTTATCATCGGTGTGTTTCCTCATATTGGATGGCAGGCATTACAATCGCTGGCCAAATTGCCCATGAAGCTTGTGATCCCGAGCTTAAAACAAAAATTTCCTCTCAGTAAACTCGATGGTCTGAATATATGGTATGAATCGCGGTTACTTGAAGAAGGCATCGAGGATATGCAGAATTTAGCCACCGCTAATTTAGTCGATGTTATGCTAAACACCCGAATTCCCGTCGAGCGATTAATCGATTGGGTCGATCAATCAATTCTTTACCTCCATATGAGCGACGGAAATTCGGCACAGGGAGAAAAGAATATCGAACTGCTTCGCATGTATGGTATCCGCACTGCGACGGATCTCATCGATGTATGCTCTTCCGTAAACAATGACCTGCGAATGAAACTTGAGAGATTACTCAATACCGATGATAATGAACCGAGTATCGTTCTGTCTATCCTTGCAACGTTCGATAATGAACCGAACCTCATTAAAGTTCAGAACTGGAAATCGAATAATGGAAAAAGTTTGCACGGTAACAAAAATAAATAATTTTACTACAACCATCTTAGATTACTATCATGGTACATAACGAATTCATTTCTCTACCCCCTCTTCTGGTCGCTCTTGGCGTTATGCTCGCCATTGCGTTCGCCATTGAGCGATCCATGCTCATATTAAACTGGATCATTCAACGGTTACTTATTTTGCAATCGTCCGATGAATCAGAGACCGGAGAAGATTGTAAAAACGAAATGAAACGGGACATTCAGGCGAAGGATGAAGACACTTATCTCCGTTTGACTCGTGCCGATGTATCCGGAGAAATATTCTCACACAGAGAGATTGAGCCGAGTCCGGCGGCGCCATCGGTTGAATCCCTATTCGATATTATACCGTTTGAGAGACCACCTAAACGGAAGGTATACAAGGAATTCTGGATACAGCTTTTTGCTACTTTTATCGCTGTAACCGGCTGCTACCTTGCAAAGTTTTCGATATGGCAAATCGTTTTATCTCCCTACCGACCCGAATCATCCACAATTCAGCTGTGGGAATATATGCTTACCGGCATCATCATCGGAGCGGGTACGAAACCGGTCTATTTCCTCATGAATTTCCTCATCAACCGCAAAGTGGTGCAAATCCGGGATGAAGGAAAAAAACAAGTAATTGTCGAACCGGAACCGGAGCAACCCGATGAAAATCTTCCGAAAAAAACGGGTAAAGTTCCGGAACCCATAACGATTGAAGAGATAATCGGTTTCTCCTACAACGGGGGTGACCGACCGGATCGGATCGAACATTCGCATCACCGGAAGCAACCCATAGATCTCATTGTCTATCACCATACTGCCATGCATTCCGACTCCCCGTTTGAGGAGGTAGTCAAAGAATTTGACCGAAAGGGCTGGATGACCGGCTATCATTGCGTGATCACAAAACAGGGAGGCATCAATGCGCTCACACGATGGGATCGAATTGGGAGTCATGCAAAAGGAAATAACTATAGGTCACTTGGTATAGCATTTCATGGCAACTTCGAAACGACGCGGGGTGTACCGGGCGCCAACTACGACGGAAAAATGGGCATCATTTCACCCACCCCCGCTCAAATAGATTCTGCGGCAAAGATAGTCGTGCTATGGGCATTGTTGTATGGTCTAAGGATAGATTTTAAAAAATCGATCGTGCCGCATAATGCCTTGCAACCAACGGCATGCCCGGGAAATAATTTCCCGCACGATACTTTCCAGGCGTTAATCAAAGAATATGCAGCACGATGGCGGCAGAATCAACAATTTAAAAAAGCTCTTGAACGTTTTAGAACAACTCCAATGATCATCGCATAGGAAGCGACAATGAATGCAAACACTGAATTTATAACGACTGTCACCTTTATCTTTTTTACGTATCTCGTTTTTGCCCTTCTCGTTGAACGAATAATAGAGGTACTGATGGCTATCTATAAATATATTGAATTCCGTAAACGATGGGATACATATTGGACACACATAGCAGAACGATTACGGGTTCGGTACGATCGTTTATATGGATATTCCTACGACGAACGCGGTAAAATACGGTCACTGCTTGACGGATTGCTATGGAGGGTTATTTCCGACGAGCCCTACCGGGGTGGAAAGAAAATCATCTCTGCCAAATTGATACGATTGAATTATATCCGGCTTTCTACCCGTATAAGTGCCGTTCTCATAGCGGCGGTCCTGGTCATAGCGTTCCGTCTTGATTTCGTAGAGGTTTTATCGGTTATCTTACCGGGTGATATGTTGTTTTTGGGAATCCTTGAATCGTCACCGGCTATCCGGTTTATTCTGACTGTATTGGCTATCTCAATCGGTTCTGAACCGTTACATAAAGTCATTGCCGGTATCGAAGACTATGCGGATAAAAAGCGAAAAGCACCGGGAGGACAAATACAATGAACATATTTAGATTTCCGGGACTCGATATATTCGAAATACTTCTTATTGCTATTTTCGTGATTCTTTTGATCGCTTTTCTGAGAGACTTTAAACTTACAAGTACGCGATCCTGGATTATGTTGCTCGGCTTCACGGCTATCGGTGGTTTGTTCATTTTTCAACGCCGACGTCGTAAACAGTTGCTCAAGCAGTTTGAAGAGCGGGAAAGGAAACTTAAAGAGCTTGAGGAAGAATACGAGAAACTCAGAGAAAAAGGGAAAATAACGGAAGAGGCCTATAAAAACGCACGGGAGAAGCTCGAGAAAGCAAAGGTAAACGAAGCAATTGCAGTTATGAACGCCGATGAGCGGCTTTCTCAGGCACGAGAGGAGATCGAACGCGAGTTTAATAACTTGTCTACAGAAGAATTGCTGGCAAAATTCAAAGAAGCTGTCAAATAAACGGGAAGGTGCATAATGAAATTAGTTAATCTGATCGCTCTTATTTTATTATTCAGCGTGACATTATCTTCTCAGGATATCCGGGTGATCCATAACGGGACAGAAGTCGATACGGAACCGGTCGGCGATAATCAATGGATTGTTATGATTGAGAACGAAGCATTTTTATTACTTAAAGAAGAAGATGTCCGTACATTATTAAAACGCAATGAGTTGCTGAGAGCCGAAATTGAACACCGGGATTCTATAATCGCTTCCCGTGAACGACTTATAGATGCATTCGAGGAATATCAAAGTCGTGCCGACGAACATATTGCCGCTCAGGAACAGATCATAACAACCGCAGATAGTCTATTCCGCGGATACCGGTCGCTCTATACGGATCTCAGACAACTCATAGCGTCACCGCGTGTTGGATTGAACGGTGGATTCGGCGTTGTCTATCTCGAGAAGGATACATGGAGACCGATAGGGATGGTCGGTGTCGAATATCACCGTTGGATGGCACAGTTCCAGATAGGACGGCGTTATCAGGGTCTTGTCGTTGGATTCCGTTTACCGTTATGGTATTGAATACGGATGAACTACATCTGAAACAGGATTTAAGAGTATTCACTTCTTTTTCGGCTGCCTCACAAACACCGGAAACAATCCCATACGCTGATATACACCGCGTGAGGGCGGGAATACTCCCTCACGTGCAGTGCGCACATCCTCGACCGTGTAAAAAGCTTTTGGATTGAATTGTTGTATTATTGTAACAACACGCTCGAATTGCTCTCTCTGGATAACGCAAAATATGAGTTTTACTTTTCCGGCGGCACCCTGTCCCTCTATATGTGTGACCCCGTAACCGTTTGCTTTGAGGGCATCTATTAATGCCTGCGATTCAACAGCTGTTATGACACGCACGATAAGTTTTCCGACGGCAAGCCGTTCTTCTATCATCAAACCAAGATAATTTCCGAGCGCAAATCCCGCGGCCCAACCGATGTATGCCGGGACGTTAGTTACATTCTGTATGATTTGGCTGATTGCAACAAGCCAGATCAACGATTCGAAAAACCCAAGTCCGGCCGCAAACACTTTTTCCCCTTTCATTAAATAAACGATTCGAAGCGTTGAGAACGATACGTCGATGATCCGCGCCGACATAATAAGGAGCGGAATAACAACAAGGACGATAAACGGTGAAGATTCCTGAGCTAATGAGAACATATATATTCCTGTTTAATAGTGTAATAAAAATTTAAATCGATGAAATGTACGGAGAAAAGCGGTAAAAATCATCATGTCATCATGTGCGACGCACGTGCCCGTTGCGCGGGGTACGATGTTTCGGTATTGGAGGTATGTCAT
>Ga0114946_10001588_pt1 | contig 15678 bp, 29 predicted proteins | sample WalLakDeSediment_FD_88676 | JGI IMG/M metagenome (GOLD analysis project Ga0114946, IMG submission 88676) | Lake sediment microbial communities from Walker lake, Nevada to study Microbial Dark Matter (Phase II) - Walker Lake 11/02/13 Deep Sediment | ecosystem: Environmental > Aquatic >... | reverse complement strand
ATCGTATTCAATAATAACTTTGTAACGTGCCACTTGGTTATGATGAAGGAAATTATCTATACACACTCCGTTATCCTTCATCGTTCACAAACCACTATTCTACAAGTTCTAAGATAACCATCTCCGCATTATCTCCTTGACGAGGACCTAGCTTCAAAAGGCGTGTGTATCCACCATTGCGGTCCGAATATCTAGGCGCAATATCATCAAACAACTTCTTGACTATGTCAGCGTCACCCAAACGTGCGGCCACAATTCGGCGCATGTGCACCATCTGGGCATCTCCGGCATCATTACCTCTTTTCGCTAAGGTGATTAAACGTTCAGCTTGTCCTCGAACAGCTTCAGCCTTTGTGCGAGTTGTACGGATTCGTTCGTGATCAAATAATTCTTTAATTAAGATTCGCCGAAGGGCAGCCCGTTGATCTTTTTGTCTTCCTAGTTTTTTTCCTGCTACTCTATGTCGCATCGCTTTAATCTACTCCACTTCTATTTCATCTTCATTTTGAAGATAGCCTTTTTCAAGCATCTTTGCTCGTAATTCATCCAGGCTTTTTTCTCCAAAGTTCCGAATGGACATAACAGCCTCGTCACCCTTCTCCAACAACTCCAGCACTTCTCCGACGGTTGTAATTCCAGTACGCTTTAGCGAGTTGAAAACGCGCACAGAAAGATCCAAATTCTCAATCGGTGTTTCGATCATCTCGCTGGTTAGCCGGCTGCTTTCCACTTCCTCTTCAGTGATAATTGCCAAAGACTCCTCACTGACTCCAGCAAGGTGTCGTAAATGCTCAATGAGAATCCTGGCGCTATTGCTGAGTGCCTCCTCAGGGCTGATTGTCCCATCGGTCCATATCTCTAATAAAAGCCTATCAAAGTTTGTGCTTTGCCCAACCCGAGCGTAACCTATATCCCAGTTAACTCGTTTCACTGGAGAGTAAATTGCATCAACTGGTAAATCTCCAATTGATAAGCGACCAACTCTTTCATCAGATGATGAATAACCTCGCCCGCGCTCAACTGTCATCTCAATTTCCAAATGAGCACTGTTATCATCTACTGTAAAAAGATACAGATCCGGATTAACGATTTCAACCTCAGGCGGGGTGATGATGTCTGCAGCTGTTACTACTCCATCTCCATGCACCTCAAGGTGAAGATGGGCTGTATCTACATCAAACAACTTCATCCGCAATTGCTTGATCTGAAGCATTACCCGAATTACATCTTCCCGAACACCTGGTATATCACTGAACTCATGTTGAACGTCAGCTATCCGGATTGATGTTACTGCTGCACCCTCCAAAGATGACTGCAGGACTCGACGCAAGGCATTTCCTAGCGTGATCCCATAACCACGTTCCAGAGGGCTGATAATAAACTTACCGTAATTGCGCGCTTCTGCTTCACGCTCAATCTTCGGCGTTACCATGTTTGTTAAACCGATCACGGTTCATCTCTCCCAACTTGATTTCCTGTAGAGGTCCGCTAGGGGTTAATATCAAAACCGCTTGACAGACCAACCTGGTAAAACCAGATTTATCGTGAATAAAACTCAACTATTAACTGCTCGTTCAGATTTCCATCAATCTCAGAACGTTCTGGCAACCGTATTACAGCTCCAGAAAGATTGTTTAGATCGCGGCTTAACCAATCTGGATGATTTTTTACTTCCGCAACAGTCTTTAAATCTTTGAAATAAGTCTGTTTTATTGAACCATCCCTGACAGATACTTGATCACCGGGAGAAAGCAACATAGACGGCACATCAGACCGACGCCCATTCACGGAGAAATGTCCGTGTGTTACCAACAAGCGCGCTTGAGCTCGGCTATCAGCATAACCTAACCTGAAGATTATATTATCCAGGCGCGACTCCAATATTTGGATTAGATTCAAACCTGTCAGACCACGCCGTTTCAAAGAAGCCTCATAGTATCTGCGGAACTGCCGCTCACGCACTCCATAGATGCGTTTCGCTTTTTGTTTAGCTCGCAGTTGTCTGTTGAAGTCTGATTCGCGCCTACGACGAAACTGCGCCCCCTTACCATGTAGACCAGGGGGATAACCCCGACGCTCGAAAGCACATTTCGGAGTAAAACATCGTTCCCCTTTTAAGAATAATTTTTCACCTTCTCGCCGGCATAATTTACAAACCGGCCCACGATACTTTGCCATTCAGTTTTTCCTCGTTCAAAATCGTAATATTATATCCACACGATCATTTACACACGGCGTTTCTTTGGAGGTCGACATCCATTGTGAGGCACAGGTGTCTTGTCAGTGATTGTGGTTACTTTTAACCCAAGTGCCTGAACCGCGCGAATGGCCGCTTCACGACCCGGACCTGGCCCTTTTACAATAATTTCGGCCTCCTGCAACCCCATGCCCATAGCAGCCTTGATCGCCTGCTCTGTTGCCAGACGGGCAGCAAATGGTGTGCTCTTTCGCGAACCTTTAAAACCCGCTGAACCAGCACTACCCCAGGTTACAGTATTTCCCTGTTGATCTGTGACCGTGACAATTGTGTTATTGAAAGTTGCACTGATATATACCTGACCTGATGTCAGTGTGCGTTTTACCTTTCGTGCTCCGCCACGGCGTGATGTACGTGGTGTTCTTGGCATACAACCTCGCTCTTCCTAAGTGTTTATTGCCAGCATGGTTCTGGGTATTCCACCTGCCATCAACCGGCAATCTATCTCTTACCTATTTCTTCTTTGCGCCTCGTCGTCGCCCACGGCCTGCGACTGTTCGCTTTGGTCCTTTACGAGTACGCGCATTGGTTTTCGTTCGTTGTCCTCGCACTGGCAAGTTACGCCGATGACGTAAACCACGATAACTTCCAATTTCCATCAATCGCTTGATGTTCATCTGTACTTCTCGGCGAAGGTCTCCCTCCACCTTAAAAGATTGACTGATGGCATCCCGTAGCGCAGCAACTTGAGCATCTGTCAAGTCTTTAATCCGTATGTTCGGATCAACTTTTGATGTCATCAGTATGTTTCTGGCACTACTAGGTCCAATGCCGTATATATATGTCAATCCAACTTCAACCCGCTTATTTCGCGGAAGGTCAATTCCTTCAATACGTGCCATAACCTCTATCCTTGTCGTTGTTTATGCTTTGGATTTTCACAGATAACATATACAACACCTTTTCTCCTGACAATTTTGCACTTTGCGCATCGTTTCTTTACTGACGCAGATACCTTCATTACTGTATGCTCCTTCAATTACTGCCTGTGATAAGGTTCACAAAGCCAAACTTTTATTATACCTGATACTAATTTCAACGTCCAGTTTTAGTCATCTTACTTAATCAAATGCTGTAAGGATGATCGGTTCACCATCAGTAACAGCAACTGAGTGTTCAAAATGGGCAGTTAAACTTCCATCTGAAGAAACCACAGTCCATTGATCGGATAATACTCTGGTCCTGTGTGTGCCCACTAATACCATAGGTTCCAAAGCTACCGTAATCCCGGGGCGAAATAACAGACCCCGATTTTTGACACCAAAATTTGGTACCAGTGGGCCTTCGTGCATTTTTCGACCAACACCATGACCAGTGTATTCTCGGGGGACGTGATAACCAGACCCCTCGACATGTTCCTGGATCACCGCTGAGACATCACCAACCCGATTATTTGCATACATTTTCGATATACCGATGTATAAAGCCTCCTCTGTGATACGTAATAATCGCTCTGCTTCTGGTGATATCTCACCAACACCCATCGAAAACGCTGAATCAGCCACAAAACCATCCAGTATCGTTCCACAATCTATTGAAACAATATCGCCATTACGCAATTTCCTCTGACCAGGTATCCCGTGAACCAGCTCCTCATTGACACTTACTGTTAGAGTCGCAGGATATGGGTACGCCCCTGGGTAGTTTTTAAAAGCTGGAATACCACCACTTGACAGAATGACTTCTTCAGCTGCTTTATCTAATTCAGCCGTGATAACGCCAGGTCGGATTAATTCCCGAACTGCCTGTAGAGCTTTAGCGTTAACACGCCCAGCATGTCGCATCAACTCGATCTCTTGTTGGCTTTTAATTACCACAGCCCTGTCTGACATATATTTCCTATTCACCTGATGATAAATATTCGAGTAAATCTGCCATTACACCTTCAATGGTCTGTTTACCATCTACCTCAAACAGAAGACCTCGTTCCTGGTAATATTGAATTAATGATCTGGTCTGCTCATGGTAGACTCGAATCCGTTTTTTCACAGTCTCCTCTTTATCATCATCTCGCTGATACAGCTCAGACCCATCAAAATCACACTTTCCAGGCACTTTAGGTGGATTATATTTTTTATGGAAAATATGTCCTTGCTCCTGACAAGTCAAACGTCCTGTTAGACGTTCAATGAGCTCATCATCAGGCACCTTGATGTTTACTGCCACATTTACATGTCCGTTGAATTCTGCCAGCATTTTTTCCAGTGCTTCTGCCTGTGCAGGTGTGCGGGGAAAACCATCAAGAATCGCACCATTATCAGTATCATTCCGAGTAAGCTGGTCTCTAACCATGGCATTAGTAACATCATCAGGCACCAACTCTCCTCTACTGATATAACCTTCAGCCAGTTTTCCTAATTCAGTTTCACTTCTTAGGTGTTCTCTGAAGAGATCTCCTGATGAGATGTGAGCCATCTGCAGCTTTTCAGAAAGTTTACGAGCCTGAGTTCCTTTGCCAGCACCTGGCGGACCAAGGATTACTATGAATGTCGACATTCAGGCATCTCCTACCGCACTAACAGTGCCTCATCGTAGCCATGCAATTTCAATTCTGCTTGTAGGTTAAAGAATGTGTCACGGACTACACCAACTACAATCAATAGGCCAACAGATGTAACCATAAGCAATCCAGTCGTTCCACCAAAGGGAATTACCAAACCAATTAACCAGGGCAAGATAGCCACAACCCCTAGAAAAACCGCACCCGGGAATGTGATTCTTCGTAGTACCCTGGTAAGGTATTTTTGTGTGGGTGCTCCCCGGCTTACTCCTGGTATCTGGGCACCTACCCTTTTTAAATTTTCTCCATAATTTTGCTGAGAAAATAACACATCGGTGTAAAAGAAGGTAAATGCTACCACCATCAAGAAAAACATTATGTAATATGCACTACCGCCTCCACCAAAGGTGTTGGTTATGCCAATAGCCAGATTAGCAATCCATTCTGTTTGAGAGCCACTGAAAAAACTAGCCAGGATCGCAGGGAAAGTTAGCAGAGATTGCGCGAAGATGATGGGAATCATACCTGCCATGTTTACTCTAAGCGGTAGAGTGCCTTTTACCGGCATTGACATTCGGTTACCCATTCTCCTACCTGGATACATAACCGGCACATTACGTTGTCCTTGTTGCACAAATACAATAGCAAAGATTGTTAGGGTGGTAAATATTACCATGAAGAACAAGGACACATAACGATATTGCTCGTCTGCCAATATCGATCCCAGATTCATTGGAACCCCAGCAACAATACCAGCAAAGATGATCAGTGATAAGCCTTGTTTTTTGATTCCAAACTCAGAAATTAGCTCCCCTAACCAGATCGCAAATAGCGTCCCTGCCGTCATACTCAGGATGATGGTAATGGAGGGAAGAAATGTTTCACCTCTTAAGCCAAACCCCTCAAGGATGGGCACTCCTCCAGCAAAAGTAGTAAAAAGGTTGATTTGCCCTATTGCTTGTAAAGCAGCCATCGGAACCGCCAGGAGCAATGTGTACTTCTCCATCCACTTCCTACCCTCACGGGGATCTTCCTGCATGCGCCTTTGTAACGCTGGTATGATCGGCACTAGTAGTTGTAAGATGATTGAGGAGGTAATATAGGGATAGACTCCCATAGCCAGAACAGAAAAGTTGGAAACCGTGCCTCCTGAAAGCAGATCCAGCAAGTTCACTAATGTCCCTGCTGCTCCACCTCCTGCCAGGATTTGCTGAATAGCTTCCCGGTTCACCCCTGGAACTGGCACATGAGCTGCCAACCGATAAATAGCTAAAATCATAAGCGTAATCAATAATTTACGCCGGATATCATGAGCTGACCAAAGGTACTTCCAACCAGAAATCTTCATCAGGCGTTCTCCTTACCGGTTGCCTCCATAGGGATTATTTCAACACTACCACCTGCAGCCTCAATTTTCTGACGCGCACCCTTGCTGATTCGGTGTACCTTCACAATTAATGGTTTTGACACCTGTCCCCGACCTAATAACACAACAGGCTTATCATCTCTACGGATTAGGTTCGCTTCCATTAGTGACGTTGGATTTACCAGACTATCAGCTGTGAAAACTGTCAACTGCTCTAAGTTCACCTCAATAAACTCTACCCGCCCAATTGGGGTAAATCCTTTTCCGCGTTTAAACGGTAGCCGTCGATAAAAGGGAAGGTTCCCACCCTGGTGGTAAAGACCTGATCCCCCACCTGTACGTGCTCCTTGACCTTTGGTTCCGCGACCAGCAGTTTTTCCCTGACCAGCAGCAATCCCACGTCCTACTCTCTTGCGGTTTTTTCGGGAACCTTCTTCAGGTTTTAAATCATGCAATTTCATCTTCTTTTTTATCCTTCTTCTTCAACGTGGACAAGATGTTCAACTTTTGCCAACATCCCACGTAAAACCGGGCTCTCCAGGTGCTCCACTGTCTGGTGCATCCTGCGAAGACCTAACGCCAATATTGTGCCTTTATGCCGTCTTGAGTACCCAATCGGGCTGCGAACCAGAGTCACACGAATAATTTTTTCTTTGTGTTTATTCTTTCTAGCCACGTTGCCTCCTTCTCTCCCAGAAAGGTAATACATCTTTTACTGTCTTACCTCTTAAAGCAGCCACTTCTTCCGGTGACTTAAGTTGGTCAAGAGCATCCATAGTGGCAAAAACTACGTTTAGCAAATTATTCCGACCCAATGATTTTGTCAAGATGTCTGAAATACCTGCTGCTTCCAACACAGCTCGTACACCACCAGCAGCAATTACTCCAGTACCAGGGGACGCTGGTTTAAGCAAGACTCTGGCTCCACCAGTCCTTCCAATAACCTCATGTGGAATGGTTGTATCGAATAAAGCAACATTGTGCATATCACGCCGCGCTCGTTCGGAGGCTTTGCGCATTGCGTCAGGAACTGAGTTTGCCTTACCAACCCCAACTCCCACTCTTCCACGGTTATCGCCAGCTACCACAGTCACTCGGAACGAAAACCGTCGCCCACCTTTGACCACTTTAGCTACCCGGGCAATTTCTATAACACGCTCGTCAAATTCTTGTTCAAATTCAGTACTTTGATACTCTGACATTTGTTTCTCCCGTCAGGCAGTTAAAACTCCAGGCCGCCTTCTCTGGCGCCATCAGCCAATGCCTTTATTCTTCCGATGTACCGGTACCCACCGCGATCGAAAACAACAATTTTAACACCAATCGAATTAGCGCGCTCAGCCAGCGTCTTTCCAACCAGGTGAGCCTGTTCGGTTTTCCGCAGACCCTTTACCTTTTCTCGCACATCCTGATCAATCGAAGAAGCCGAAACCAATGTGTGTCCAACCTCATCATCGATTACCTGAGCGTAAATTTCTGAATTGCTACGGAAAACATTCAGGCGAGGTCTTTCTCGAGTTCCCGCAACCTGTTTCCTTACGCGTGCATGCCTTCGCAACCGTGCTACGTTTCGATTTTTATTTTTTCCCATTTGTTACACCCTACCAGCCTTACCAGCCTTTCGGCGGATTCTCTCATCTAGATATTTAATACCTTTACCTTTGTAAGGTTCGGGTGGCCGGACCTTGCGAATATCCGCTGCAACCTGACCAACAACTTCTTTGTTGTAACCTCGAACAAAGATCTGTCGCAATCTGGTATCAACATCGAAACTAATGCCTTCTGGCGGTTCAACTACCACCGGGTGAGAGAAACCAACCTGGAGGACTAAGTTTTCACCCGACAACTCAGCCCGATAGCCAACACCATTAACTTCCAACACTTTTTGAAAGCCAGTGCTGACTCCTTCAACCATATTATTGATAATTGCCCGAGTCATTCCATGTAGAGCGCGATGCGTGCGTTCATCAGATGGACGTTCCACTAGGATCTCCCCATCTTTAAGCAATATCTTCATTGCTGATGGGAAAGTGTGTTCGAGCTCTCCTTTAGGCCCTTTCACCCGAACATACCCTCCTTGAATTTTCACATCTACTCCCGACGGTACAACCACCGGCATACGTCCTATTCTTGACACTTCATTTACTCCTTATGTCAGCCACCATAGTCTTCTTCTGCCATGGGCCGTTCTGACTTACCTCTCAACAATAGAAAACCCAAAAAATTCTTTTTGGGGATTTAAATCAAGGTTACCAAACTTTACAAATGATCTCGCCTCCAACGCCTAATTGGCGGGCGCGCTGTCCAGTCATCACACCTTTCGGGGTTGTAACAATAGCAACTCCCATCCCTGATTTTACCCAAGGGATTTCGTCTTTCCCTGTATACACACGCTTCCCAGGGCGACTTACTCGTTCCAGGCCCGTGATGACAGGTCTTCGTAGACGTCGCTCTCCGACATACTTCAACCTGATCCTAAGCACCTCATGCCCAGGATGTGGACCATCAACAACTTCGTAATTGCTGATAAAACCTTCATTCTTCAATATTTTCGCTATCGATATCTTCATCTTCGAACTTGGCATCGCCACCATGGTATGCCCCGCCATTATCGCATTACGGATTCGAGTTAACATATCAGCTATTGGATCGGAAACACTCATATCTCATAACCCTCCGCTCGGTTACCAGGAAGACTTCACAACGCCGGGAATCTTACCTTCAAGAGCCAGCTCACGAAAACAAATCCGACATAACCCAAAGCGGCGTATGTAACCGCGTGGGCGACCACAGATTTTACAACGGTTGCGAACCCGAGTCGGGTATTTACGGCGTTGTTCACGTATTACAATTGACTTTTTTGCCATTTAATATCCTTCCTTCCTGAACGGCATTCCGAGCAATTCTAGTAATTGTCTGCCTTCTTCATCAGTGCTGGCAGTTGTTACTATAGAAACTTCTAGTCCACGCAGCTTGTCGATTTTATCGTAATCAATCTCGGGGAAAACTAATTGTTCGCGTAAACCCAGAGTGTAATTTCCACGTCCATCGAACGCGTTTGATGAAACACCACGAAAATCACGAACCCTTGGTAGAGCGACGTTTAGTAACCGGTCTAAGAAAGACCACATACGGTCTCCCCGCAAAGTAACTTTTACACCAATTGACCGTCCTTCTCGCAATTTAAACGCAGCAATGCTCTTCCGAGCACGGGTGATGATCGGCTTTTGGCCAGTAATTTGCAACATGTCTGCAACTGCAGCATCTAATGCCTTTGCATTATCTAAGGCTTCACCTACTCCGATGTTCACCACAATCTTCTTAATCCGCGGAACTTCCATCACATTGGTAATTCCAAGTGATCTCATCAATGCTGGAACAATTTCCTGGTTATAGTATTCTTGTAAATAATGCGCCATATCAAACTCCTGCCTATCTTTAACCTATCACTGCCCCGCATTTCTTACAAATGCGATCCACCTGCTTATCTTGGCGCTGAATACCAATTCGAGTTGGTTCATCACACTTTGGACAAACCACCATCACATTCGATATGTGCACCGGCATTTCTAATTCAATAATTCCTGGGGTCATTGTGCGACCTTGAGTTTGCACTTGCCTTTGATGCTTCTTCCGAATATTGACACCTTGAACCACCACTCTCGACTCATCAGGCAACACGCGTATTACTTCACCGCGTTTGCCCTTATCTTGAGTGCGTCCATTGATGATCTCGACTTTATCGCCTTTTCGAATTTTTACCTTCACGTTTCTTTACTCCTGATCTCAACCGCTTTAGAGAACTTCTGGCGCAAGTGACACAATCTTCATATAACCTTTTTCGCGCAATTCTCGAGCTACTGGGCCGAAAATACGTGTGCCACGTGGGTTTCGTCCGTCAGTATCCAGAATGACAGCCGCGTTGTCGTCAAATCGGATGTAAGAGCCATCTTCACGTCTCCACTCTTTTGCACACCGGACAATAACTGCCCTGACAATATCGCTTTTCTTGACCGAACCTTGCGGTGTGGATACCTTAACTGTTGCTACAACAATATCTCCCACGCCAGCATATTGCCGTCCTGTGCCTCCCAGGACGTGTATCACCAATAATTCACGGGCGCCTGTGTTGTCCGCGACCCTTAAACGACTCTCGTTTTGAATCACAGCTAGGCCTCCACTTCTTCTTCAACTTCAATATCTCGCTGAAGAATTTCTTCCACTACCCAGCGCTTTCGACGAGAAATGGGTCGACTCTCAACAATGCGCACTTTATCACCAACCTGACTGCCTAATTCATCATGGACCATTACACGCTTCTTGCTGTGAACCACTTTCCCATAAAGTGGATGACGATAGGTCCGGGAGACTTCAACAACCACGGTCTTTTGCATCTTGTCGCTAGTAACTACACCTTCCAACCGGCGTCTTTCATTCATGTTTCACCTTCACTCTTGCTCTAACAATTCGCGTTCTCTAAGAACAGTGTACAGGCGCGCTATTGTTCGCCGGGCATATTTCAAGCGGCTTGTATCAGTTAACTCACCCGTCGCCTGTTGAAACCTTAATCTCATTAATTCTTCTTTGGCATCACTTAAACGAGAGAATATCTCATCATCTGACAATGCACGCATCTCAGTTAGTTTCATGTATCTCCTCCAGCTAAATCATGACGGGATACAACTTTTGTCTTAATGGATAGTTTATACGAAGCTAAACGCAGGGCTTCTTTGGCTACCTCTTCCGGTAATCCGCCCCCAACTTCAAACATTACCCGTCCTGGTTTAACCACGGCTACCCAATATTCCACGTTTCCCTTCCCTTTACCCATACGGGTTTCCGCTGGTTTTTGAGTTACTGGCTTGTCAGGGAAGACTCTAATCCACACCTTTCCACGACGACGCATAGACCTTACGATTGCCCGCCTGGCAGACTCGATCTGACGAGCAGATACCCAACCAGGTTCTAAAGCCTGAAGGCCATATTCACCAAAGTGAACTTCAGCACCTCGCTGAGCCTTGCCCTTCATTCGGCCACGCATCTGTTTTCGATACTTTACACGTTTAGGCATTAACATAATAAGAACCTCATTACTCGCTGACGTATACCCCCTCGGTAGACTCTATCTGCTCCTCTACCTCCGGTAATACCTCACCTTTATAAATCCAGACCTTTACTCCAATCTGGCCATACGTTGTCTGAGCTTCAGATTGGGCAAAGTCAATATCAGCCCGCAATGTTTGCCGAGGCACTCGCCCCTCTCGCATGTTAATCGATCGTGCCATTTCTGCCCCACTTAGCCGACCAGAAACCTCAATCCGTACCCCCTCGGCTCCTGCTCTCATGCTCTGTTGAATAGCTCGTTTCATTGCTCGCTGGTAACTAATCCGTCTCTCAAGCTGGTCAGCAATATTTCTCGCTACCAGGTAAGCATCCATGTCAGGAGATTTGATCTCTTTGATATCTAAATCAATCTTTTTACCGACTAACTCCTCCAGACTCGATCGCAGCTTTTTAACATTCTCACCCTTCCGACCAATCAAAATCCCAGGTTTAGCAGTGTGCACAGTGATCTTGACTTTTCCAGGAAATCGCTCAACTTCAATTCTAGAGACACCAGCCCGTTGTGCTTCATCCTGAATCAGGTTACGGATGGCAAAATCTTGATGCAGTTGATTAACATAATTGTCACCTTCAGCATACCATCGTCCTACCCAAGTCTTGTTAATCTTTAGTCGGAAACCAGTTGGATGCACTTTACGTCCCATAATCTCTCCTATGATCTGAATTATCCGAAAGCTTACCTGTTGGATAATAAGCAGACTCCATCAAATTCTTTCTCCAGTAATTACTCGCGTTCTTTCAGGATAACAGTGATATGCGAGGCACGTCTCAAAATCGGTTTAAACCGCCCGCGTGCACCAAATCTTCGCCAGCGCCTGGTTGGTGCCTCATCTGCAAAGATACGATAAACGTAAAGATCGTCTCGGCTGATCCCAAAATTCTCTTCGGCGTTAGCCATAGCTGAAGCCACAACTTTTGATATCGGTCTGGCTGCCCTGTTAGGGATAAATTTGAGTGTGCTCAGAGCTTCAGTCACATCCCTTCCCTTAATCTGGTCTAACACCAGCCTCACTTTCTGCGAAGAGATGGGGATATATCGAGCCTGTGCGCGTATCTCACCCACCATCACTACCTCCTGACTTTCTTCTCTGCCACATGACCACGAAAAGTGCGAGTTGGTGCAAATTCACCTAATCTGTGGCCTACCATATTCTCAGTGATATAAATTGGTACGTGACGTCTACCATCGTGAACGGCTATGGTATGTCCAACCATTTGTGGAAATATCATGCTGGCACGACTCCACGTACGAATCACTCGCTTTTCACTGCGTTCATTCATGGCTTCGATTTTCTTTAATAATTTCGGGTCTATATACGGCCCTTTTTTCAATGATCGTCCCATATCCAAACTCCTGATCTAGCGGCGCTTCTTACCTCGCCGACGGAGGATATATTTTTCTGTCTGCTTATTTCGACGTGTTTTTGCGCCAAGTGTAGGTTTACCCCAAGGGCTTTTAGGTCCAGGCATTCCAATTGGTGAGCGTCCCTCTCCACCACCATGAGGATGATCACGCGGACTCATAGCTGATCCACGCACAGTTGGGCGAATGCCCAGATGCCGCTTCCGGCCAGCTTTACCGAGTTTGATGCTGCCAGCTTCAACGTTGCCAACCTGACCAATCGTTGCACAGCAAGCCTGCCGAACTAAACGCACCTCCCCTGATGGAAGACGGATCTGAGCGTAATCACCCTCTTTGGCCATGATCTGAGCTGCCCCTCCAGCTGCGCGCACAATCTGACCACCACGTCCCTCATGCAACTCTATATTATGCACAACTGTCCCGATTGGGATCTTAGCGATCGGCATACTATGCCCTGGTCGGATCTCTGCACCAGGTCCCGCCATCACAACATCATTTACCCGTAATCCCAATGGAGCGATAATATATCGCTTCTCGCCATCCTTATAATGCAGTAAGGCTAAGCGAGCAGTCCGGTTGGGATCATATTCAATCGCAGCAACCCGGGCTGGTATGCCACGCTTATCACGTTTAAAATCAACCAGACGAATATGCCGTCGATGTCCACCTCCCCGGTGGCGAACAGTCACACGCCCATACATATTACGACCGCCAGTGTTGCGTTTTGGTACCAGCAATGAGCGCTCTGGTTTGGTCTTGGTGATTTCTTCAAATGTAAATCCGGTCATACCTCGCTGACTTGGTGTTACCGGTTTATAAGTTTTAACTGCCATTAGCGCACCCCTTCAAAAACATCAATCCGGTCACCCGGTGCAAGGGTGACAATTGCTTTCTTATATGCACTTCGTCGCACTTTTATCCGGCGACTTCGCCACCTGCGGCTGCGTTTAGCTGGAACGTTTATTACGTTTACTCGCTCGACGCTGACATCAAATATTGTCTCCACTGCATCCTTGATCATGGTTTTGGATGCATCCCTGGAAACTTCAAATACATATTGATTGAGATCCCCAGTCTGGTAATTCGACTTCTCTGTAACTAAGGGTCGCCGAAGTATGTCATAAATACTGGTCATGTTACTCTCTCGCTATCATAAATAACTCTTAATAGAATCAAGCGCTTCTAGTGGCAGGATGATTCTCTCATAACCTAATAGATCTCTTACATTCAGGTAATTCGCCTTTAACGATTTCACATTTGAAAGATTATTGAGTGCCCTTACAACCAATGCATAATCCTCTTTTTGGTCAGGGATAATTACTAATACTTTAGCGTTTCCAACTAACTTTTTCAATATCTCTGCCATTAATCGCGTCTTTGGTTCAGGAACTGACAAGTCTTCCACAACTAGGATTTCATTGTTAGCAGTCTTTACCGAGAGTGCCGAGCGCAGTGCTGCCTTCCGCATCTTTTTGGGCATGGACAAGCGATAATCACGGATTAATGGAGTATGAACCCCACCACCGCCCACCCATTGTGGAGATCGAATAGAACCTTGACGAGCCCTACCAGTCCCTTTTTGCCTCCAGGGCTTTCTACCACCGCCAGATACCTCGCTTCGGGTTTTGGTTTTATGTGTTCCCAATCTGGCGTTGGCAATTTGACGAACATAAGCCTGGTGCATCAAATCCACATTTATGGGGGCTCCGAAAATTTGCACTGGTAATTCAATTGTACTGACTTTCTCGCCTGCCATGTTCACTACATCTACTTTCATCGTCGCCTCACTCCAACTACCGTTTACGTGCTTCTTTTACCAATACCAGACCACCTTTTGGACCAGGTACTGCCCCGCGCACCCCAAGTAAATTTCGTTCTGGATCAACCAGTTCTATTCTTAGATTCTGGATAGAAACTCGTTCAAAACCCATGTGCCCCGGACCCTTCGCGCCTTTGAACACCCTGCCAGGAGTGGTGGTTGCTCCACGTGATCCTGGCGCTCTCAAACGATCAGATTGACCGTGGGTTTTTGGTCCACCTGCAAATCCATGCCGTTTGACAGCCCCGGCAAATCCTTTTCCTTTAGAGGTTCCAACAACATCAACGTGTTCACCAACCTCAAACACTTCTCCTACCTTGATCTCCTCACCCTCTTTCACTCCTGGGTCTTTCACTCGGAATTCACGCAGGAAGCGCAGAGGAGGAAGATTCTTGCGCTTTAAGTGCCCTAACCGGCCACTGGTAAGCCGTTTTGGCCTGACTTCATCAAAGCCTAACTGAACTGCTGAGTAGCCGTCATTTTGAGCTGAACGCACTTGTGTAACATAGCAAGGCCCAGCTTCGATCAAGGTTACCGGAATAGCCGCTCCGGTCTCATCGAAAATCTGGGTCATGCCGATTTTCTTTCCAATAAGCCCTTTCAACATCTCCATTATCTCCTACAAAATTTCTTTTTTTGGGACTGCCAGCTTGGGCTCAACTGCATCATCCCATACAGCAGGTCAGTTAGTTGGTCTGCCGCAGAACTTTCTCTTCTCAAGTCCACGTACAGAACAGCTCTTGCTCTGCCACTTGACTGATTATGTATTAATAAATCAATACTTATAATACCTGTTAAATTTTTATTTCAATATCAACGCCTGCAGGTAAATTCAGACGCATCAGCATATCAATAGTTTTCGAGTCTGGATCTAAAACATCAATCAACCGGTTATGAGTACGAATCTCAAAGTGCTCGTGCGAGTCTTTATCAATGAATGTGGAACGCCTGACAGTAAACTTTTCAATTTTGGTTGGTAGCGGGACCGGCCCAACCACACGCGCGCCAGTACGTTCAGCCGTCTCCACAATCCGTTTAGCAGACTGGTCCAACACTCGATGGTCATAAGCTTTTAGACGTATGCGTATTTTTTGCTTGACCATATTTCACCTATTCCAAAATCTTCGTAATTACGCCGGCGCCAACGGTCAAACCACCTTCACGGATGGCGAATTTCGAACCCTGTTCCAAGGCTACCGGTACAATCAAATTCACTTCCAGATTGACGTTATCCCCAGGCATGACCATT
>Ga0114946_10001586_pt1 | contig 15688 bp, 15 predicted proteins | sample WalLakDeSediment_FD_88676 | JGI IMG/M metagenome (GOLD analysis project Ga0114946, IMG submission 88676) | Lake sediment microbial communities from Walker lake, Nevada to study Microbial Dark Matter (Phase II) - Walker Lake 11/02/13 Deep Sediment | ecosystem: Environmental > Aquatic >... | reverse complement strand
GTCCTAATAATTCAACCCTTACCGGGTTGGGATTACCTAGAGCCAAAATCATCTCATTCCACCGGGTTTCACCCGGGGCAAATACCACTTCGTGGATTGAATCACTTTGTGATTTTCTATCTCCTAAATCCGTCTTCCGAAATTTGAAATTAGTTTCTTGCCTCTCGCAGCTTGTTTCTTGCCTCTTTCTTTTGCTTCCTGCTTCATTGTTTTTTAACTGTCTTGCTTCTTGCGTCTTGTATCTTGAGTCTCTTTCTTCATTCAAAATCCCCCATCCCCACTAATACTCTCTTCCCTTCCAAACTGTTTTGGGTGACCAAAAATAATAAACTATCGTAGACCAAGAGGTAATCAAATAATATATTTCATAAAGTATCAAATCCCATATTTTCAGTCTTTCTTTTGATTTTAAAGCAAAACTGTAAATAAAAATACTTTGCATTAACACTTTAGACATCCAAATCAACAATCCTTCAAAAGGATATAAAAAACAGAAAAATATCATCGCAGGAAAAAAAAGTACCTGAAGCCCCAAAGCCAATTTCCAAATGCCGGATAAAGTCATGGCTCCGGACATCCAGCGCTTTCTTTGCTTCAATAAATCTGCAAAATTTTCCTGTCCATTTGTTTGCACCAAATTTTCAACAGATACTAAATGCATGCCTTCATATCCTTTTTGCTGGATCTGCCGGCCAATCTCAAAATCTTCTGTCAATGAAAAGGGAATCCCTTCAAATCCTCTTACATCAAGATAGGCTATTTTTGGAATCAACATATTATTGCCCATAGCCGTAAGTGAGAACCCAAGATCATCCATCACCTTCACCATGCCCAATGTCAGCCACCAATCCATTGCCTGCATTTTTTCAAATAAAGTGGAGCCCTTCACATTGGTGATGCCTGTCACCAGGCCCGCACCTGAAATCCTCCACCCCTCCACCATTTTCTTTGCCCAACTTACCGGTACCTGACAATCTGCATCGGTAAACAACAACAACTCCCCTTTGGCTTCTTTTGCCATCTGGCTCAATGCATTGGCCTTCCCGTTCATCTTCCCCAACTCCCTTGGTTCTATACTGAGCAACATTGCCCAAGGCCTTTTCTCCGTCCAATCTTGAAGAATTGACTGCGTCCGATCAGTACTTTGGTCATTACCAAGAACAACCTGCAGCTTTTCCTTTGGATAATCCAGCTTTTCCAAAGCTTCCAGACAGGCGGGCAAATTGATTTCCTCATTTCTACAGGGAATCAAAATGCTAATGGCCGGCCAATCCCCCTCCAACTTTCCCGAGTAAGATTTAAAATTACTTTTCAACAGGATCCAAAGAAAGAAATCCTGCAAGATTAAAAATCCAATCAGGTAAAAGGCCAGTACGGGGATCATAATATGGCTGTCTCAAAATCCTTTAGAACCAAATAATCCAGATACGGAGGTAAAACTTCCCGGATTATTTCCTTGGTTTTTTGTTGATCATGAAACACAATAATTGAGCCGTTCTGGGTATATTTTTTGGTTTTCGCCAAACAAACCTCCGCTGTCTGATCCCTGTCAAAATCCCCGGAAAGAACGTCCCACATAAAGACTTGAAAGTCGGGCAACAAAGATTTTAATTGCCCATGGGTCAATTGCCCATATGGGGGCCTGAATATTCTGGGCCTGACTTCAATAGTCTCTTCAAACTGTGATTGACACAATGCTACCTCCTGGAGGTAATCCTGGCAAGAGTGACTAAAACCTTTCACATGATGTTGGGTATGATTGCCAACGCTATTCCCCATTTCAACTACTTGTCTGGCAAGGTCCGGATACTTTCTGATGTTGTCACCGACCATAAAAAACGTTGCCCTCATTGCCCTTTTTTCAAGCTCCTCCAACACAAAATCGGTAATCCCAGGGACAGGTCCATCATCAAAAGTCAGGTAGACCTTTGGTTCATTCCTTTCCTTATGCCAGATCATTTGGGGAAAAATTTTGGGGACAAGGGAAGGAATATGGTGGATAAATGTCATTCTTATTGAAATCTGATACTTAACAAGGTGATGTCATCTCTCTGTTCGCCCCCTGCAGAGAATTCTTTTAGCTCCGTAAAAAAAAGATCATGAAATAGATTAGGGGCAATGCATAATCTGTTTTTTACAAATTGAAGAAAACGTTCATCTCCATATTCTTGCTCCTTATCATTCATACTTTCAGTCAGACCATCCGTGTATAAATGAATTGTAAAACCCTTCAAATGAGATCTTTGTCCGATTTCCAGAAAAGGAAGTTCTTCAAATGCTCCCAAGATGGTAGTACCTGCTCCCAACAATTCACTCCTTTTCTCCCCCTCCCAGCATAATACCGGTGGATTGTGCCCGGCATTCACATAAATCAATTCCCTGTTTTTAAAATTATAATAACCCAAGAAGAAAGTAATAAACCTCTCTCCTTTGGTATTGTCAAAAATGGTGTAATTGAGCTGTTCAACAACCATTTTAAGGTCCGAAGTACTTCTCAATAAGGTCCTTAATGCCGCTTGAAAATTAGACATGAGCATAGCTGCAGGCATGCCCTTACCCGAGACATCGGCAATGCAAAAAAACACTTCATCATCGGATTTTTTGATAAGGTCATAATAATCTCCGCCAACAGTTGAATGAGGGAAATAAGTAACCTTGGCAGTAAGTTTTTCTGTATTGGGCAATTCAGCAGGGAAAAGCATCCTTTGCACATTGGAAGCAATCTCCACCTCCCGTTTTAATCTTTCCTGTTCCAACTGTCTCTTGGCAAATTTTTTGTTTTCAAGAGCTACAACCAGGATATTGGCAAGTGCTTGGGTAAAATCAAGATCAAGTTCTTCCATTATATCTTTCTTCCTGAGAAACAGAATAGCCAACATATTGTCCTTGTGGTAAACAGGCAAATAACTTTCCAGTTCAGAAAATGAAAAACCCTGTCCTACCTCAATATTTAACTCACCGGAGCCTCTTGAGTAGGCTACCTTATTTAAGGGAATAAAATCCGGAACTGAGTTTTTTATGCCATGGCTTATTTTTTTTTCATAAACCTCCTGCTGAACCATATATAGCAATAGAGCTTTGATATTGAGATGAACCAAGCATGTGAACTTGAAGATATCCAAAAGAACAGTGGCCGGCTGATTTTCATTGATAGCCTGCGTTATTTCAAGGAGTGCCTTGAGCTCAAGTTCCTTTTTCTGATATTTCACGGTTTGTGTACCCAATTGAATTTTATAATGTGTTATGCTCCATCAACCCTTTTTTGGTCGCCAAATAATAGAGATGCGTCCCTTGAGTATGGAAATTGATTTTATCGAAAATCTCATCATCCGGTGCTTTCAGGCATTTGATGAATGATTTTTCATGTAAGGATTGCAAGGTAGTCAAAAGTCTGTGCACCTCCCAGCCTAATGTTTCTTTTAAATAATCAAAATGCTGAACAAAATAGAGTTCATCCAGCAGGTCAAATTCATCTTCCGTCATTCTTTTTTATTTTCCAATCTTAAAAATAAGGCAATTAGGAAGAACTCCTTCCTTTCCACTCAAATTTTCCTGAAAGTGAACTCAATCCTATGAAAAACACATAGAAAGGATGAATGATGCTTGTCAAAAAATACGCCAAAGCGCCATGGTAAATACCAAAGGATTGTAGAATTTTCCCCAAAACCCTCCATTCCACTGAGGTCTTGGAAATCCATAAAAAGGCAAATACAATGAGACCTGTTTTTCCCTGAAAAGGTAAAGCTATACTTGAAATAAAGACCACTTGAATCAGCCAAGGCACTATTGAAAAAAGGGTATGACTTAACGAGTCGTGCAGCTTCCATTTGGAAACCCATCGGATCCTCTGGGAAAACAGCTCCTTCCATGAACCTTGAGGGTTGGTCCAAACCAGATTGCTGATGATATATACAATTGCTTCCGCTCCATATGAGGAATGGATTTTTTTTAGCAAAAACTCATCATCACCTGAAAGATGACCTAAGTTGCTTTCATAGGGCTTAGCCTCCACAAATGCAGATTTCTCATAAGCCATGTTGGCAGCACTGCACATAATTGGATTTCCCCATTCAAATCCGGCTTGAGTGATCAATAAAATGCTGGCCCATTCAATCTGCTGAAAATGATCAAAAAAGCTATTTCCCCCCAGGGTCATGACGGGACCGGCAGCCATTCTCACATGAGGTCGGGATAATTGGGCCAAGGTGATTTCTACCCAATTTTGCGGGAGAATACAATCTGCGTCAGTGGTTAGGATGCAATTGCCAATAGCGTTTTTTATGGCAGTTTTTATGGCTTCCTTTTTCCCTTCACCCTCATTATCCAACATTACAAACTGAATATCAACATCCCGGTTGTGTTCAATGAGGTCTTCCAAAATATCCCTTCCTTTGTCTTGGCTCCTGTCATTGACAAAAATCACTTGAAATGGCCTAAAGGTCAATCTTTTTATGGAATCAAAAAGACGAACAAGGTTAGCTTCTTCATTTCTGAATGGGATAATTACAGTGACAGAAGCTTTACTTCCATATTGAAAATCTGAGAGCAAATCCTGCTTCCATAAACTGGACAAGATCAGAATCAGTACCCCGTAAACTATCCCAAACAAAAGATAAAATGTTACCATGATTTCATTTAACTTGCGGTAATGAGTAAAGAAGATAAAAAAGCGCCAAAGGAAAAAATAATTTTAGGGATAGACCCCGGAACCAATGTAATGGGTTATGGGCTGATTTTGGTAGAAGGAAATAAATACAGCCTCTTACAATTTGGGGTAATCCACTTAAAAAAATACATTGGCCATGAATTAAAACTGAAGAAGATTTTTGAAAGAATAACAGGTCTGATTGATGAGTTTAACCCGGATGCTGTGGCATTGGAAGCCCCTTTTTATGGAGAAAACATACAATCCATGCTGAAATTGGGCAGAGCTCAGGGAGTGGCCATGGCTGCAGCCCTGGCCCGTGAAATTCCTATTGCAGAGTATTCACCAAAAAAGGTAAAGCAATCCGTGACAGGGAATGGAAATGCATCAAAAGAACAGGTAGCCGAGATGTTAAAAACACTTTTAAATATTAAAGAAATTCCCAAATTACTGGATGCCACCGATGCACTGGCAGTGGCAGTCTGCCACCATTTTCATGATGGAAGATTACAGACAAGGGGCAGGACAGCCGGATGGAAGTCTTTTTTGGAAGAAAATCCAGGAAGAATAAAATAACATAACCTTATCATTGATTTTTTTTGCAGATTTGGAATGTTTTTCGGAAATTAAAAAAACCATTTTTGAAATCTATGAATAGATTAAAGGAAACCATTAACTGTTTCTATAGTTTGTCTGAAAATTCCCTGAATTCCTTTTTGATTAAAATGAACCCTGTAAAAATTCAAAAAGGGAAATTTTTGGTAAAAGAAAATACCACTTCACATTTTCTGTATTTCATAGAATCCGGTATGCTGAGAAGCTATTACTTTGCCAATAACAAAGAAGTTACTATTAGTTTTAGTTTTTCCGGTGAATTTATTACCTGCATGTCAAGTTTCATCAGGCAGATTCCCGGTTATGAAAATATTGAAGCATTAGAAGATTGTGAACTATACCAAATTCATTATCAGGATTTACAGGATCTATTGGAAAAAGATAAAGAGCTGGAACATGTATATCGGTTAATTTTAGAGGAATATTACATTAAACTGGAGGAACAATTGATTTTTTCAAAATTCAAAACAGCAAAAGAAAGATATTTGAATTTATTAAAGGAAAAACCACAGATCATTCAAAAGGCTACCGTAGGTCAAATTGCATCCTATCTGGATATGTCCATAGAAACTTTGAGCCGGATAAGAGCGACTATTTGATTTTTTGACATTTGTCAAATGAATTTGACTAAAAAAACAGGTATTTTTATGGTTATTAAAAAATCAACCGCTATGAAGGACTTAATTAATCACTTTCACTTTCTTTTTGTTTTTACCCTCCTATTTACTGTTCTGTCCTGTTCAAGTTCCACTTCAGAAATGACTTTTGACAGCAGTAAACTCAGAAGGGCCTCGCAGGATGAAATTGAAAAAGTTATTGAATCCTTCATTTTGGCAAAAGATGGCGATGTGATCAAAATACCCTCAGGCTTTTATAATTTAAAAACACAGCTGATTTTGGATAATATCAATAATATTACCATCAAAGGAGAAGGCATGGACCAGACTGTGTTATCATTCCGTGAACTAAAAGCAGGAGGCGAAGGAGTAAAGCTTGTTGGAAATAATATTAAAATAGAGGACTTGTCCGTTGAAGATGCCCCTGGAGATGGCATCAAAAGTCAGCATTGCGATGGAATAACCTTTAGAAAAGTCAATGTTACATGGACCAATGGAGATAAATCCAAAAATGGAACCTATGCCATTTATCCGGTGCAATGCAAAAATGTAATGATTGATGAATGTATAGCTTCCCATTCGAAAGATGCAGGAATATATGTAGGCCAATCTGAAAATATCATCGTAAGAAATTCTCTTGCTTTTGGTAACGTGGCAGGTATAGAGATTGAAAATTCTGACAATGCGGAAGTTTATGGCAATACAGCAAGGGATAATTCAGGAGGAATTCTGGTATTTAATCTTCCGGGTTTACCCAAATCAGATGGAAAGGGGACTAAAATCTATGACAATGATGTAATATCCAATAACCATGTCAACTTTGCTACTGCCTTGAGCGATGAGCCTAATGGGAATACGGTTACGATGATACCGCCTGGATCTGGAATTGTCCTGCTAGCGGCCAAAGAGGTGGAAGTCTACAATAACCGGATTCATAAGAACAAAACGGTGGGCATTGCCATTGCAAATTATCATATCACCGGATTCCCAATGGATGCTCCAAACTGGTCACCTTTTTCCACTGACATATATATCCACAGCAATGACCTCAAAAGAACCATGAGGTTTCCTGACCTTACCAAAGAATTTGGACAATTGATCTCGGTATATAATGCCCATGGGAAAGGGAAAACCCAGGATATCATTTATGATGGCTTTTGGGACAAAAACATCAGTGACAATATCAATTCCAACCCTATGAACCTCTGCATTCAGGAAAAGGATATGAACAAGTTACATTTTACCGTTTTTGATCTTTGGGAAGGTGAAGAAAACATCAAAGCATCAAAAGACTACAGCCCCTTCGATTGCAAAACGGAAATTAAAACAGATGTAAGTGCAGTTGCGAAATTATAAATCCATGATACGGTTTAAATCTATTTTTACCCTGTTACTACTTATGGGTTCAATACCTTTATTGGTATCCTGTAAGGAAACTGTAATTGAGGAGGAGAATGAATTATGGAATGATTCTGAAATAATCGCAATGGAGGCTCCTGAAGTCGAAATTTCTGATTTGGAATTTAGCGAAATACCATTCAAAAAAATTTCTGAATATGGTTTTTTCAGAGGTAAGCTTAACGAATTGGAAGTTACAGATAAGGTATTGATTTATGAACCTGCTTCCTCCCTGTTTACTGATTATGCTTTTAAATCAAGATATATCTGGATGCCGGAAGGAAGATCAGCCTCTATTCTGGAGGACAAAGAAGGAACCATGGAGTTTCCAGACCAGACTATTATCATCAAAAATTTCTATTACCCTATTGATTTTAGAAATCCTGAAGGAACAAAGAGAATCCTGGAAACCAGGCTACTTGTTAAAAAAGATGGGGTTTGGGATGCATATCCTTACATCTGGAAAGATGACCAAAGTGATGCAGAGTACAAAGTGGTGGGTGCCGAAAAGAAAGTTAATTGGGTTGACCCAAAGGGAGAAATGCAGGTGATCAATTATATAGTTCCTAATAAAAACCAGTGCAAGAGCTGCCACAATGTAAATGAAGTGATGGCTCCGATTGGAGTCAAGGCTAAACACCTTAATCATGAATTCAATTATGGAGAAGAAACTGTAAACCAATTGGTTCAATGGGAAAAGTCCGGATATTTATCCGGATTAAAATACCCGGTGGCAGTATACCCTTCCATGGTTGATTACAATGATCCATCCCAGGATTTAAATTTAAGAGCATTGGCCTATCTTGATATCAACTGTGCACATTGCCATAGAGCAGAAGGCCCTGCAAGTACTTCGGGCTTATTCTTAACCTATGAAGAAAGAGATTCTTTAAAATTGGGGGTTAATAAAACCCCGGTTGCTGCCGGATTTGGGGCCGGATCATTCAAATATGACATTATTCCAGGAAAAGCGGATCAATCCATTCTTACCTATAGAATGGAAAGCACACAAGTTGGGGCAGCTATGCCTGAAATTGGGAGAGTAATGACCCACCATGAGGGAGTTGAAATTATCAAATCCTGGATCAATTCCATGAAAAAGTAAAAAATCAATAGACAACCTTGTCCACATAACTGGAATTCATAATTCCCAGGGCTCCCATATACTTTAGGTTGAATTTAATCACATCGCCTACCTCATATTTTTTAGGGTTTTGGCCTAAATTGAGAATAAGCATATCTGAACTGGCACCCAGGATTTCGAATTCCCCGTCTTCAGGCAATAAATATTTGGGATCTATATCTAAAAGACCAATGTCCAAAATGGCCCTAAAGGAAGATAATCCATAAAGAGATTCGTCAATGGCCGTTATTTCTCCCTGAGGATTTGCTGCTAATGTACCGGTTGGCAATAAGGGTTTTTCCTGCATTTCAATTATTTCCGCATACAGCTCAAATACATCACCGTGCATTCCATCGATCACTTTATCTTCAAACAAATCCACACCGAAATATAAGGTTTCCCCTACCCTAAAGTGGTTGATACCTTTGGGCAATTGCTTTTGAAACATAAGCGGAATGGTCACTGAGGTTCCTGCTGAGACCCATGGGATTTTTTTATTGAATTTGAGTTCAATAATCTGCTTATACAATGAAAGCTGAACAAGTTTATCCGTAGAGGGCATGACACCATTGAGGCAGTTAAGATTGGTCCCCAGGCCAATGACTTCAATATTGGGAAGTTCAAAAATATTGGCGTAAAAATCAATCAGGTGGTCACCCATAACCCCTTCTCTCAAATCCCCGGTTTCCACCATGATGATGATCTTATGTGTCTTTTTTTGCTGTACAGCCTCTTCGGAAATCCATTTGATGGTAGTCAGTTCACTGTTCAGACTGACATCTGCATACCTGACCATTTTGGAAATATTCCTTTTTGATACAGGCTTTATGTAAACTGTCTGAATTTCAGGGTTAATTTCTTTTATCTTGGCCAGATTACTGATCCGGGAATCGTGTATTTCTTTGACCCCTAAGTCAATCAGCTCCTTCAAAAACAATCTATTCCCACAAAGTAATTTTGATACAACCCCCCATGAAATCTCATTTTCTTCAAACATCCTTTTGAGATGATTGAAATTTTCCTTGAATTTATCCCTATTTAAAGTTAGATAAGCCATTTTATTTCTGCAATCTCATTTCAAGATATTTATTGGTAAAACCCAGGCTTTCATAAAGCTTTTTGGCAGGATTATCGGGTTCAACATGCAATGCTATATCCCCTTTAGCCAGATCAATGGCTGTTTTCATTAGTTTTTTCCCAACTCCTTTTCCTCTTTGAGAAGCATCCACCGCTATATAAACCAGGATGTTCTCAGGAATATAACCTGACATACCCGTTTTGTTAATTACTACAGCACCAACAATTTGTCCATCTTCCCTTGCCAATACGACAAAACCACCTTTATCAGCCGCCTGATCCAAAGCATAATCCAGACATTTCATGATATGAACAAGTGGGTCCCCATATTGCTCCAGTTGAACAAATAAGAAATCACCGATTTCTTTTTTTTGCAAATGGGTAGCTTGATCAGCGGTAGATATAGTTTCGATTTTAAGCATATTCTTTAATTTTATTTTGTTTTTTACTCTTCTTAATATAGTATACAAGCAAATACATTGCTAAAGAGGTCAAAATTCCAAAAAAATTCGGATCCAGTCCTAAAAAAAGATCTACATCAATCAACCCTAAGCCGATAGTTACCGTACCACCTGAGATCATGGCTGAAACTGCTGCCCAGGGACTTTTCATGTGGGTAAAAAGACCAAATAAAATTGGAACAAGCAGGCCAGAAACCATAAAGGCATAGCTATATAGCATCAATCCAAGCACATTGGTCATCTGTAATGCTATCCCAAGGGCTAAACTGCCTAATACCAAGGTAAATAATTGACTAAACCTTATCCGGGAGGATTCTTTTCTTTTTTTAAGCCATCTTCCGAAAATATCAGTAGAGAGATTCCCCGAGGCGGCCATGAGACAGGAATCAGCGGTAGAAAGTACTGCTGAGAAATATGCCGCCATCATCAAACCCAATATCCCTGGAGGAAGGATGGTTCTCAATAAGATGGGCAATCCCATTTCAGGGTCAATTTCTCCGAGATTAAAAACCAACAAGCCCTGTTCAAACGCGACTTTGGACAGTAATCCCAAAGCAACGCCCATGAAAGCCATGATGGGCCATTCAAAGAACCCGGCTATAAACCAGGCTTTCCTTGCGGATTTAACATCCCTGCTGGCAAATATCCTTTGATATAAGGTCATCCCAATAAACCAAATGGGCAGGATGGTAATGCCCCAATTGGCAAAATCCTGCCAACTCAAATTGCTTAATGAAAAATATTCATTGGGAAGGGTTCTTTGGATTTCTTCCCAGCCTCCTACATGAAAGTAAGCAACGGGCAAACCAATAAAAATAAATCCCGACATCAGGATAATCCATTGAATTGTATCCGTATATATCACAGCCTTTAATCCACCCATAACAGTATAGACCACTGCAATTAATCCCATTAAGACCAATGCCTCAGTTAGACCCAATTCCACAAAAGTTCCGGAAGCCAGTTTTGCCCCTGCCAATAATTGGGAAGATGTAAACCCAAGGTAACCGATCAATGAAATTACAGCTGCTACAATTCCAACCTTCCTATCAAAGAGATAATCAAAGATTTGGGGAAAGGTATAAAAATCAGAAAATGCTTTATCCTGCTTCACCCGTGGAATTAGAAAAACTGCTGCCAGCCAGGCTCCCAATAAACCTGTGAATAGCATCCAACTTCCCGAAAGTCCCATTACAAAACCAAGTCCTCCCAATCCTACTGAAAATCCACCGCCCACATCCGTAGCAACAACAGACAGCCCTATGTGCCAACTCCCAATATTCCTGCCACCTACATAGTAATCATCTTGGTTTTTATTTTGATGCATGAAGTAATAACCCACTCCCAACATCAAGAACATGTACCCGGCAAATATGCCCAGGTCAATGTAATGCATGAAACTTCCTTTCTTTAAATTAACAAAATTTCTAAATAATATGAATATTCAAAGATAAGGATATTTTTTTTAGCCTAAAAGTAAGAATCCATCTAATTTAAACGTTATGCTGTTTTTAGAATCAAATTAAATAACAAAAAAAAAGCCGGACTAGCCGGCTTTATCAATCAGACATCAAATTAAAAATCAAAGGTTTTCACTGCTCACAACAGCTGTGAAGTACTCTCTGTTCATTCTTGCAATATTGGAAATACTTATGCTTTTTGGACATTCTGCCTCACAAGCTCCGGTATTGGTACAGGCTCCAAAACCTTCGGCATCCATTTGGGCTACCATCTGCTCCGCTCTTCTCTTTCTTTCCACTTGTCCTTGTGGCAATAATGCCAGTTGTGAGATTTTTGCAGAAGTGAATAGCATAGCCGAAGCATTCTTACATGCCGCCACGCATGCCCCACAACCTATACATTGGGCGGCGTCCATGGCCTGATCGGCTAATATTTTTGGAATCGGAATTTCATTGGCATCAGGAACACCCCCTGTATTGACTGAAACATAACCTCCTGCTTGGATAATTCTATCAAATGCTGAGCGGTCAACCACCAAATCTTTCATTACGGGGAATGATTTTGCTCTCCACGGCTCAATGGTTATAGTCTCACCATCATTAAATGACCTCATGTGCAGCTGACAGGTAGTCGTCTGCTGAGGTCCGTGGGGTTTACCGTTGATGTACAGAGAACACATACCACAAATCCCTTCTCTACAGTCATGGTCAAAGTGGACAGGATCCTCTCCTTTTTCTGAAAGTTCCTCATTCAGTACATCCAGCATTTCAAGGAAAGACATGTCCTTGGAAACGCCTCCCAGTTTATATTCTTTAAAATTCCCCTTATCGGAATTGTTTTTCTGTCTCCAGATTTTCAAAGTTAAATCCATGGCTCTTACGAGTTTAATGCTTTAAATTTACTTATAACTTCTTTGGGTCAACTTCACATTTTCAAATTTCAGAGGTTCTTTGACCAGTTCTTCCTCTTGCCCCTCTCCCAAATATTTCCAGGCTGCCACATAAGCGAAGTTTTCATCATCCCTCAAAGCTTCACCTTCAGGAGTCTGGTATTCTTCCCTGAAATGGCCGCCGCAGGATTCATTTCTATTCAGGGCATCATCCACCATAAGTTCACCCAATTCAAGGAAATCCGCCACTCTGTGTGCTTTTTCCAAGGATTGATTGAGTTCTTCATTTTCTCCCAACACTTTCACATTAGACCAAAATTCTGACTTCAATTCTTTGATCATGGCCTTGGCTTTTTTCAGACCTTCTTCATTTCTGGCCATTCCGCAGTATTCCCACATGATCTTACCCAGTTTTTTATGGAAGAAATCAACAGTTTTCTCTCCTTTTATGCTAAGCAGTTTTTGGATCCTGTCTTTTACTTCCTTTTCGGCTTTTAGGAAGTCAGGATGGTCAGTTGTTATTTTGGTAGATGGAGATTGAGCCAAATAATCCCCTACGGTATAGGGAATGACAAAATATCCATCAGCAAGACCCTGCATCAAAGCAGATGCGCCGAGCCTGTTGGCTCCATGATCTGAGAAATTCGCTTCGCCAAGGGCATATAAACCGGGCACATTGGTCATAAGATTATAATCTACCCAAAGACCGCCCATGGTATAGTGGACAGCAGGATAAATCATCATGGGAACCTTGTAAGGGTCTTCTCCAGTAATTTGCTGGTACATGTCAAACAAGTTGCCATATTTTGCCTCAATCACACTTTTTCCATCCCTGATTATCGCATCTCTAAAATCGAGGAATACAGCCTCTCCTGTTTCATTGACCCCCCTTCCTTCATCACATACATATTTGGCATTTCTGGAAGCCACATCCCTGGGTACTAAGTTGCCAAAAGAAGGATATTTTCTTTCCAGGAAATAATCCCTGTCTTCCTCCTTGATATCATTGGCCTGAATTTGACCCTTTCTTAATTTTTCAGCTATCACTTGTGTCGCCGGCACCCAAACTCTTCCATCATTCCTTAGAGATTCGGACATCAAAGTCAATTTAGACTGGTGATCTCCCGAAACAGGAATACAGGTGGGGTGGATTTGGGTAAAGCAAGGATTCGCCATCAGAGCACCTTTTTTATGGGCTCTCCAAGCGGCAGTGACATTGGAACCCATCGCATTTGTGGATAGAAAGAATACATTGCCATATCCTCCGGTGCACAACAGGACTGCATGGGCAGAATGGGATTCAACTGCTCCGGTAATCAGGTTGCGGGTTATAATCCCTCTGGCCTTTCCATCAACCAAAACAACATCCATCATTTCTGTCCGTGGATATAATTTCACTTTCCCGTTGGCCACCTGCCTGCTCAACGCAGAATAGGCACCCAACAACAATTGCTGTCCGGTTTGACCTCTGGCATAAAAAGTTCTGGAAACCTGGGCACCACCGAAAGACCTGTTTGCTAAAAGTCCTCCATATTCTCTTGCGAACGGAACACCCTGGGCAACGCATTGATCTATGATGTTTACAGATACTTCAGCCAATCTGTACACATTGGCTTCTCTTGCCCTGTAATCTCCCCCTTTGATGGTATCATAAAACAATCTATAAACTGAATCTCCATCATTCTGATAATTTTTGGCAGCGTTGATCCCTCCTTGGGCCGCAATGGAGTGTGCCCTTCTTGGACTGTCCTGGAAGCAAAATGCTTTTACATTATATCCAAGTTCGGCCAAGGATGCCGCTGCTGAAGCTCCGGCCAGACCTGTACCAACCACTATCACATCGTATTTCCTTTTATTGGCAGGATTGACCAATTTTACATTGAATTTATGTTTGGTCCATTTTTCTGCCAATGAACCTTCTGGTATTTTAGAATCTAGTATCATCTAAATAAGATTTAATTTTCTACATTCATTAACGGTTCCTTTTTGTCAAGCTCCTTTAAAAAACATGACCAAAGGAATGAGCGCGAATAATGCTGGTACTATGATTGAAAAGCCAATTCCGACTTTATTGATCAAAGGTGAATATTTAACATGGTTAAGTCCCAAAGTCTGGAAAGCACTGGCAAATCCATGAGCCAGGTGGAAGGCAAGGAATCCCATCGCAACTACATAAAACACAACATACATTACATTGGAATATGCTTCTGAAACAATAGCGAATACATTTTTGTATACCTCACCCCCATATTCCGCAGTGGGGATTTGGCCAAACTTGAATTCATACCAAAAACCTCTCAGGTGCACTAAAAGGAATATTAAGATTATGGTACCTAGAATACCCATATTTCTTGATGACCAGGTACTGTTGGTGGAGGACTTATTGACCGCATAACCCACAGGTCTTGCGCTTTTGTTGGATTGGGTAAGAATAATGGAATAAATGACATGAATCAATATAAATGCAAAATTACCAATAGAGACAACCTTAATAAATGGATTATTTGCCATGGTTTGTGCATAGATGTTAAATGATTCTCCATTGTCAGGTATCAATAGCTGAAGATTACCAGCCAAATGGACTACCAAGAACAAAATGAGAAACAGTCCGGTTAGGGCCATTATTAATTTCCTGCCCAGTGTGCTACTTAAGGTTTTTGATACCCAACTCATATGAATTTTCTTTGTTGTACGATTGAATTTTATATGATTACTATGTCGACAAATTTACATTTGGAATTCTTAGTAAACAATCCATGGACAACCGATTGAACTTATTTTAAAACGTTCTAAATAGATGTTTCAAATTTTGATTTGGATTTTTTGATTTACCTTTTAACCCAGTGTTTATTTTTATTGTTTGAATAATTAGAATAATTTCATCCTGATTTGTTTACTTTCGTATATAGTCTCAAACAAAGCTGAAAATTCATGAAATTCAGATTTATATTATTAACAGTTTTTTGCATTACGCTATTATCTATACACAATCCCTCATATGCTACACATATCAGGGCAGGAGAAATTACAGCTGAAAGGGTGTCCCCTATTACCTTGACTTATAAAATAACTGTAGTAGGTTATACTGATACCAGATCAAGCGTTATTTTTGGCCCCGGCGATATCAATTTTGGTGATGGAAGAGAAGTCAGTTTAAATACCGAAAGTGATTTTGTACTTGTAGAATCTCTGGGAAATCAAATAGAAAAAAACACCTTTGTTATCACCCATACCTACCAAGGTCCCGGTCAATATATAATCCGATTCCGGGAATTCAACAGAAATGATGCTACTTTAAATATGGACAATTCGGTTGACACACCCTTTTACGTGGAAACCATGATTACCATAGATCCCTTTATTGGCATCAACAATTCGCCTGTATTGACCATTCCTCCAGTG
>Ga0114946_10001585_pt1 | contig 15715 bp, 10 predicted proteins | sample WalLakDeSediment_FD_88676 | JGI IMG/M metagenome (GOLD analysis project Ga0114946, IMG submission 88676) | Lake sediment microbial communities from Walker lake, Nevada to study Microbial Dark Matter (Phase II) - Walker Lake 11/02/13 Deep Sediment | ecosystem: Environmental > Aquatic >... | reverse complement strand
GAGTGAAAACGGCGACGGTGCAGGTGCACACGCAGAGCGATACGCTGACGCAATCCATTCGCGGCGAGGGCGTACTGCCGCGGATCGAGGTGCTCGCGGAGCTGGTGGATTTCGGTGAGGTGCCCGTCGGCGCGCTGAAAGACACCGTCGTCACAGCCGTCGTCCGCAACAGCGGCAGCGGCACGCTCACGGTCTCGGACGTCGGGCAACTCGGTCCCGACATGGCGCAGTTCTCCGTGCTCTCCGGTGGCGGTGCGTTCGTGCTCGGTCCGGGTGAGTCCCGGAGCATGCAACTGCGTTTCGCGCCCGCCGCGCCCGGCCGCACAAGTGGTCGTCTGGGCGTGTATCACGACGGCGTGGGCTCTCCGGCCGAAGTGCATCTGTTCGGCAACGGAAAAGCCCTGGAGGGAATGGCGACGCTGGGGCTGGACACGATACGCGCGGCCGCGGGCGACCTGGTGGAAATCCCGGTGTACCTGCGCGGGCAGCAGGACCTGCTGCTGACCGGTGCGACGGGCTTTTTCGCGGAACTGCGCTTCAACGCGACGCTGCTGTCGCCGACCGGCGCGACACCGCCGGGAAGCATCGTCGACGGTGATCGCATCATTTCCCTCGACAATCTTCCCGTGCAGCCGGACGCCGGGGGCGCCCTCGCGCGGCTTTCCTTCATCGCCGCCCTGGGCGATGCGGAAGGGACGCCCCTGCATCTGGAAAACAGCTTCGCCGTGGGAGGCAATGTGACGGTTGCGGAAATCCCCGGCTATTTCCTCCTCACCGACATATGCCGCGAAGGCGGCGTGCGGCTGTTTCATCAAAGCGGCGTGGCGACGCTGCGGCAGAACCGCCCGAATCCCTTCAACGCGACGACCATCATCGAGTACGAAGTGGTGGAGAACGGACCGACGCGTCTGCACGTGATGGACATTCTGGGCCGGACGGTCGCGGTGCTGGTGGACGGCCTGGTGGAAGCGGGCCGCTACAGCGTTACCTTCGATGCGACGGCGCTGTCGTCGGGGACGTATCTCTATGTTCTGCAGACTCCGACGAAGCGTCTTCACAAGCTGATGGAGGTGGTGAAATGAAACGGATCAAGAGTATACTTCGTCGCATCGGTATCGCGATGCTTGTGCTGTTCCTGGCATGTACGTCCTCGCTGTTCTCCCAATCCCTCACGCTTTTCGACATCGACGCATCGGCCTACCCGACGATGCGGGCGAAGTTCTACGCCTTCGACGCCGACGGCAATCAGCTCACGGGTCTCTCGCCCGGAGATATGCAATTGCGCGAGGACGGCGTGGAGCGGAGTATCACCCGCGTGTCCTGTCCGCCGGTATCCCCGCCCCGTGCGATTTCCTCGGTGCTGACGATAGATGTTTCTCGTTCGATGTCTGTTGCTGCGCAAATCCTGCACGCCAAAGCCGCGGCGCGTGCGTGGATCGTGGCGTTACACCTTGGACGTTCGGAATGCGCGGTCAACAGCACCGACTTCGTCAACCAGCAGGATTTCACCACGGACAGGACGGCGCTGCTCCAGGCCATAGATTGGCTGAGTGCGGGTGGTGGTAATAGCTTCGATGAGGCGTTCTTGCATCCCACTGCGGGCGCTCTCGAAGTATGCAAACGAGGACAACACAAAAAGGTGATTGTTTTCTTGTCGAATGGCGACGGAAGCATGCGTAAACAGACCGAGATCATCGCCGAGGCCCAGAGCCAGAACGCGACGGTGCACGCGGTGATTGTGGACAAGATCACACAGCAGTCTATCAAAGACATCTGCTTAGGAACTGGTGGGCTGTACTACGAGGTCACCACGGAGGCTGAGGCGACGGATATGATCCTTGGTATTCTGCAGGCAACCCAAGGGGGAGCGCCCTGTGAACTGGAGTGGATGAGCGACGGTTGTGCCGCAACCCTAGCACTGGAGGTGACACTCTCCAGTCCGGCGGTTACGGCGAGTGTACACTACGGAATACCTTTATCTGCGTTCGTTCAGATAGCGTACACCCCGTCACGTTCGCTGCACTTCGGCGAAGTCGCGCCCGGCACGGTGTCGGAGCAGCAGGTGACGATGACGGCGCAGGGCGCAGCGCTGCGCATCGACGCGTTGACCTTGACGCATCCGCACTTCAGCATACTCGATTACGGTGGCGCAGCGCCGCCCTTCACGCTGGGTGCGGGACAGAGCCGGACGCTGCGCGTGCAGTACGCGCCGACGGATTCCACATACGCGTATTGCCGCATCGAGGTGCAGAGCGACGCCTGCTTCGGGACGTCGTTGTACGCCGACGGGGGTTGGCGACAGAAGCAGGTGCCGCAGGTGACCATGACGGTGATACGCCCGAACGGCGGCGAGCGCTTCGTCGCGGGCAGCGAGGAGGAATTGACCTGGGAGGGCGTGATGCCGGAGGAGAAAGTGAAACTTGAGTACTCAACCGACGGCGGTGCGAGGTGGCGGCATATCAGCGACGATGCCACCGGTCTGCGGTATGCCTGGCGCGTGCCGAAGCTGCCGAGTGCCCGCTGCCTGCTGCGCGTGACCGCCGCTGCGCGTCCGACCTTCATCGGCGATATGGCGCTGATTCCTGCGGGTACTTTCCGCATGGGCAATATCACCGACCACCCGGATGGATTCGAAAGGGAAAGGCCCGTCCACGAAGTGACCATCACGCGTCCCTTTTTGATGGCCCGCACTCCAGTGACGCAGGAGCAGTACGAGGCCGTGATGGGCAGCAATCCGAGCAGGTTCAAAGGTCCGGACCTGCCCGTCGAACGCGTGACCTGGTACGAGGCGGTGGAGTTCTGCAACGAAATCTCGCGCCGGAAAGGACTAGACCCCTGTTACAGCGGTAGCGGTACGAGCATTGTGTGCGATTTCACGGCCAACGGCTACCGTCTGCCTACCGAAGCCGAGTGGGAGTACGCCTGCCGCGCGGGCACGGAAACGGATTTCTACACGGGCAACATGACGCATTCGGGTTCCTCGCCTCTCGATCCCGCGCTGGGCCGCGCGGGCTGGTACGGCGGCAACTCGGGATCAACCACGCATCCCGTCGGCGAAAAGGAAGCCAACGCCTTCGGTCTCAACGACATGCACGGAAACGTGCTTGAATGGTGCTGGGACTGGTATGGCAGCGATTACTACGCATACAGCCCTGCCGAGGATCCGCGCGGACCTGCTACTGGCACGCGCCGTGTGCTCCGCGGCGGCTGCTGGTTCGACATTGCGAGGTACTGCCGCTCCGCGAATCGGTTCAGCTACTATCCCGATTATCGGTACTACTTCTACGGTTTTCGTCTCGTGAGGACGTATTAGTTACACTTTGCCCTTTAAAATTCGCACTTGAATGCTGAGGAGATGCGTTTGAAATGAATACGATATCAATACTACCCGCACATAGCGCATTACGTTCATATTGCAGCATCATTGTTGCGATACTGCTAATCCTCGTGATAGCGGGGTGTTCGAAAAAGGACGACGGTCCCGTTGCACCCAACGGAAACTGGTATGATTCGGAAATGATGGCACTGATTCCGGCCGGGACTTTCCGCATGGGCAATATCACCGACCACCCGGTTGGAGGCAGAGATGAGAAGCCCGTCCACGAGGTGACCATCACGCGTCCCTTTTTTATGGCCTGCACTCCAGTGACGCAGGCGCAGTACGAAGCCCTGATGGGCAGCAATCCGAGCCATTTCAAAGGCGCGGACCTGCCCGTCGAACAAGTGAACTGGTACGACGCGGTGGAGTTCTGCAACGAACTCTCGCGCCGGAAAGGACTAGACCCCTGTTACAGCGGTAGCGGTACGAGCATTGTGTGCGATTTCACGGCCAACGGCTACCGTCTGCCCACCGAAGCGGAATGGGAATACGCCTGCCGTGCCGGGACGGAATCGGATTTCCACACGGGTGATATGACGAGTCCTTGGGGTTTCGATCCCGCTCTCGACCGTGCGGGTTGGTACGGCGGCAACTCGGGATCCTTCACGCATCCCGTCGGCGAGAAGGAGCCCAATGCTTTCGGTCTCTACGACATGCACGGAAACGTGTGGGAATGGTGCTGGGACTGGTATAGTGTCTGGTACTACGAATACAGCCCTGCCGAGAATCCGCGCGGATCGGCCTCGGGAAACTACCGTGTGTTCCGCGGCGGCTCCTGGGACGTCCATGCGAGGTCCTGCCGTTCCGCGTATCGGGGCAGCTACAAGCCCGATATTCGGGATGGCAGCATCGGTTTTCGTTTCGTGAGGACGTATTAATTACCCTTTGCCCCTTTAAATGCGTACTTGAATGTTGAGGAGATGCGTTTGAAATGAATACGATATCAATACTACCCGCACATAGTGCATTACGTTCATATTGCAGCATCATTGTTGCGATACTGCTAATCCTCGTGATAGCGGGGTGTTCGAAAAAGGACGACGGTCCCGTTGCACCCAACGGAAACTGGTATGATCCGGAAATGATGGCACTGATCCCTGCCGGGACTTTCCGCATGGGCAATATCACCGACCACCCGGTTGGAGCCAGAGATGAGAAGCCTGTCCACGAAGTGACCATCACGCGCCCCTTTCTGATGGGTCGCACCGAAGTCACGCAGGCGCAATACGAAGCAGTGATGGGCAGCAATCCCAGTTGGTTCAAAGGTTCGGATATGCCCGTCGAACGCGTGACCTGGTACGAGGCGGTGGAGTTCTGCAACGAAATCTCGCGCCAGGAAGGACTGGACCCCTGCTACAGCGGCAGCGGATCGAGTATTGTGTGCGATTTTACTGCCAACGGCTACCGTCTGCCTACCGAAGCCGAGTGGGAATACGCCTGCCGCGCCGGGACGGAAACGGATTTTTACACGGGCAACATGACCTATTACGGAAACTCACCTCTCGATTCAGCCCTCGACCGTGCAGGCTGGTACGGCGGCAACTCGGGATCAACCACGCATCCCGTCGGCGAAAAGGAAGCCAATACCTTCGGTCTCTACGACATGCACGGAAACGTGTGGGAATGGTGCTGGGATTGGTATGCGGAGGATTACTACGCAAGCAGTCCCGCCGAGGATCCGCGTGGACCGGCATTGGGAAGATATCGTTCTTACCGCAGCGGCTGTTCGAACAACCATGCAAGGCGCTGCCGATCAGCTTATCGGCGGGATTACTCAGAGCCCGAAGGTTGGAGTGCCTACCGTGGTTTTCGTCTCGTGAGGACTTACTATCGGTAATCGAACAGTTGCTTGTGATTTTGTTGGTAGCTGCGTCCTATAGAGTGGTTACTTTACTGTTCGGCAATCACTCACGACTGCTGGGGCAGTACCGGGCGATGACGCATTCCGGGCAGCGGGGGCGTCGTGCTATGCATGTTGCACGGCCGTGAAGGATGAAAAGATGACTGGCATCAATCCAATCCTTTTTCGGTGTGATGTCGCAAAGCTGTTGTTCGATCACGTTAGGGTTGTCTGAATCCGTAAGCCACAGTAGTCTGGCGATGCGCTTGACATGAGTGTCTACGGGCAAGCCTGCTATGCCGAAAGCATTGCCCAGAACGACGTTCGCGGTTTTGCGACCAACACCTGGCAATGCGGTCAGTTCCTCCATGCTCTTGGGTACGAGACCATCATGGCGCTCCAGAAGCATGCGACAGCAGGCAACGATGTTTTTCGCCTTGTTACGGAAAAATCCCGTACTGTGAATAATGCTGGCGATGTCCTCTTCGTCGGCACCGGCTAAAGCGTGTACGTCAGGGTACGTGGCGAACAAGCGTGGTGTTACGAGATTGACGCGCTCGTCCGTGCATTGTGCCGACAGTATGGTCGCGACGAGCAACTGCAGTGCATCGTCGTGTATGAGTGCGCAGGATGGCTGTGGAAAGCGTGTTCTGAGTGCGGCGAGAATGCGTTTCATGCGCAGTCGCTTCGAGTTGCGGGGTTCCTCGGAAACATTTCCGAGACAAGACTTTGCAGTCATGAGTTTTTTTCTTATTGTGAGGCAATTCAATGATACTTCCTCCGGAGCGTCCGGCACACTGTTTTGTTACACAATCTACGCGATTCCGATGAAACGTATCATCTATCTCTTGACTGCGCTTGTCCTTATTGCGCCGGAATCTTTCACGCAGCAGCGGGGATACCCGTACGCTCCTCGCCTGAATTCTTGGCGATTGACGGTGGAAGGAGGCATCGGGGTGCTTGGTGATGATTTGACCAAGGAAAGCGAACATTACCACTTCCGTCCGATCGGCGGTGTTGAAGTCGGCCATGTCGTGCATCGGAATGTTGCAGTCGGGACATACGCTGTTTTCGGATTCTTGCGCTCATCGCGTGATTTCGACGAGGTGAACACCAGCTTCTATGGTGCAGGATTGTTCACTGAACTGCGTGTTCCAACATTTTACGGCAAAATGTTCCCTCTGCTTCAACTCCGTCTTGGTGGAATTGCGATCAACCCAGAATTACGACAATCCGATGTGATTATCGAAGAAGGGCAGTCCACGCACCTCGCTTGGTCGGCAGCCGCAGGTCTGGAGGTCATTTCTAATCGCAGCTTCGGAGTACGCATACTTATCGGCGTGACCTACACGTCCACGGATCGCTGGGATACCATCGTGCGTGGCGATGACAGAGATGGGTATTCCTTCGCGCATCTCGGTCTCTCCTGGTACATCTCCCGACGACGCTGATATGCAGTGCTGTTTCGTATCTGATCTGCACGGCAGTCCCCGACGCTATGAGCGCTTGTTCGAAGCAATTGCGGCATCGCCACCCGATGCCGTGTTTCTTGGTGGCGACTTGTTCCCCTCTGGAAGACGCGCATCCGGAGGGCGGTATTCACGTTGGGAGGTTTTTTTTTCGGAGTGTTTCGTTGCCGGATTCCGAGAACTGAGACGCACGCTTGGTGAAACGTATCCGCGCGTATTCGTGATTCTCGGGAATGACGACAGGCGCAGTATCGAGACTGAACTTCGCAATCCGGAGTATTCCGGGTTCTGGACATACATTCATGCTGCATGGGCTAGTATGCAAGACTGCGAAGTGTTCGGTTACTCCTATGTGCCTCCCACACCGTTCCGCCGCAAAGACTGGGAACGCTACGATGTTTCACGCTATCTCGAAGCAGGTGCGATCGCACCCGAAGACGGCGTTTTCAGCGTCGATGTAGATTTGAACGAAGTACGTCATCGTACTATCAAGGACGACCTCGAGGAGCTGACGGAAGGACGCGATCTCTCCGTCAGCATCATGCTCTTCCATACACCTCCTTGGCAAACATCTCTCGATCGGGCTGCCCTGGACGGCGTAATGGTGGACCATGTGCCGTTGGACGTACACATTGGTAGCATCGCCGTCCGCCGTTTGATTCTTGAAAAAGCACCGCTGATAACGCTTCACGGACATGTACACGAAGCCGCACGCATCACCGGCCGCTGGAAACAACAACTCGCAACGACGTGGTGTTACACTGCAGCCCATGACGGCAAGGAATTGGCGCTTGTGCGATTCAATACATACGAGCCCGCGAACGCGGAAAGGGTGCTGCTGCCGTAGAAGTTGCGGTGTGAAGCTCTACAAGGCAGTCTCAATCTCACTTCGATTCGATTCGCATTGTGCACGGAATCCTACTCACCTTTTCCTGTTTCATCTTCACATTTCCTGATTCTCATACTTCCGCAACAGCCGTGCCGCATCCGAGACTGCACCGATTTTAGCCGCATAACTACTTTGTTTCTGTATGTCTTCATCAGTGACGTAATGAATGTCGAGCAATGAAGCCGTTCGATAGCCCGTGCGCAGATAATTGAGTTCCGCCAGACACAACCCCCAACCTTCAAACCAGCAGTCCAGTTCCTCGCGGTGTTTCATATCGGAATCGATGTGGACGAGTAGGTCGATGTCGCTGCTTGGACCTGCGGAGGCGTTTTTCGTACTTCCGAACAGATACAACCCTTTGATGTCGAAGCATCGTTTCTCCAAAGCCGCAGCGATATGTTCGGCCATGCGTTGACGCCATTCCCAATGTTCGCCTGTGGGTGCTGGAGTGGCATCCATCTGTTCGCGGACTTCCGGAATTCCGGTGCTTGGCGCAGCCAGAAATGCGACCGCCTGTTCGAGTTCGGCATTCATCAACACGCGCAAAATTCGCGCGTCGGAACTTTGAGCCACATCTATCACTTTCACTACATCGGCGAATGCCGCATAATCGGGAAGCAGTTCAGGCAGAATATTGGGGCTACGGCGGAAAAATGTTTCGTTGAAAAACACGCCCTCATCGTCCGGATATACGGGGAGATAGCGTATGGAGGCCTCGACAAGATCCTGGAAAAAATGCGTACCGAAGGAGAGATCGGGAAGGTAATTCCCCTGTGCTCTCGCGATCTCTATCAGTACGGCGGTATTGTTGATGTCCGAATACGTCACGCTGACGCCGAGCTTTATATCTCCTCGGCTACCCCATCTTCCCGGACCCATCAGAATGAAACGACGTTTCGGGAGTATTTTGTTCAGCTTTCCGACTATGCGCCCCACTGTCACGAGATCATCGCGATTGGGCAACCTGGCATATTCGGCTGCATCGACGTACACGATATGCGTGATATCAGGAATTGCTCCGTTGGAAATATAGCGGTTCGCAGTGAAAAGCATGTTCTGTTTCGGAATGTCCTGTGGAATAGATGCGGGCAAATTGTGCCGAGTGAAACTCTGCGGGCGACATTGCAACAGGTACAGCGTGTTTCCGTCCGAGGCGAATTCGATATCGACCGGTGTTGATAGTTTTTCCTGTAATACCTGTAAAATGTCCCGGATATCCTGTATTCGCTTGGTACCGCTGATCAAACCGTTGAACGTCACTGCATACACATCATTGTCGAAATCCAGTTCGATACCGAACGCTTGTCGGATAGTATCACCGTCGTAGCGGGATACGATGTGCTGTATGTTCGGATATTCATTTCCCGCCTCGCGGAGTACATCAAGAACATCCACCGTTTCAAAAGCGCAGTTCTCGAGATTGATGACATCGATTTTCTTCGGAGAATACCGGACTATTTCATCCGGTGTGACGTTCACGCGAAGATTCGGCTGGCCCGGTGCGATGAGTACGGGGTAATCGTCTCCGACGCGGTCCACGGCACGCGTTCCAAGACCGGGGACGAGTCTGATCAAGCCGTCTTCGCGCCTGATTCTGGGTGACCAACGGAATTCGTTGTTGCTGAATGCAACACCCGACCACGCAGGCATGAAGTACTTGCCCACGCGTGTGCCTACAACTTCCTGTATCATGATTCCCATCTCCTCGTGGAAATCCAACAGCCCGCGTTCTGAACGGTATTCTATCGGGTCCGGGCCGAACGTCGACGCGTACACCTCGGCGATAGCATCGAGCAGTGCCGCGAGCCGCTCGGGTTTCGCTCCCGAATTCGCCAGAAACAGACTTTTATACTTGCCCGAGAACGAGGCGCCTATGCTGTCTTCGAGCAGGCTGGAGCTACGCACGATGAGGGGGACGTCTCCGAAATCGTCCAGTGCCATGGATAATCCCTTGATGATTTCCGGGGAGAAATACGAATTCTTGAACACCTGCACAATCGATGGATATTCTTCGCGCACCTGCTCTATTTCGAGATATTTCTGGTTGAATACTTCCTCGAGATTGTTGTAGTGGACGAAGTTCAGAATGCCATCCGATGTGATGTACCAGGTTTTCGGAACGCAGACGTCGCTGAATCGGCCGCTCTCAGCCATTTCATTTCTGACGATATGCCACGCCAGGAACAATCCGGAGCTTTTTCCACCGAGCTTCCCGTGACTTTTTTGATGAAATACTATTCTCTTGGTCAGCTCGAAGAAATCCCGGATCTCGAGGTATTCCTTAGCGATGTTGATGTACGGTAATTGTTCAGTGAAAAATCTGCGAATCAGCGATACGCGCAATCCGATTTCCGTCGATGACGAAAGATCAATGCCTTCCGGAAATATGTGATAGTAGCGGCTGATGGAGTCGACGATTTCTGAAAGAGATGTGTCGAGTGTTTCCATAGTGTTCACGAGAAAGGCCGCCTTGTCATCCTTTATCCATTTCTGTATGAGGTCGAGAATTTCATCCTCGTTCAGATGTTCTGCGGCGATGCGGAAAATCTCGTCGCTCGATGCAATGAAATTGTATAACTCTTCGCGCTGTTTCGGACTGTTCGATTCACCGAAAAAATCTTCGCGCGTGGAATTCCCTCGCGCACTGAAGCGCTGCATCAATTCGCATGCCGACGGTATACCTGCCCAACAAAGACGATTGAGCATTTTCCGCGAAATGCGCGTGTATAAACTCTGATCCGTCCTTCTGAGCATGTCGAGCACGATTTTCCACTCGGCTCGTGTTCGCTCAGCCAGTTCTTCCTTCATGATGCGCCACTCCTGAAACGAGCGTTTCAGTCGCTGATGCAGTATGTGATGTCCAAGACGGTCGGCAATCGTGTTGATGAGGCGGCGCTCTTCATTGAGGAAAGCCCCCTCGTCTGCGGAATGCGTTTCCCCGGTATACAATATGTCAAGCCTGCCTTCGACGGAATCCTGAATGACAATATCAGCACTCAGCATCCAGGGTGTTTCCACGAAATCCTCCGATGCACAAACCGCATCTCCGAAAAGAATGCGGGCACGGCAGATTTCCGGATGTTGCATGCCGGGCGGTATAGCCGCGATGATTCCGCGGAATATATCGTCGAGAGAGGCTTCGTGATCCGCGAGAACCTCCTCCACATGATAGAGGCAGTTGAGTTCCTTGGCACGCTCTCCGAGGGTGTAGAGAAGATCGCTGAGCGATTTGTTCTTGTTCTTCATCGGGAATCCGTAACTCTGATACGTACTGTGAAAATAGCGAAAGCACGAGCAAGCGGAAAGCGTCTCTAAATGAGAGTAATCGATGCGTATTGGCAACGGCTGGAAAAGTCGTATTTTTTCATATCTGTTCCGCTTCGCGGATATTCTTCGCGATTCTATTGGCTTGTTCACCACCTGCAGCAGCTAGGAGTCCCGGTATGAGTGGAGAATCTTTCAATCAATACAACGTGGCACAACAGCAGTTCGACGGTATCGCCGCGCGACTCGGCTTGGACGAAGGGATGCGTGCATTGTTGCGCGTCCCGAAGAGAGAACTGCATTTCAACATTCCGATTCGCATGGACGATGGTCGTGTTCAGACTTTTCGCGCTTTTCGCGTGCAGCACAATGATGCGCGCGGGCCGTACAAGGGAGGTATACGATTTCACCCGCAGGAAAGCGCCGACAGCATTCGTGCGCTTGCTATGTGGATGACTTGGAAAACCGCCGTGGTGGACATTCCGCTGGGTGGAGCCAATGGCGGAGTGATTTGTGACCCGCACAATCTCTCGCAGCGCGAACAGGAAGCGCTGTGCCGGGCTTGGGTCCGCTGTATTCACGAATTTCTTGGACCGGATCGAGACATTCCCGCACCTGACGTGATGACTTCATCGCAACACATGCTCTGGATGCTCGATGAGTACGAAAGCTTGAGCGGCCGCAAGGCTCCCGATGCATTCACCGGCAAACCGATAGGTCTAGGTGGGTCGCTCGGTCGCACGGAAGCAACCGGCTACGGAGTTATATATACTGTCAGGGAGGCGCTGAGGGACCTCGATCTTCGCATTGAAGACGCGACGTTATCCGTGCAGGGCTTTGGCAATGTTGCGCAGCACGCGATAGAATTGCTGCACTTATCAGGTGGTAAGACGGTCTGCGTATCCAGTTGGGATCAGTCCGAACAAACGTCCTTCGCCTTTCGTCGCAAAGATGGCGTTGATTTGAAGCAACTCCGGTCCATGTCGAACTCCTACGGTGAGATCAATAAGAGCAAGGCGCAGGATGCGGGATACGAGGTGCTGCCGGGTGATGCTTGGATTGAACAGGAAGTTTCGATTCTCATTCCGGCCGCATTGGAGAACCAGATCAACGGGGCCAATGTCAGCAGGATTCGCGACTCCGTCAAAATCATCGCCGAGGGTGCAAACGGTCCGACCACGCCTCAAGCTGATGCCATCATCCATGAACGCGGAATTCGCGTGATTCCTGATTTTCTCGCCAATGCCGGTGGTGTCACGTGCAGCTACTTCGAGCAGGTGCAGGGTGCCATGAATTACTTCTGGACTCGAGATGAAGCGCTCAGCAAACTGGATGCGAAAATGACGGATGCGTATTACGCCGTTTCAGGAATGGCGCATCGGCGAAATATCAGTATGCGCGAAGCGGCGTACCTGATAGCCGTTGCCCGCGTGGCAGAGGCATGCACACTGCGCGGCTGGGCATGAGTACCGCTCTCGCGTCATGGAGCCCTAGGCGATGAAGAGAATATCTTCCTATGACGACGAAGTCACCGGACTGTTCAAGCTGTACGGCGTGCAGGAGCGTGGCCAAGAGGGACAGAGGCTCGATTTCAGGGATCTGATGCGCGTCCGCGTCAACGACATCCTTTTGGTGTCGAGTTTGTATGACTACTACACGCTGGTCGAAGATGGCAAGCTCACTGAAGCGGTATACAACGAATATTCGGAATTGAATCTCCACTATGCGCCGAACATCGTCAGGGTGAATTCCGGCGAAGCGGCACTGCGTTTACTAGAAACGCGACAATTCGATTTGCTTATCAGTATGCCGCGTTTGGGAGACATGGACATCGCGTCGTTTCGCGAGACGCTCAACAACACCTACCCCGATCTCCCCGTCGTGTTGCTCGCCGTTCAATCCGCGGAATTTGAACTGTACGTGCAAAGCGCCGGCGATTCCGATTTCGGGAATGTTTTCCATTGGTCGGGTGACAGGACGTTGTTCCTCGCTATCATCAAACTGTACGAAGACCTGCGCAATGCAGCAGTGGACTGCCTCGAATACGGCGTGCGATGCATTATGCTCGTCGAGGATTCTCCGTCGTTTTACTCATCCTACCTTCCGTTGATCTATGCCGAATTGATCGGTCAAGTGCAGGAACTGATCGAGGAGGGAAGGAATTTCGCCGAAAAATTGTTGCGTCAGCGTGCACGGCCGAAAATTCTTCTCGCTCGTAACTACGAAGAGGCCACCGGGATTCTTCATCTGTACGGTCCGCTGTTGCTTGGCATCATAAGCGATATGGCCTTTCCCCGGTCTGGGGAGACCGACGAAGAGGCTGGGCTCTCGCTTGCACACGAGGCACGCCAGCGTCATCCCGAGATGCCCGTACTTATACAATCGTCTCGCGGCGACCTAGCTTCGGACATCGAATCGCAGGGTATGGCATTCGTGAACAAGAATTCGAGAGTGTTGTTGCAAGAAGTCCGAGATTTCATGAAGCGGAATTTCGGATTCGGAGATTTCGTTTTCCGTCGTCCCGACGGGACTGACGTCGGGCGTGCGCGAACACTGCGCGAACTACGCGACAAATTACGCCACATCCCCGACGCGTCGCTCGAATATCATGCGCAGCGCGATCATTTCAGCCGCTGGTTGCAAGCGCGTACCCGCTTCGCACTGGCCGACAAGCTCAAACCCGTGAAAGTCGGACATTTCGAGCACCTCGGTGAATTACGCGATTACTTGATTTCGGCAATAGGCGAGCATCTCCTTCAGGATCAGAAAGGTATGATACAGGATTTCAACCGCAACGACTACGACGAAGAGAGCACCTTTCTGCGAATAGGTTCCGGGTCGCTCGGAGGCAAGGGTAGGGGGCTAGCGTTTACGGACAATTTGCTTCGCAAATACTTGCATCGCGAGCACTTTCCCGGTCTGAGAATATCCATTCCGCGAACAATAGTGCTTGGTGCCGATGTATTCTCGCAATTCATCGAGCAGAACAACCTACTGCGCTTTGCAGTGGACAACCGTGATGATGGCGAGATACTACGTGCGTTTTTACGTACCGACTTGCCGCCGACGGTGTTGGGTGACCTGCGAGCCATTCTCAGCAAGTCCCATTTCCCGCTGGCTGTGCGCTCGTCGTCGCTGCTTGAAGACGCGATGTACCAACCCTTTGCCGGTATCTACGCCACGGTGATGATTCCGAACAGCAGCCTCGACACGTCGGTACGCTTCCACAACCTTACACAGGCGATCAAATACGTGTATGCATCTACGTATTTCAGTGCTGCGAGGAATTACATCGAGGCGACGTCGAACCGTATCGAAGAAGAACGCATGGCAGTGATTATCCAGGAAATGGTTGGAAGCAGGCACGGGCGGTATTTTTATCCTCATATTTCAGGCGTGGCGAGATCGTTCAACTTCTATCCCTTCGGAAAGGCGAAACAGAAAGACGGCGTCGTCAATCTGGCCCTGGGATTGGGGAAAATCATCGTCGACGGGGGGACCAGCCTGCAATACAGTCCCGCGTATCCGTCAGTATACCCACAGTTCGGGACAACGCGCGACCTGTTCCACAACTCGCAACTCCAATTCTATGCGTTGGATTTGGAATCCGATATAGTTCGCAAGTATCCACGCGAGGATCAGCACTTGGTGCAACTCAGTATCGAGACAGCCGAGCGACACGGTGTGTTGCGCTATCTCGCATCGACATATTCCGGACAGGACGATAGATTATACGAAGGCGTGTCGCGCGAGGGAACACGGGTTCTGAACTTCGCGCCGATACTTAAATCGGAAGTCATACCTTTCAACCAGCTCGTACGATTGCTTATCGGCATGTGCGAGACCGCTGCGAATTGCCCGGTGGAAATAGAATTCGCTCTTCGTCTCGGTATGCAGTCAGCGACGCCGGCGGAGTTTAGTTTCCTCCAGCTCCGGCCAATGGTGAAGCAGGAGGGGAATGGCGAAAGTGCCATCGAGGATATTCCGCCAGAAGCAGTGTTGTTTCGAGGAGAGCATGTCCTAGGCAACGGGGTGACGCGTATGCGGGATATCGTGTACGTCAAAGCTACAGTGTTCAGCGCGTTGAAGACTCGGGCCATGGTCAATGAAATTTCGGAGATCAACAAGCATCTATTGAAAACACGAACGCCGTATTTATTGATCGGGCCGGGTCGTTGGGGTTCGTCCGATCCGTCGCTCGGTATACCTATAACGTTTTCCGACATTTCCGCAGCACGAGGCATTGCCGAAACATCGCTTCCCGACATGATAGTCGATCCCTCGCAGGGGTCGCATTTTTTCCAGAATCTCACGTCCTTTCGTATCGCATATTTCACTTTGCGTCATTATAATCAAGCGGACGCTATCGACTGGGACTGGTTGGAGTCGCTTCCAACAGTCGCGGAATCGCAATATATCCGGCATGTGGTCGCGCCGCATGGCATTGCCGTCATCGTTGATGGCCGCAGTGGTACCGGTGTAGTCGTTAAGCAAGCCGTTACTCCGTGACCCGCCGCCGTTCGGGGGCGATCCATGAACAGCCACCGATTTTTCGGGGTCGATCCATGAACCGCCACAGTTTTTCGGGGGCGATCCATGAACCGCCACAGTTTTTCGGGGTCGATCCATGAACCGCCAATGTTTTTTCGGGGTCGATCCATGAACCGCCAATGTTTTTTTGGGGGTGATCCATGAACCGCCACTGGTTTTATAGGGGGCGATCCATGAACCGCCACCGGTTTTTAGAAGGCGATCCATGAACAGCCAATGTTTTTTTGGGGGTGATCCATGAACCGCCACCGTTTTTTCGGGGGCGATCCATGAATAGCCACCATTTTTTCGGAGGGGCGTTCCATGCACCGCCACCGTTTTTT
>Ga0114946_10001584_pt1 | contig 15717 bp, 11 predicted proteins | sample WalLakDeSediment_FD_88676 | JGI IMG/M metagenome (GOLD analysis project Ga0114946, IMG submission 88676) | Lake sediment microbial communities from Walker lake, Nevada to study Microbial Dark Matter (Phase II) - Walker Lake 11/02/13 Deep Sediment | ecosystem: Environmental > Aquatic >... | reverse complement strand
GGCGACGGCGACGGCGACCCGGGCGACGGCGACGGTGCCCCGGGCGACGGCGACGGTGACGGTGACTCGGGCGACGGCGACGGCGACCCCGGCCCCAAGCTCGACACCCTCAACGACACGGACAACGGCCTGTGCGTAGAGACCGGGTGCAAGAAGGTCGACCTGTTGTTCGCGCTCGACGGCTCCGGTTCGATGATCGAAGAGATCAACGCGCTCAAGGCCGGGCAAGCGTTCCTCAGCATCGTCTCGACCCTCGAGGACCTCAACTGCGGCGGCATCGATTACCGCATCGGCGTGACCGGTGACAACGACAACGGCTGGGTGACCCCCAACAACTGGGCCCACCCCGAGCCATGGTTCGACAGCGCCGACTTCACGGCCGGAGAGATCTCGGTGCACTTCCAGGCGGCGGCCACCAAGATCGGCAACGGCGGCGGCGCGCCGCTGGGCTGCGAGCACGTGCTGAGCTCGGCGGTTGGGCTGCTCAACGGTGACAACAGCGGGTTTGTGCGTGAGGACGCGCTGCTGGTGTTGGTGTTGATGAGCGACGTCGACGATTATGGTTGGTACGATCAGCTTGGCGGTAACATTTGCGGGATCGGTTGCCAGGCGGTGGCACAGCCCGTGTCGGCCCTGCAAAACACGTTGGTGGGGCTCAAGGGTGGCGACGCGGCTGGGGTCGCGGCGATCGTGATCGCCGGCGATCCAACGGCGAACGCGGGGTCCAACTTCTGCAACCAGCCGCGCAGCTGCGGCGCGCCGATCGAGGCCTATCACGCCGAACGGCTCTACGAATTTGCCGAGCTGCAAGCTGGCATGAATGGGTCCACGGCCGACATCTGCGACGGCCCGAACGCGGTCCCGAACGCCGTCGAGGCGGCGCTGGCGGAGAATATCGATTTGGCCTGTCAAGAGTATGAGCCCGTGGGCTGATCGTCCCACGCAGCTTCGCTGCTTGTCTCGTCTGACGGCCCCGGGTAGATTCGGCGGCATGTCGTCGGGGATGCGGTTCGAGGGGAAGCTCGGCTACGAGGATCGAGCCGCGGCGGGCGAGGCGATCGCACGGGCGAAGGCCCTGCTCGAGGAGGACGACGAGGACCTGCGCCAGCTGTTCGCCGACGAGCCCTCGTGGATCGCGGCGGCCGGCGAGACCGTCGCGGTGAGCATCGATTTTTCGGGGCCGTCGGACTGGTGGTTCTCGCTCGAGGGCATGGTCGAGGCGCTCGTCGAGACGGCGACGACCGGATTCGTCGACGCGGAGCTCGAAGGCGCGGATGGCAAGGTCCGCTACCATGCCGGCGGCGAAGAGGAAGAGCTCGACTGATCGGATGATTTGGGCTTTGAAATTCCCGCGCTCTGCGATAAGAACCGCGAAATGACCTTAATTGGGCACGCGGTTCTCGGTGCGACGGCGTACGGCGCCCTGCGGCCGCACTCCAACCCAACCCGTTGGGGTCTCTCGCGGCGAGCGCTGTTGCTGCTGTGCTTGCTGCTCCCGATGCTCCCGGACGCCGACGCGGCCATGCACGTCTGGGTCAAGTACGGCCATGACCTCGGCCACCGCGGCATCACCCACTCGCTGCTGTTCGCCCTGATCTTCGCGCTCGGGCTGGCGTGGCTGTTGCAACGGCTTGGCCGCGCCGAGCGGAGTCATCAGGCGCTCGGGCGGATGACCCTCGCGTTCTTCTTGCTGCTGGCCAGCCACTCGCTCACCGACGCGATGACGACCGGCGGCAAGGCCCCGAGCCTGCTTTGGCCGGTCAAGTCCGAGGGGGTCTGGATGCCCAAGCGCTTCATTCCCGTCTCACCGATGGGCCAGTCGCTGTTGCGCACGCAGTGGACGGAAAAGCAGCTCAAGCAGATGAAGCGCAAGCGCGCCCGCCTGCTTGCCGGAAACCAAAAGACCTACACGCTCGTCCGCGAGGCCGTGTCTTGGTCGGAGCGGCCGGACCACTACCGCCGGCTCGTGGTCGTCGGGGTCGCGATGACCGAGATCGTGCTGCTGTTGCCGTTTGCGCTCGCGATCGGCTTCTTCGTCAGCTGGCAGCGCTGGCGCCATGGCCCGGCTGCCAAGGAGCCGCCGCGTGTGCGTCCGCCGCCGGAGCAGCCGCCGGAGGGGCAGCTGCCGCGGCTGTGGCCGGCTGCGCTCGCGTCGGGCGTCGCTCTGGTGGCCGCCGTCGTGGTCGGTTGGCTGGTGCTCGCACCCGATGCGGGGCTGTCCATCACCCGCGGCCACCTCGATGACGACGCGTCGACCCACTACCGCCGGGTCGCGCCGGCGAACGGCGACGACGATGCGCCGGTCGCCGTGCTGACCCACGGCTGGCGTTGCAGCCACCAGATGATGATGCCGCTCGCGCGCGCGTTGGCCCGCAACGGCGTCGAGGTCTGGGCCGTGGACATGCCGGGACACGGGCGCTCACCGATCGCGCTGGACACCGGCTGTGGGGGTAAAACCAGCTGCGGCATCGCCAACAATCGCCTGTTCACGGACGCGACCGCGTCGGTGCTCGATCACCTGTTCGAGGCCGAAGGGTTCGCCGACCGCGACGTCGTGCTCATCGGGCATTCGACGGGCGCGGTCGCGGCTCACGACGTGCGCGGGCAGGCGGCCGATTTGCTGGCCGGTCGGGTGGTGATCGAGGGTCGCTACAAGCGCTTGGTTCGCGGCGGAAACCGCCTGATCGTCGGCAAGCGCAAGTACGTCGAGAAGCACGGCGGCGGGCTCGAGACCGACGTGCTGCACGGCAGCTTCGAGGACCGCAGCGCGATCGAGCTGTTCACCGCCAACCGCCCGCACCTCGAGCTGATCTACGACGCGAGCGTCAACGACCGGATCCTGCGCTGGATCGAGGGCGCGTCGGGCAAGCCGCTGGGTGACGCGACCGAGCCCTATCGCAAGCGCTACATCGTGTGGGCGGCCGTGCTCGCGGCGCTAGGCTTGGCCCTCGCGACCCTCGGGGCCGCGTACGCGGCTCGGCGCGGGTGGTTGCCCCGGCTCGAGCCGAGCGGCCACCCGCGAGCGGCGGTCGCGTTCACGTGCATCGTGTTCGGCTCGGTCGTGGCCGCGCTGTGGGCCGGCGAGCTGTTTCGCAGCGGAGCGCCGTGGTTGCAGTCGCGGATCGGACAGGGCCTGCCGACCTACCTAATCTGCGCGAGCGTCTGCATCGGGCTCCCCTACGTCGTGTTCACCCGGCGGCCCGGCATCCTGCGGCTGCGCCCCGTCGCCGTCGATCTAGCCTTCGCCGCGTTCGCGTTCGCGGCCTTGTATCTGACCTTCGGCTTGGCCGTCGACCGCTACTTCTTCCACCTCGGACTCCCGGCTTGGCGGTGGATCCGGTTCCTCGCCTGGACCGCGGCGTTCTTGCCGGTGAGCCTGGTGATTCACGAGATCGGGTTCGAGCGCGATCGCTGGTGGGCACGCGTCGCGAATGTGCTCGTGCACGCGCTGATCTGGGGGGCTGTGTTTTGGGTCGAGGCGGTCGGCCGAAGCGGGACGGAGGTCGATGACGCGAAGCGGATGGTCGCGCTGGTCATGTTCGCCGAAGCCTGGGCGCTGTGCATCGGTTGGCGCAGGCGCAGTCGGCTGTTCGCCGGGCTCGTCAGCGCGCTGGTGCTCGCGTGGGTGTTGATGGCCGTGTATCCGGTCCTCGCCGGCGCGCCGTTGGGCTGAGCGAGGTGCTCCGCAGCTTGTTGTGATCACCCGCGTGGGCGCGCTAGCGTGGAGCCCACCCGTGCGCCTCGCCACTCTCGCCCTGTTCACGTTGCTGCTCGCCGCTTGCGAGACTTCTGCACCGCTCGCGCGCGTCGGCCCCCTCGAACCGGGGGCGGCCGCGACGGAGTCATGCCCGGTCGCGATCACGCTGGCGATCGCGGGCACCGGGCTGCGCTGGGAGGTGGTCGTCAGCGCCGAAAACCGCGGCGCCGCTGTGCAGGAGCTGGTCTTGGCTGACCGGTGCCCGAGCGGTCCGATCGAGTTCACCGGTCTGCCGACGGGCTACGACTACTACGGGGCTTGCGTCATGGGGGCTTGTCCCGGTGAAGCTCGAGCCGCGCGCATCGGCCTCGGTGTCGGCGAGCAGCGCGAGCTGCTGCGGACCACCCTTGAGCTCGGGGCCTCGAGTTGCAACGCGCCGGTGCCCGGCGGTGAGTATCGCTTGTCAGCCTTGGTGCCGGGCATCGAGCCGGCCTGCGTCGCCAGCGTTGCGCTGGTCGTCGACACGCCGACGCCGCCGCCAACGCCGACGCCAACGCCGCCGCCCAACGACCCCAGCGCCGGCGTCGACTTTCAGGCCTGCACCGCCGACAGCGACTGCATCGTGCACTGTCCGCGGATTGACGGGTGCTGCGGCTGGCCCTGCGGCTGCAGGAACGCGATCAACAAGGCCCACGTGGCCGCCTACGACGCCCACAGCGCGCGCACCTGCCAAAAAGCCCCAGACTGCCCCGCGATGGGTTGCGCCTACGAGCCCCATCACTTCGCCCGCTGCGTCAACAATCGCTGCCGATCCTCCGGCCTCGGCAGTTTTTGATTGGACACATAATTCATTCGCAATTGTTTGACGGCCCCGCGGGCCGCGAAACCACGCTACCCTCCGAGTTCAGCGAGCCCGATCACAATGCCTACGTCACTGCAGCTCACCCCCACCCTCGTCGCGCTCACCCTGATCTGCGCAGGTCCCCTCGCCTGCTCCGACGACAGCTCTTCGGGCGGCGAGGCGGCGAGCGAGAGCGGCACCGTCGACGAGAGTGGCGAGAGCGGCGGGGCCGACACAGGCTCGTGCAGCCCCGGCGAGGCGCGAGCGTGCGTGTGCACCAACGGCTGGCCGGGCACCCAAACCTGCCTCAGCGAGAGCGCGGACTTTGGCGAGTGCAGCGACTGCGTCGACCCGGACCCCTCGGTCTGCGGCGACGAGCTGTGCGAGGCCGACAAGGAGGACTGCTCGAGCTGCCCGGAAGACTGCGGGATCTGCCAGGATTGCAGCGAGGCGCCGAGCTGCGAGGGGGCTGCGATCCCCGGGGTGATCGCGACCCACCTCCCGGCCCTCGATGTGCCGCTGCCCGGCGGTGAAGGTGAGAGCATGTCGCCCCTCGCGATCGCGGCCAAGCTCGGCGCGGCGATCGACGCCGGCGATCCGGGCGCCCGCGTCGTTGCGGCGGCCCTCGATCTGCCAGCCCCGCCCGGCCTCGACGGGGCCCTCGAGCACCCGCTGATCCCCGCGCTGCGCGAGGTGTTCGCCCGCTACCCCGAGCAGGCCGCGATGGTTCGCCGGCAGCTCGAGGCCGCGGGCATGGGCTCGGCCGCGGCCTACCGCGTGCGCTTCCCCGATCCCCGCGTGCCCGCCGACGCGGCGCCGGCCGAGCTCGCGCCCCCGCCCGCGTCCGCGCCGGACGACTGCGAGCCAGCCAAGCTGCGCATGCGCGTGGCCAAGGTCATCGTCCACAGCGAGGCCGACCTCATCTTCAAGGACAACATCTACTGCGCGATCATCAGCGAGGCCTCGGGCGGCGCAGAGATCCGCGTGACGCCCAAGACCTTCAACCTCAAGGCCGGCGACGAATACGTCTACTCCCTCGCCGAGGGCGTGGTGTGGGGCCAACTCGGCGAGCCCGTCGCGCCCATGGGCAACCTATTCGTGACCTACAACTGCCTCGAGTCCGACGAGACCGGGGGCTTCGAGGAATTCCTCAGCGCCATCTCCGAGGCCGCCATGGGGGCCAACGCGATCCCCGGGGCCTACGGCTGGATCATCCCGGTGATCGGCCTCGCCGCGGACATCATCGGCGCCGCGCTAGCGCTGGAGAATGACGACCACCTGTTCAACGCCTCGCAGGTGATCCCCGCCGATTTGCAGCTCGAGATGACCAATGGCGTGTGGTGGTCGGTCGAGCGCAACGGCACCTTCATGCTCAAGAAGTGGCATTGGGAGCTACGCATGGAGGCCTGGGGCTGCACCGACGACGGCATTGGCTGAGCGCCGCGTCACAGCCTCTAAATCAAGAGGGGTCGATCAGCGCTGGTCCCCAGCGTCAATGATACGCCCCCGCCCGAGCTTCAGACACAGCTCCCGCAACTCCGACACCGACCGCAGCCGAGCAGTCACCGAAGCCGGGTCCATCGGCACCCGCGTCTTCGGCGTTGGCGTGGCCTCGCACGCCGCCCGCAAGCGGGCGGTGACGGCTTTGGGGCTCATGTCAACCGTCGCCAAGGGCCTCCAAATTCTGAATGTCGACCAGGTCCTGTGGCCGACCCGCGCTGAGCTTGAGCGAGATCAAACCTTGGCGCGAGACCACCGACACGCTGCCGTCTTCGTAGGCCACTCGCGTCCGTGAGTTCCACACCGGCTCGAGCGACTCGTTGACCAACAGGATGTCGAGCATGAGCGGCTCAGGATCGCTCAACTTGCTGAACCGCTGGACCGAGAGCCCGCTGCTGCTGAAGGTCATCGGCAGCGCCTCGATCGTGAAGCCGCAGCGGCGCGCGACCTCGCGGATGCGGTCGAGATCGGCTTGCTGGGCGAGCAAATCGATATCGCGGGTCGCTCGCGGTACGCCGTGGACCGCGAGCGCCAGACCTCCGCACAACGCGTACTCGATCCCGGCCTCGTCCAAGGAGCCTGCGAGGGTCTGAAGTTCCGCGTAGAGGTCCACGGCCGACAGCGTAGCACCTCAGCCAGGCGGCATCGTCGCAGACCGCAAGATCAAGCGTCGTGCACGCAGAGCCGCTAGCGGGCGCTGGGCACCACGGGCTGCTAGCACGGTAGGGACCCATCGCGGCTCAGAGTGCGTCATTGGGGCCCGAGGCCAAGGACCGAAACCACAGTTGTACCGGGCGTACTACAAGGTTTCGGGACACAGGGATCGGGCCCCAAGGGCGTGCTCTGGGTCGTGAGGGGTTTCACCACGGGCTGCTAGGGAGCGCGTCACGGATGAACGCAGCGCCGAAGCCGAGGGCCAGCGCTTGCTCGACGCCATCGCCATGCCCACCTACTTCTCAGCCTCGCGATTAATGCCCGCGAGCGAGCTTGTTTTTCGGCGTCACGCTCTTCCCCGCGTGGTGGCGTCGCCGGGATCGGGAGCCCCTGAAAAAACCTGAAGAAATCATATTTGGTGCTTGACCTGAACAGGTGATTCGCTACAATGCCGGGCATGGTGGAAGTCAGTCCCTGTCGTGAGCCGATGACCGCCGAGCAGCTCGAGCAGCTCGGCGGCCGCCAGCGCTTCCTTGCGCCGGCCAAGCCCACTCAGCCTCGCGCCGAGGTCATTGAGCGCCCCAGCCAGCCTGTCGCTGCCGCCGTCCACCTTCCGTTCGGTCGCAACGGTCACCTCCAACGACAGCACCGCGAGCTCACGGAGTTCCACCGTCTTCTCAGGAATCGCCCCATTAAATCGAGCAGCGAGCTCACTATCGATCACGACCCCCGCAGCGTTAACGAGCGCCAAGCCCGGCGACCCAACCCAGCTCTGCTGCTCCGCCACCGCCCACGCAGCAATCCGCTTCACCAGCGCCGTCCCATGCTCACGCAGCAGCTCCCCCAACCAACCCCGAGCCACCGGGCGGTTCGTCGTCAAGCGCGTCAGCACGGTCAGCGCCCGCCCCACTTGCGCGACGCTGCGCGCAGGGTCAACCAGAATCTCAAACCACCCCCGCACATCGACACCCTCAAAAATCTCAAACACCAGTTGCTCGCCAAGCGGATCAGGCTCGAGCGGCCGAAGCATGGGCTCGCCGTAGACCTCCCTCACACAATCCATCGCGTCTTTGAGTTCGCTCCGATCGAGCCTCCCAATCACCCCCGCCGCAAGCTCATCCGCCAACTCCAGCGAGCACTCCCCCAGCAAGGTCGCGACCGTGACAATCGTGCCCACGGCAGCATGAAAACCCGGCCCGACTGAGCGCGGGTCCGCCCACCGGGTCCACGCCACCCGCTCATGGCGCAGGATCTCCGCGAGGATCCCATGCTCAGTCAAATTCTCGAGCTTCGGCAACTCTTCCTTCGCGCAAAGCAACGCCAACCCATGCAAGTACAGCGGCCGCGCGAGCAACTCATGGTCGAGATCCGGCATCGGCGCCGGCGCCACGCCGTAAAAACTCGACACAGCCCGCGCAAACCCGGCCGCACGCGCGCCAAGATCCTCATACATCGGCGACAGCTCGATCCAGGCGCTACGGTATTCCGGCACGCTCGACGCCTCAGTCAGACGCCCCCACCAAGCCGGATCGCCATCGCCCAAGCCATCACGGCTCAACAACACGACGCGAATCCGCCTCCCAGCACCAGCCCGGACCGCCTCCGCGATGACCTTCGCGGCCGGCTGCGGGTTGGTCTCGACGTAGTCGAACACCAGCAAGCGCGGCGCTCGGCCGGCGCACAAGGTGCGAACGAAGGCCCCCAAATCACTTGGCAAATCGCTTGGCACAAAGCCCGCGATCCAGCCCTCCTCCCGCTTGCGCTCGCAAAACTCGATGAGCAGCCGGGTCTTGCCAGAGCCACCTCGAGCCGAGAACACATGGTACGGCAGGTCGCCCCCGGCAAACTCCTCGAGCAGCGCGAGCTCGCGCTCGCGTCCCTCCGATTCGAATCGAATCGCCTGATTTTCAGCCCGCAACAGCTCCGACGGCCTGCTATTCACGCGCTCGAACTTGTGGCGCAGCGGCGGCCGCTCCTTGCGGTCAACCTCCACGTTTGCCAAATCATCGGCTCGGCTCCACAGCAGCGGGCACGGCCAGCCCAAGGCCTCCGCCACTCGTGCGATGGGGTTTGCGTACACCGTCGCCCCCGCGGCGAGCAGCTCATCCCCCCCTGAGTCGCCCCGCGGAGGAAACGATCGAAACAGTCCGACCACCCGATCCGCGATCACGATCGGCGCGCCCGAGAACCCCACGGCCGGGACCTGAGCGCCGGCCATCTGCTCGACGTACAACTGTAGCACCGGCACCTCACCCGCGAGCGCGGTTTCTGCGTAGGCCCCGGTCCATCCACGGACCGTGGTCAGCGTCCCCCTCGCCTCGAGCCCCGCGTCATAGCCCTGCGGAAACCCGTGGCACGCCCAGTCCCCGTATTCGGCATCCCCACCAGGTTCGAGCGCAGTGGTCAAACTCCACCGCTTCGTGCCCCTGAAATCGTGCACCTGAAACACCACCCAGTCATCGAGCAGGTTCAGGTTCGAGTTCACCGGCTCCCACTCGAGCGTCTCCTCCCAGGGCTTGCCGTCCTCGGTAAAGTAGGTGCACGTGACCTGCTTGGGGAAGACCAGCGGCTCCGGCCCGATCTCCACGAAGGTGTGGAGGGTGGTGACCAAAAACACACCACCCCCCGGGCCGTCGACGAGGAAGCCCGTGCCGCGATACCCCGCGGTGGACGTGACGAGAACGACGCTTGCTCGGCCGGCCATCAGGCCGCCGATGGTAGCCCCTCGCCGGTGCCAGCGGGCACAAATATTCGGTATTTTTCCCTCGTCCGGCGGCCAAGCAACCACGAACACGGGCCGCTCCGCGCAATTCCGCGCCTGTGCTCCCGCAAACGCCATCACGCTCCGCTTCGCCTGGACCTAAACGTGCGAATGGTGTAGCTCCGATAAATGACCAGTCGCTCTCCGGTCGTCCACCTCGAAGACGCCATCGGCTGCCAGCTCATGCTGGCGCAGTTCGGCTCAGGCGACGCCCCCATGGTCGCCCACCGCTACGAGATCCTCGCGCTCCACGGACGCGGCGCGAGCGGCGTGGTCTGTCGCGCGCGCGACCTGAGGCTCCATCGCCAGGTCGCGCTCAAGCTCTACCCACCGCTGGGCGACCCCAGCCTCGAGCGCGAGACCCTCAGAGAAGCCCAGGCCCTAGCCCGGCTCGAGCACGCCAATGTCGTCCGGGTGTATGATCATGATCAGGGCATGGTGGTCGCTGGTGCGGCGAGCTTGCAGTGCTTGTTCGTGAGCATGGAGTTCATCGAGGGGCGCAACCTCAGGGCCTGGCTGGTCGAGTCCAGGCGCTCGAGAAAAGAGATCCTCCGGGTGCTAGTCGCCGCCGGCGATGGGCTGTGCGCGGCTCACCGCGCCGGCTTGATCCACCGGGACTTCAAGCCCGAGAACGTCATGATCGATGTCCACGATCGGGTTCGGGTCGTCGACTTCGGTCTCGCGCGAGGGCAGGAGATCGTGACGAGCACCGCCGCAGTTGGCATGGGCGCGCCGCCTGACGTGTTGTCCACGCGGATCACCCGGCCCGGCGTCACCCCCGGGACGCCGGAGTACATGGCCCCCGAGGCGCTCTACGGGCAGGCCAGCGCGAGCTCGGATCAGTACTCCTTCGCCGCCGCAACCTGGGAGTCGCTGACGGGTCAACTCCCAGGCCCGTCGCTCGAGTCGATGAGCAGCGGCGCGGCCGGGACCAACCTCCCCGCTCCGGTTCGCGCCACCCTCGAGCGCGCACTCGCAGCCGAGCCGGGGCAGCGCTTTGGCGAGCTGTCTGAGGTTCTCGACGAGCTGCGCCGCTTCGCCAAGCGCGGCCAACGGTGGGCCACTGCGGGGTTGGTTACGGCCGCCCTCGTCGGGCTGGCCGGCGGCGCTTGGGTCGTTCGCGCCCAAACCCTCGATGAGGCAGCCATGGCTTCGGAGGCCTCTCGCTCGCCTGAGACCGAGGAGCTGAGCTCCACCCCTGACTGTGAGCATCTCGCGGGTGCCTGGTACTACGACACCATCGTGGTCTGGGCCAGCGACAGCGTGCGTTGGTACGGCGCCACGGGCCATTACCAGCTTGATCTCGATCCGTTGGCCGGCTGCTCGATGAACGCGCAGATGCAAAAGATCGGCGATGGGCCTCGTCACTACGCCAGCAATCTCGTCCGTAAAGGCGCCCGTGGCGTGCGGATTCAGCCAGGCGACCACGGCGACGAGCTCTCCGCTCAATTTCAAATTGCCTCGGAGAAATTCGGCTTGCTCACCTACGACTTCAACTTCGTCTTCGACGGCGACCAGCTCAGCGGCGACTACGAATACCGCGGTGGTGACGGAGTCGTCTGGAAGGGCTACTTACAAGGTGGCCGACGAGCGCCCACGGAAACCTTGCAGCCGGAGCTCGGGCGGGCATCGTGCGCGAGCCAGTGCCGGATCCGCTGCTTTTCGCAAGCGAGCCGCGACGAGTGCATCCAAAATCGCTGTACAACAGAGCAGGTGAAGGTGCCCGACTGCGGCCGACCGGGAGCTGACGACGCGCCGTTGCAGCTGACTCGAGACCTCATGGAGTCCTCGGCGGCACAATTGCGAGCCGAGCGTCGGGACGAGACCGCCCGCAAGCGGTGCTCGAACGCGGCCGACGCTATCGAGGGGCGCTGGCAGCTTTCGGCTGCGAGTTGGACGCGAACCATCGAGGTCAAGCACAGCACGAGCTGCGAACTCGCGATCGTCGACCACAGCGCGAAGCCCACCCCCGAGCGCCTGCGTGGGCTGACGACCGCGACCGGTGCCTGGGTGATCCTCGAGTCCAAGGGCGACTCGCCCCTGTGGGTCCTCATGGGCTGGGATCCGGCGCTTGGCGTCACTGCCGCAGGGGACACGGTCGTTGCGAACCGGCTCTAAAAATTTTCGAGCCATGCATGAGCCACTTTGGGCCTCTGGTCGGACAACTACATGAGAGACCCTCCAGGTACAGCCATGCAGCACCAAACTGACCGAGCAACCCTCGACGCCACGGTTCGCGCGCACTACCCACAGGTTAAGCGCTTTGTCCGCAACAAGATCCCCGAGCCCGACTGCTACGACCTGGCCAACGAGGCCATGCGCGTGTTCCTGTCTCGGGATCCCAGCACCATCGTCAAGCCGAAAAGCTACCTGTGGGGGATCGTCCGCATGCTCGTGTTCAAATACGCCCACGGCAAGCGCCCAATGATCGCCTTCGACAGCGAGCTGCACTCGATCGCGGAGTTCCGCACGAGCATCAGCACCGTGACCGTCCGCCGCAACCGCTTACTCACCGCGCTCGCGACCTTGCCCATGGACCACCAGACCGCCTTCGAACTGCACTACGCTGAAGAGTTGACCCTCGCCGAGGTCGCCGAGGTGCTCGAAAAGTCCGTGGCCCAGACCAAGCGCTACATCGCCAGCGCCAAGCAGAAATTGGCCGCAGAGCTCGGTCTCCCGCCCGAGAGCTTCTCCAACCTCGAGACCCAGCAGATCGTCAACGCCTACCGGGAGAGCTGAGGCCAAGCGTGATGAAAAAAAGTTGAGGATCCGTGAGCTCATCCACCCCGCTGCCCGGACTGTACTGGTGAGGCCGTGAGCGCGGGGGCTGGCATCAGCCAGCTCCCGCGGGCCGGATTTCCCCCACCACCAAGCAAAGAGAAAACATGTCTCAGTCCATCTTCATTAGCTACGTGTTCGAAGACAAGAACAAACGCGACGATGTCGAGCGCTGGTTTAGCGACAACCTCGTCGGCTTCAACCGGGTCACCATCGCCGAGTCCCAGGATCGCCGCCAGGAGGGCGAAGCAGCGATCAAAGACCATTTACGCCCGAAGATCCGTGGGGCCGCGGCGGTGCTGTGCCTCATCGGGGACAACACCCACAACAGCCGCTGGGTCCAGTACGAGCTCGACGTAGCGACGACCCTAAACAAGCGGATCGTGCTCGCGCAGATCCCAGGCACGCGCGGAGCGCCTCCGCCACGGCACCGGAGCCTACCGGTCCACACGCTCGACCCCAGCTTGCTACGCAAGCTGCTTGGCTAACTCCATCGCGCTGACCCGCCGATTCGGCGGGTCAGCCCCATTGACCCATGAACATCTCCATCTTCGTCTCCCACTCCTTCGATCACCCCGACAAGCTTCTGCGGATTCAGGAGTTCATGCTCGCGCGTCGCGTTCGTCACGTCGACTACAGCGTCCCCGTCTGGGACCAACTCAACGATGACACCGTCCAGTTCGAGATTGAGCAGCGCATCCAAGCGTGCGACCGCGTGATCGTCATCCTCACCGAGGGCAGCCACAAGAGCCGCTGGATCAAGCAGGAGGTCGATTGGGCGCGAGACTACGGCAAGCCGGTCATCGGGGTCTGGCCCCATGGCGAGGCGGGGGCGCCGGTACCCAGGGCGGTCGTAGAAGCCAACGCACACCTCATCGGATGGCGCGCGACCTCGCTCGAGAAGGCGCTGAAGCTTCAGGACGTTGGCGACTATCGCGCTCTCGCCCTCGCTGAGGATGTCGACTTCGACCGAGCTGTGGAGCGGGTTGTCACTGCCAGCGGTGCCATCAGCCTGCTGCTGGTCGGCTATCAGGTTGTCCAGCTCTCGCGCCTCGTGGCTGCGCTTCGCAAACGGGGCATCGATGTCGCCCTTGGCGATGATTGGCGCCGCTTCGGATCAAATATGCTCATAGGCGCATCTGTAGGTGCCCTTGCAGGATTCGCAGTGGATAGCTTCATCACTCGAACGTCGAATCAAACGGTGCCACTAGTGCTCATGGGTGCGGGGGTAGGCGCGGCCCTTGGCGCGCATCGCTACCTGAGGGCCGAAGTGCGCAGCTTAGAAGCGCTGACGATCGTCAAGTTTGAGAAAATAGGCGAGACAGAGAACCTCGGGCCAGGCTGCTGAGCGGACGGAAAATATCATGGATTTCTTTCAATACGAGATCATCAACACACCCCAGACGGCCGCCACGGCAAACCAGCTCCGGGAGCTGATCGTAGACGATCCTCTGCTGAGCGAAGCGAGCACGGAATGGACGCGCAAGACCCTACCGAGCAACTGCGACATCTACGCGGCGTTGGTCGTCGTCAGCGACGACCTCTCGGATAATGAGGAACTCCGCCAGCGGATCACCAACCTCGCGGCGCGCGGGCTCCCGGTGGTCCCGCTCGTCGAGAGCCTTGCGACCTTCGACTTCAAGACGGCAGCGCTGCCGGCGATCTCCGAGCGTAACGCGCTCGGCCTCGATGAGCCTGAATCGATCATCAACGCGTTGCTGCACCACGGAGGCCTTCGACGTCACGGAAGCGGAGGCCAGGTCATGATCAGCTACGCGCGCAGCGATGGAGGCCCGCTGTGTGACGCGCTTCGCCGGCGCTTGGAGCAGGCAGGCTTTCGCTGCTTTGTCGACGAGAGGGAGCTTGTCGGGGGCGCGCCGGTGCAGGCTGACATTCGGCGAGAGATCGAGCGATCGGACTTCGTCGTGCTCGTTGACTCGAAGGGCGCGGCGAGGTCGACATGGGTCGCCGAGGAGATGGACATGGCGTTGGCCGCTCACGTGCCAGTGCTCGCCGTGAGCGCCGCGGCGACGGCCTTCTGCCACCGCCTCCACCCACCTCATGTCCCATGGGAGCCTGGCGATGATTTGGACGCCGTCGCCGAGCGGGCGGCGAACACCGCCCGACGGCTGCTTGCGAGGAAGATCAGTTTTCGTGAGCGTGTCTGGCGAGTGCTCGATCAGCTCTGCCGACTTCGCGGGTGGGAACTGGAGGACGGGAAACCACATATGCGAGTCCGCCCTGCGAAGCAAGAGCTAGCGGTCGCGTGCACCGAGGATCACCCGGATGTCGCCGCGGTCGAAAATCTACGTGAGGCCGTTGGAGAGCATGGCCGAGGTCTGCTCGTCGGGGGGACCCGACCCTACCCACGAACGGTCGCAGCTGGCCTAAACAGGGCGGGGGCGCCAACTGTTCGGGTGGTCCCGCTGTCACGCGTAGCGACGCGAGTAAGCGACGGCGTCGCCTTGAACGCGCTCGCGGGGCGACGGATCTTTTTGTCGGCTGCGATGCCGGATGACCCAGCGCAGGCTGAGCTCGCCTCAATCGTGCTCCCGCCCTTCGTCATCACCTTCGTTCAAACAATGTTTGAGCTCGGGGTGACGGTTGTCTATGGTGGGCACCCTTCAGTGACGCCGCTCGTCCACAAGTCGGTCATCGACCTGGTCGGTCCCGGCGCCGGCAGCATTGAGCTGCACCAAGGAAAGTACTGGCTCGACAAGGGTGAGCTCCCACGCGAACTCGAGGACAGGCGGGTCTTCGATAGTGTGCGCTGGCACGGGCAAGGGCGCGAGCCAGCCGAAGACCTGAGGGCATTGCGTGAGGAGATGATTTGTGGCGACCTCGATGGCGCGGTCTTCGTTGGTGGAGTCGTCAGCGCACCGATCGGAGGTACGCCCGGCATCGTCGACGAGTACGAGCGCTTTCGAGTCGCTTGCCCGTCCCGTCCTGCCTTTGTCCTCGGCCTTGGAGAGGGCGCGGCGGCGACGCTGCTTTCACGCAAGGACTTGTCTGGGCCGGTCGATCCACGTGTCACCAAGGAGCTTGGAAAGACCCGGGACCCCGATCTAGCGACGGCGCTGATCGTGGCGGAGCTTCTTTGTACGTGAATGATGCTGCCACTCGAGCTTCTTCCCGAGTTCATCGGAGGAGGGCAAGCGATCACGACCGATCTTGGGTCGAGCTTGGTCGGGTCGTCGACCTCGACACGGGCGAGCGCGGCCCACGCCGATGTTCCTCGCCTCAAGCGAGGCGCTCCGGCTTCGGTTTGACGACGACTGGGCGAGCGCGGCCGCCCTCGCCGAGGCCAACGCTCACTTCACGCTCGAGCCTCGCTGAAAAATTGTTAAAGAAACCCTGCATGCGCCGGCGGCACGGGCCGAAGACCTCCTGGCAGGGAGGACACGACCATCGGACCCGTACACGCCGGCTTGCAGGTGCTCTTGCGCCACGCCCCACGACTAGCGATGGAGCTGCTCATCCACGCCG
>Ga0114946_10001582_pt1 | contig 15723 bp, 12 predicted proteins | sample WalLakDeSediment_FD_88676 | JGI IMG/M metagenome (GOLD analysis project Ga0114946, IMG submission 88676) | Lake sediment microbial communities from Walker lake, Nevada to study Microbial Dark Matter (Phase II) - Walker Lake 11/02/13 Deep Sediment | ecosystem: Environmental > Aquatic >... | reverse complement strand
TCCCTCTGTTCTGAAGCGACAGACGCGATTGCGGGAGTATAAATACCGAAAGTATTTTTTCTTGTCGAAGTTGAACTAGCGATGACAACAGAGCAACAGCAACTGTATCATGCTGTGATGACCATAACATGAGGGTGCTGCAACGGCGAAGTCAGGAAGCGAAAGCTGAAATGTCCTTACCAAACTGGTCCGCCCATCACTGTCTCAAAACCTTAGCAATGCTCCCGCTGCGCTTTCGATGATATGCGTGCTCCGGCTGGCGTTACGGAATGACGCAGGTAGTGTAGCAAATGTGCGGTGAACTATTCTCCTCCTGAGCAACATCCCGGGGCGACAGTGGATTCGATGGATTGTGGGTCTACATCTCCTCTTTTCTTCATCTTATCCATGTCTGGACTGAGGAATGGAATCCCGAGCGACAAGCCTCGTAGAATGAAAAGCATGCCCAGCAACACGATGCCGATGGGGATGAAGCGGTTGATTCTCCGCCGCAGTTCTCCCGTAATCCAGCCGCTTGCGTATGAAATAATCAACATGACGGGAAGCGTGCCGAGACCGAATATGAACATATAGAACGCTCCTGCCGCCGGATGTCCCATCACTAAGGACCCCGCCAACGCCATGTACACCAATCCGCAAGGGAGGAAACCGTTGAGTAGACCTATTGAGAACAGTGATGTGTGCGAAGTTTGCTGTAGCATGCCTGCGAGACGCATTTTCAGAATACTCAACACCTTGTCGTATTGCTTCGTCGGGAGAATACTGCGCGCCGCCTTTGATGGGAGCAGCGCTGCCAGAATCATGAGACTACCGGCGATAATCCCGAGCCATTGCTGATAACCGGCAACGGCAATACCTTGACCGACGAAGCCAACGATTACACCAAGGAAAGCATAGGTGAAGGCCCGCCCGATATTGTAGAGAAAGCGGCTGATGAAAAAAGATACGCGCTCGGACGCTGATCCGGGCAGCACGAGTACAATGGGGCCGCACATGCCGATGCAGTGAAGACTGCCGACTACGCCAATGACAAATGCAGACCAGAGCATGATACTACTCGATTATTCAGGGTCATGAATGTGTCTCCCGAACAGTACTCGATGAGGGAAAAAGAAATGCAAGATTGTAGGGAGCGAAATTGAATGCTTGTGCACAGCAGAGGTGTTTCATTGGAATTGCGTCATTCCCAAGGTGTTGTGATACGCGATGCATGTCGAGAATTCACGGCGTATGTACATTATGCGTACGGGGTGCATTACTGAATAAAGACTCGCTGTTCGAGGTAATAGTCCTGATCATTCGCGGTCCATCGCAGCTTCACTATCCATTGTCCGGTTTGGAAATTGCTGACGGAAAGATGCTGCTGTCCACTATCGTTCAATTGTAATGGACGAACGACATCATGCGCGGCATCGGAAATGCGGAAAAATGTCACGTCACCTACGATATCGTCGAAACGCTCCCGCATCGGAAATGAGAGGACGCAGGTTTCGCTTTCCCGATCGACCGCGATGGTGGGCAAGCTCTCGAGATCGCTGGTTCGCTGTTTCATGTCGATGTGCTGCTGATATGTTTTGTCCACCTCGTAGTAGTTGTCAGTCACGAGATGAAAGTCTACACGGCTCACTGAAATCGTCAAAATGATCATGCCTACGAGGAAAACGATGATGATAATCGAGATTCCAAGAGCCCAGGGTTCTATTCGTCGTTTCGTCATATCAATATCCTTGGCTAATGCACCGGTCCGATAAACGTCGTTCGAACTGTTTCGAGCAATGCATCGTTCGAGAACAAGCCAATGCTGATGTTCGTTCTCAACCCATCGAGAGCGCCGAGAGGCAGATCGACGAAGAATACCGCTTCGGAAATGCCTCCGGCTTGCGCATTGATGTTGTCTCCGCCGACCATGGTCACTGTTCCATCGTGGGTCAGCAATTTCAGCGTGAGGTTTACGTCCTTGTGCGTTTTATTCAGCACTTTCATAGTGAATACATTACGAACATCCTTCTCGTTCTGCAACTGGTACAGCGTGCCCGGTGCTCGGAGAATTGTTGTTTCGATATCTGTTCGAGAAAGGAAAAGATACACGATCAGCCCGAGCAACAGCACGAGCACTGCCGTGTAGCCATACACTCTCGGAGTCATTGTGTCGGTTTTCTCTGTGGTAATAGCGCTGTGTGACGCGTATCTGATCAACCCTCGTGGAAAACCGACTTTGTCCATGACATGATCGCATGCGTCGATGCATGCCGTACAGTTGACGCATTCGAGCTGTGTACCGTCGCGAATGTCTATACCTGTTGGACAAACGACGACGCATTGATAGCATTCCACGCAGTCGCCGGTTTGTTCGCGTGCTTCTTCGCGACGGTATTTTTTTCGCGGTTCTCCTCTTGCGAAATCGTAGGAGATAACTATGGAATTCTCGTCGAGCAGTACGGATTGCAGGCGCCCGTACGGACAGACCAATGTACACGCCTGCTCGCGGAACCACGCGAACACGAAGAAAAATGCTCCGGAGAACAGCAGAACCGCGAGGAATTCGCCCGGCCGGGCGGCGGGAGGGTGGCTGACAATGCGTGCGAGTTCATCAACACCGATAATGTAGGCCAAGAAGAGATTGGCGATCAGGAAGGAGAGACCGAAAAATATACCGAGTTTCAGCGCTTTCTTGAATATTTTTCCTGCATTCCACGGTTGCGCCCTCAAGGCTCGCTGTTGACTGGAATCTCCCTCGATCAGGTACTCGATTTTTCGGAATACCATTTCCATGAAAATGGTTTGCGGGCAGATCCATCCACAGAATATCCGACCATACACGGCAGTGAAGAGGAAAATCGCCACGATGAGAGCGATCATGAGCAGCACGAACAGATGAAAATCCTGCGGCCAGAACGTTACTCCGAAAATGACGAACTTCCGTTCGATGACGTTGAGTAGTACTAGCTGTTCCCCATTGATTCGTATGAACGGAGCGGCGAACAGGAAGCCCAGCAGCAGCCAACTGACGTATGTACGCCAGCGATAGTATCTCCCCGAGGGTTTTTTCGGAAATATCCAGTTTCGTCGCCCACGTTCGTCCACGGTAGCGATGCGATCGCGAAACGTAAGCTCTTCAACCACATCGTCGGATTCGACGTCCGTATTCATGCGCATCCTTTCATCGACCGGTGCTCGGAAACCCGGGTAGCATGGCTATGCATTATTGCATTATCTTCTCACCTTGCGGTGCTTTGGCATTCGGCGGATTCGTTCCTTGCAGTTCGATAAGAATAAAGCTCGCGAGGGCATGTACTTGGTCGGGGGTCAGCGTTCTTTCCCAGGCAATCATGCCCATCGCCGGCACACCCTTGTTGATGATGTGCACTATTTGACCTATCCTTCCGCCATATATCCAGTATTCGTCCGTCAAATTCGGTCCTATGCCGCCTTCGCCACTGCTGCCATGACAGTTTGCACAATGTACATCGTACAAGGACGAAGCTTCCTTCAGCGCGGCGATGTCGGTGATTGCTTCGCTAATCGTCGCGACGTCGTCCGCGACTGGTACCGAACCGGTCGGAAGCGGACCGCCCATCTCCACGTAGCTGTCGTAAATCTCGGGAAACGCCTCGCGTAGTTTCGCCATCTGCATCGCATCCGCGGATCGCATCGCATTGTGTACGTCACGCTCGAAGGATTGCCAAGCTCTCCGGCGCTGAAGCTCAATGTCGCGAGGTGTAATGTCGATCTGTTTTGCCGATACGGGTGACCGGTAGGACGCGAACAGCACACCTTCCGACTCCACTTGTGCAGGAATATAGTCGGAATCTATTTCCTTCAGGTATTGCGCTATTTGCAAATCACCCGTCCCGAACACATGGTAATGCAGAAGATAGATTACTGCTATGATGATAGTGATGTAGAAGAGATTTTTCCACCACCCGGGAAGGTCGTTGTCGAATTCGGCGATTCCGTCGTATTCGTGCTTCAGCAGTTCATCTTTCGGCTTTTGTCTCTTTGCCATATCTACTGGTCCTTGACGTTTTCGTTTTGTTCGGTTGTATTCGACGCGTCGTCGAGCGGTAAATGCCCCATCTCTTCGATATACGTTGCTCGTAGAAAGTACACGCGAACGAGTATGGCGATAAAGGCGATGAAAAAGGCCACGGTAGTCGCGATGCCTGCGATTTCATATCCTGTAAGATCAACGAGTCTCTTGAACATTTCTTACTCCGTTCCAATATCCGTTCCGAGTCGCTGAAGATACGCTATCAATGCGATGATTTCCTTGTTCCAACGGGTAGTGATTCCGCTTGCTTCCAGATTCTCGACAATCTGCATGGCTTGCGCTCTAATATCGTCCATTGCTTGCGTCTCGTATGCTTCCGGATAGGGGACGCCAATGTTGCGTAGAGCACGAATTTTAGCTTGGATGTTAGAGAAATTCATGTCGTTTTCTATCATCCATGGGTAAGCCGGCATAATCGAGCCAGGCGACATCGATGCCGGATCGAGCATGTGATTGTAATGCCAAGCGTCCGGGTATTTGCGTCCGACGCGCCAAAGATCGGGTCCGGTGCGTTTGGACCCCCATAAAAACGGATGATCGTACACGTACTCGCCGGCTTTGGAGTACTCGCCGTATCTCTCCGTTTCCGAACGGAAGGGACGGATCATCTGCGAATGGCAACCTACGCAACCCTCTTTGATGTAGAGATCCCGCCCCTCGAGTTCCAGAGGCGTGTATGGCTTCACGCTTGTTATTGTCGGTATGTTCGATTCCACGACGAACATGGGAATATTCCCGACTGCGGATCCGATCAGAATTGCCACTGTCGCGAGTAACGTGAATTGTACTGGTCGGCTTTCCAGCCAACGATGTCCCCAATGCGACGCATCCTCATGTGTGCTCTGCGCCTTCAGAGACGGTGCCTGGGCTTCTTCCTCGGCTTGGAAAGCACCGGCTTTTGTCGTTTTCCAAAGATTCCACACCATGATGATGGCACCGACAATATACAATGCCCCACCGGCAGCACGCATGATGTGCATTGGTATGGTCTGAAGGACGGTTTCCAGGAAATTCGGGTATTGTAACACTCCGTCGGGAGTAAACTGTTTCCACATCAATCCCTGAGTGATTCCGCTCCAGTACATCGGAATGACGTAGAATAGAATACCCAACGTCCCGAGCCAGAAATGCCAATTAGCCAGCTTCACCGAATACAGTTGCGTTCGCCACAATCTCGGGACTAACCAGTATATCATGCCGAAGGTCAGAAACCCATTCCATCCTAATGCACCGAGGTGCACATGAGCGATAGTCCAATCCGTGAAATGCGACAGCGCATTGACGCTTTTCAACGCCAGCATTGGACCTTCGAATGTCGCCATACCGTATGCCGTGACAGCCACGACTAAAAATTTCAACACCGGGTCTTTCCGAACCAAATCCCACGCTCCGCGTAGTGTCAACAGTCCGTTGAGCATGCCTCCCCAACTTGGTGCGATCAGCATAAGGGAGAAAACCGTGCCCAGTGATTGCGCCCAGTCCGGTATTGCCGTATACAGCAAGTGATGTGGACCGGCCCAGATATAGATGAATATCAGCGACCAGAAGTGTATGATAGACAACTTGTAGGAATACACCGGTCGGTTGGAAGCTTTCGGAATGAAGTAGTACATCAACCCGAGGTAAGGCGTCGTAAGGAAAAACGCCACTGCATTATGACCGTACCACCATTGTACCAATGCGTCCTGCACACCCGCATAGACGGAGTAGCTTTTGAACAATGTGACCGGGATTTCCATGGAGTTGACGATATGCAACACCGCCACGGTGACGAAGGTCGCAATGTAAAACCAGATGGCGACGTACATGTGCCGTTCGCGACGACGCAAAATCGTTCCAATCATATTCCATCCCCACACAACCCAAACAACTGCGATTGCTATGTCGATGGGCCACTCGAGTTCTGCGTATTCCTTCGATGTCGTCGCGCCTGCCATGAGCGATATCCCAGCGGCGACGATAATGAATTGCCAGCCCCAGAAGTGTATACGTGAGAGGAGGTCGCTGAAATTGCGTGTTTTCAACAAACGCTGTATTGAGTAGTAGTATCCGAGAAAGATGCCATTCCCGACGAATGCGAATATCACCACGTTCGTATGTACCGGTCGCAAGCGACCGAAGCTTGTTGCAGGGCTGAAATTCAAACCAGGGAAGGGTAATTCCAATGCGGCGGTTAGACCTGCCAGGAATCCGACGATTCCCCAGAATACCGTTGCGAAGAAAAACAATCGCGCGATCTGGTTGTCGTAGCGGAATTTTTCAACTTCCATGCGAGAAGTCTCCTTACTTCGAATGATCCGATTTGTCTTTGTCTACTTCTTCCTGTTTATCATCGTTCGAAACCGATTCGTCGTCGAACAGCATGCGTATCGAAGGTGTGACCTTGTCGTCGAACTGTCCCGTGCGCACGGCCCAGAGATAGAGGCCGAGAAAAATCAACGCTACGAGCAGACTGAAACCGATGAGTACGAACATGACCTGCATGTCACAGCCCTTGCTTATGTGCCGCCCAACGCGTGAGCAGCGTCGTGAACGCCACGACGGTGATGGAACTGAGCGGCATGAGTATGGCCGACACGAGCGGTGTCAACAGCCCCGCAACGGCGAAGGAAATACCTGTTACGTTGTACGTTAACGAAAGCACGAAACTCGCTTTCACAACCGCGACACTGCTTCGCGAGTAGTGAAGCAATCGGTCGAATATCGCGAAGCGACTCGCTGATAATATGCCGTCGCATGCGGGTGAAAACGTGTTGATGTCCTCTGACAGAGAAATGCCCACATCCGCCGCTTTCAGCGCTCCGGCATCATTTAATCCATCACCCAGCATGAGCACGCGGCGACCGTGGCGTCGCAAACGCGCGATGTACTCCATTTTCTCCACCGGCGATTGATTGAAATGCATCGGGACGTCCTGGCCGAACAATGTGCGCAGCGCCGTTTCCTCATTCGCCGAATCACCGGAGAGAATGACCATCTCGTAGTCAGCGCGCAAGGCGTCGACGACTTCCTTCAACCCCGGCCGGTAACGATTCGGAACCGAGAAAAATCCACGCGGATTTCCATCTATCGAGACGTATACTTTCGTCGCGCCGCTCACCTCGCTGCCCCCCGACTCTCTACCCGTCCATTCCCGAGCCCCGATGCTTGTCCGACGACCGAGTATTCTTCCCTCTATACCTTGGCCGGGAAGCTCGCGGTAGTCCTCAACATGCATCGTGACGTCCGCGTTCAACGATGCGAATACCTGCCTGCTCAGTGTGTGCGTACTTTGTCTAAGCAGAGATTTGACCATGGATTGCTCTTCTTCGCTGAGTACTCCGTCGCGGAAACGTATGGACGTCGAGGCGTTGCGAGTCAGCGTCCCTGTTTTATCGAACACTATAGTGTCGATGCTTGCGAGTTTTTCAACGGTTTCCGTATTCTTGATATAGAAATCATTATTACCGAAAACGCGTTGAGCCGAGCCGAGCGCGAATGGAGAAGATAACGCCAATGCACAGGGACAGGCGATAATGAGCACGGCTGTAAACACAGTCACGACCATGCTGGGGTCCATCCACAACCAGAATAATGCCGCGCTCGTCGCAATGAGCAGAACGGCTGCGGTGAAACGGCCACTGATTCGATCAACCAGCCGCGTCAGTCCATGGTGTTCTTCCTTGGTGAATACGTCGTTGTTCCAGAGTCGTGTCAAGTAACTCTGCTCGATGTCCTTGACGACTTCCAGTTCGATGAGCTGCCCGATCTGTCTGCCCCCGGCGTGTATGTGCTCACCGCTTTTCTTCTGTACCAGATCGGCCTCGCCGGTGACGAAACTGTAATCGATGTTGGCCTCGCCGCGCAACAGGACAGCGTCGGCTGGAATCAATTCCTGATTTCGTACGATGATGCGATCATGAATCTTCAGTTTTGTCAGTGGAATCGTGCTTTCATGACCGTTTTCACGAACAGCGACGGACAGAGGAAAATAGGACCGGAAATCCCTGTCGAACGAGAGCGCGTCGTAGGTTTTTTTCTGGAATACCTTTCCTATCAGAAGAAAAAACACCAGTCCGGCGAATGAATCGAGATACCCCGCGTCAGCGTGGCTGAAAATGTCGTACATGCTGCGTCCGAATAGCATCAGAATACCGATGGAAAGCGGTACGTCGATATTCAGGAGTTTTCGTCGAAGACCGGACCAGGCCGATTGGAAATACTCGAGACTACTATAGAAGAAGACGGGGAGCGCGAGCAGTACATTGATGTAGCGAAAGAACACCTCAAACACGGGATCGATGCCGGCGTCCGTTGCCAAGTACTCGGGAAAACTGAACAGCATGATATTACCGAAGGAAAATCCCGCGACACCGATTTTGTAGTACAGCTTCCTGTCCGTATCCCGCCTGCGTTTTTCGGCAACGCTCTGTAAACTGATGTACGGCTCGTAGCCGACAGACGCGAGCAGTGTGACAAGCTCGCTCAACGCAAGTTTGGATGCTTTCCACGTAACCGTTACCTCCTTGCGGGGAAAATTCACCCTTGAAGAGACTATGCCGTCATGTATCGCGTTGAGACGCTCCAGCAACCAGATACAGGAACTGCAATGCATGGCGGGTATACGGAATGTCGCCACTCTCGTATCGGCATCGGAAAAATCGATGATCCGACGTTCTATCTCCGCATCGTCCAGATACGCATAGCGTCTGCTGTAGACAGCATCTTTCGGACTGCGTCCCCGGTTTGCTTCATCCAGCGTGTAGTACGAGCAGAGATCACGCTCCTTCAGCAATTCGTAAACGGTTCTGCAGCCGTTGCAGCAGAAATACTTGTCCCCGATGCGAATATCGTTTATATCGCAGGGATCACCACAATGGAAGCAGGCGAGTGTGTCTATCGACTCTCCATCTTTCGGTGGGCGGTATTTCGGCCGGGCATCGAGCATTGAATAGTATTCCGTCCTGCGTTACACGCGATGCGCGACGGAATCCAGGAATTTCGGATCGTGAAGAGGTACGGCGGGATGTGCCGTGAATCTTCTCCAGAACAACCAGAGGACGAAACCTCCGATACCGGGTAGCGCCGTGAAGTCCATCCATGACGGGAGTGGCGTGCCGCCTTTGAACGTCGGCATGACAAGCCAGTACATGTCTACGGCGTGCATGACAAGCAACAGCAACGCGACCCCGAGCAGCACGCTTCCACTGCGCTTCATCCTGTGAAAAATCAGTACGAAGAACGGAACGAGAAAATGTAGTACGATCAATAGTAAACTCACGATATGCCACCCGTTATCCCAGCGCGCCGCGTACCAGACCGTTTCCTCCGGTATATTCGCATACCAAATGAGGTAGTATTGCGAGCCGCCTATGTAAGCCCAGAAGACGGTGAATGCGAACATCAGGCGACCGAAGTCATGGTAGTGTTCGGTTGTAATTTCCTTCGCGAGTGTACCGCCGCGCTTGAGCAGGAGGAAGGTAACTGTCAGAAATGCCAGAGCGGCCAGGAATCCGCCCGTGAATACATATACCCCGAAAATCGTTGAATACCAGTGCGGTTCGAGACTCATTAGCCAATCGAATGCTGCAAAGGTCACGCTGAAGGCGAAAAGAAACATCCCGGCAGCACTGAGTTTGCGCAGTGTTATGCTTCGTTTCGGGTCATGATCCGTGTCCTGCGCTAACGAATGCTTGGAAAGCAGCCAAGCGAGAAGTATCCAAATCGCGAAGAACAACAACCCTCTCACTGAGAAAAACCCAAGGTTGAGATACGGCGATTTCCAAGCGAGAAGTTGGTCCGTCGCCACTTCCTCCGCATGTGACCAATGATACAGTGTATGAGCGCCGAGAAGTAGCGGAATGAAAAACAATAACAACAATGGGAGTGTCCGGCTCATGGCTTCGGCAGCTCTTCGCGTCACAACGCTCCACACCGCAGCGGTTGTGTGTTGCAGCATCACGAAAAACAACGCTCCGAGCGCTATCGTAACCCAGGTTGAAAAGGCCATCAACCACGAAGCGATGAATTGATGGCTGTCCGCAAAATACCCCGCGATACTGAGGGCCGTGCCGGTTATTCCCGTTGCCAAAGCGATCTTGCCGAAGGATCCGGTGTTGGTGAATCTGAACGTTGCATTGTCGATTGATGCCATGATGCGCCGGGATTGGTTACTGTTGTGTCGATGTGCTGTCAGCATGTGCCGGAGGTCCGATTCGCTGCAATTCGCGAACATGCGAAACGATGCGCCATCTATCCTCCACGGGGATTTGTTCCTTGTAGGAGGGCATGTTGCGAATGCCGTCGGCGATCACCTCGTACAAAGCACCGTCCGCCAACTCGTTTATCCGTTCTTCGTGAAAGGACGTTGGAGGAATGGGGTAGTTGTACTTCATGATATTACCCTTTCCGTCACCGGAAACTCCATGACATGGCGTGCAATAGATAATGTAGCGTTCCGTTCCGCGCTGTCGGTCCGCCTCGTTCATGCTGATGGGAATGGACGTGACATACGAGCCATGCTCGTCTTTCCCGGTGAATAATGCAAGGTTCTCGCGCAACTGACCACGTGCCACTGTCCCTTCGGGCGGTGTACGCATGGCTGCACCATCGGCGAAGAAACCGCTTTCGCGTTGTGCCGTGTATTTCGGCTGCGTGTCCATGTTTGGATTCAGATGAATCGGTGGTTTTTCCGATGTCATGCCGCGGCAACCTCCAAGCGCTGCCCCGAAAATGACGATAACGAGGAAGAGAGAAAGATTGCTGATACTGCCGCACTGCGTCATACGTCACCTCGCACAAGCTCGATGTGTTCGGCACCGATGGAGACGAGAAAGCTGCGGGTTTCATCCTCGTCGAAGCGGGGATCATCGGCATCGACACTCACGAGAAAACCGTCGTCCGTGGCTTTCGAGAGCGTCTCGGAAAAAAACATCGGGTGATGCAATCGAGGCAGACGATTGAGGCGAAGCATGCCGAATACGGCACCGAAAGCACCGAACAAGACGAACAGCGCGAAGGTGACGATGATGAATGCCTGCCAACTGAACACCGGCTTCCCGCTGATTACCAGCGGATATGCCGAAAGATTCACCCAACTTTGCAGCGAGAATCCCACGCTCGCACCGAGTAGCGCCATGCCACCCACAATGAAGCCGACTGGCGAACGACCCAAACCCATAGCACTATCCATGCCGTGAATCGGAAACGGCGAATGACAGTCGTAACGGGTATATCCCGCTTCGCGTATGCGCGTCGCGGCCTCAAGCAGAGTAGCCGGTGAACTGAATTCCGCAACTATACCGTGTGTTTTCATGATGTGCCTCCGTGATGTTCGCCTGCATGAGCGTGATGCGGATCGGCTTCAGGCATGACGCCTTTTACTTCGGACATGGAAATCATCGGGAGAAAGCGGAGAAAGAGCAGAAAAAGTGTGAAAAACAGACCGAAGCTGCCAACGAAGGTCAATACGTCCCAAGTAGTCGGTGAGTAGTACGCCCAGGACGAGGGAAGAAAATCTCTCGACAAGGAGGTGACTGTGATGACGAAACGCTCGAACCACATCCCGATGTTGACGAAGATCGAAAGGATGAACATGATGGGAATGCTTCGGCGGAACTTCCTGAACCAGAACAATTGCGGTGTTATCACATTGCAGAGAAACATTATCCAATATGCCCACGCATAATTTCCGAACCCTCGATTCACGAATGCGAACACTTCGTAGATGTTGCCGCTGTACCACGCGATGAAGAATTCCGTGATGTATGCATAGCCCACCATGCTGCCCGTTACCAAAATGATTTTGTTCATTTTCTCGAGATGGTCTATAGTGATCAGATTCTCGAGACGGAAGACGCGACGAGCGATCACCGCCAATGACATCACCATGGCGAAGCCGGAAAATATCGCGCCGGCGACAAAATACGGTGGGAAAATCGTCGTGTGCCAACCCGGTATCAGACTTGTCGCGAAGTCCGTGCTTACTACCGAATGCACCGACAGCACAAGCGGTGTTGCGAGCCCTGCCAGCATCAGGTAGCTCAACTCATAATGACGCCACTGTCTGTTGCCGCCACGCCATCCGAGGGAAAGTGCCCCGAAGACGAATCGCTTGATCTTCGTCTTCGCCCTGTCCCTGAATGTCGCGAGATCCGGTACGAGCCCTACGAACCAGAACAGAAAGGAAACAGTGAAATACGTTCCTACCGCGAACACGTCCCATAACAACGGACTCCGGAAATTCGGCCACAAATCCATCTGATTCGGTAACGGGAACATGTAGTATGCAATCCAGATTCGTCCGACGTGTATTGCGGGGAAAATACCCGCACAGATTACCGCTACGATCGTCATGGCTTCGGCGAAGCGGTTGATCGCCGTTCTCCAGCGCTGTCTGAGCAGAAAGAGAATGGCGGAGATCAGCGTTCCCGCATGACCGATGCCTACCCAGAAGACGAAGTTTACTATCGCCCACCCCCAACCGACGGGATTGTTCAACCCCCAGATGCCGGTTCCTTCGTACACCAGCCAACCGATGGAACCCGCCAGCACCAAGGTGCCGGAAAGCGCCATACCGAAGAGCAACCACCACAGTGATGGGGTTTTTCGCTCGACTATGCCACTGATTTTCTCGGTGATGCCCTGGAAAGTCAGCCCACCTTGCACCAATGGCGCTTCTTCGAGAACAGTGCTTGCTGTCGTTGATTTTATCGTTGTTGTGTTCACACTCACGGTGTTTCCGCATGTTGATGGAGTATGTACTTGATCATTGTGTCGCTTCCTTCGTGTTCGCTTCCGGCAATGTGGATTGGATTCCCCGATGCTCTGCTACAAGTTCAGGTTGAAGTGGGGGGCTCCAATAGAGGATTCGGATTGCGCAGTCTCGCGCGAAAGGTGGTGCGTGGACGGAGATTGTACTCGCCCAGCAGCGCGTAATTCCGCGTCGATGCTTTCTCGCGTGCCACGGCGCTGGCTTCGTCGTTGATGTCACCGAAAACGATGGCCCTGGTCGGGCAGGCATTCTGACATGCGCTTCGGATGTCGCCGTCCGCAACTTCGCGGTCTTCGAGTTTGGCCGTGTGTTTCCCGCGGTCTATGCGTTGCGTACAATACGTGCATTTTTCCATCACACCGCGGAAGCGGACGGTGACGTCGGGGTTCTGAGCCATTTTCAAAATCTCCGCCATATCACTTGTGTAGTTGTAGAAATTGAAACGTCGAACCTTGTACGGACAGTTGTTCGAGCAATATCGCGTACCGATGCAGCGATTGTACGTCATAACGTTCAGACCCTCCTCATCATGCGTCGTAGCCGCAACCGGACAAACCTGCTCGCACGGGGCAGTTTCGCAATGATGGCACGCGATCGGCATGACACGCACAGCAGGATCATCAACGTCGCCGGAAAAGTATCTGTCCACACGAATCCAATGCATTTCTCTGCCGTTGAGAACTTGTTTCTTGCCGACGACGGGAATGTTGTTTTCGCTCTGACAGGCAATTGTACATGCACCGCAGCCTATGCAGGCATTCAAATCGATGCTCATGCCCCACTGCAGGCCTGTGTCGTACTCGTAGTCTTTCCACAAACTCCTGAGTTTCGGCATGTGAACGACTTCCGAGGCGAATTCGGGATTTTTTCTGAATTCGTCAAGCGTGGCCTCGCGGTAAATCTGTGGCAGGCGTTCACGCACCCCCTGCCGCGCCATGCGTTCCGTATCCAAGCCGTGATGGTCCTGTACACAGGCTAGATGGTGTTTCCCGAATGCGGGCCCGATGCGCAATCCCGCGCTCGTGTACATGGCTGTGCTGCTTCGCAACCTGTATGCGTTGAAGCCTACGCCGGAACCCACACGCCCGGCTTTGTGCCGTCCGTAACCGAGTAACACGGTCACGGAATAGTCCGCTTGTCCTGGCATTATCCATACCGGCATCGGTGTTTCGCCGTTGTTGCACTCGAGCCGAAGCAGATCACCATCCTTGAGATTCAATACTTCCGCGGTCGCGGGACTGATCAACGCAGCATTATCCCAAGTCAGCTTCGTAACAGGATCCGGAAATTCCTGTAACCAGGCGTTGTTGGCGAAGCGGCCGTCGTAGACCGTCGGAGAAGGTCGGAATACCAGTTCGACATTCTTGGGGCCGGGCGGCTGAGGGGAGAAAGTCCGCACATCGATGGCTGCGGCTATCGATGCTATGTTCGGTGACGGTACATCGGTCGTTACTTTAACGCTATGCAGGCCGTCGTGCAGAATTCTTCGCCAAGTTTCATCATTCAGTCCTGGCAGCAGGTCGTTCCAAGTCGAACGAACGGTATCGAGGCTTTTTTCAGGAGTTCCCGAGACGAGAAGCGTCATCATCTCCACATCGCTGAAACCGTCTTCGTACAATGGAGCAATGAGCGGCTGTATAACGCCGAGATGCCCTTCGATGTGGCTGACGTCGCTCCATGCTTCGAGGTAGTGTCTTCTGGGCAGATGCCAACTCGAAACGGAGGATGTTTCATCGACATGCATCGAGAAATGCATGCTGTTCGGGACGTTTTCTATGGCGCCCCGAAAGTCTGCATCGGCGGGTGCATCGAAAGCCGGATTGCCTCCGAGCATAATGAGCGTCTGCACACTACCTCCTCGAATCGCTTCGACAAGCCCGAGCAGCATTGCGGGGTCGGATTCAAGGGTGTGAGGGTGTGCAGTCCATGATACGGTGTTTCCCGCGTTTTCAAGAGCGATGTTGAGTATTGCGATGAGCGCGTGCACAACAGCCGTATGCCCTCTCCCGGCAACGACTATTCCCTCACCGCGATGCGAAGTCAAATCCTCGGCAACCGCTTCAACCCAGCGTGTATCGATGCTAGTGCTACGAGGCAGCGCTGCGAGAATATCGCCCGCTATCATGACGCCTTTCTCGGCGAGTGTATGCATCAGTTCCGCTAAAAAAACCGGAATGAGTTGTGCCGGTAGACGAAGGCGGTGATCGGCCAAGGCGGCGGTTTGCGTAAGGCTGCTCTCAACGAGGTAGAGGCGGTTCATCGTATCGTCGGGAGATTGTACGCGACGTCCGTCGGCGAAAGCACGCGCGTGCGCGAACGCATTGCGTTCCGCACCGAAAACATCCGCGTCGAGCGCGAGCACGACGCGTGCCTTGTCGTACGCATGCACGGGGCGCAAAGGTGTACCGAACAGCAAGCTGCTTCCGTCCAGAATCTCGCGATCAGAAACCGCTTCGTAACACGCGATGAGCGCTTTCGGGAACATATCGCGGAAGCTCTTGAGCAGACGCGAACGAGTCGGGGATGCGAACGGCTCGAGGAGCAGGGCCAGTCCTTCGCCGCCGTTGGTCACGAACTCCTCATGCATGGCACCCCATGTTTCGACGAAGTTACCCGTGGTCGTTGCTTGCCCGCGCCGCATACAGTGCATCGAGCGGTCGGGATCGTACAAGCCGAGTATCGACGCGCTAGCCCAAGGTGTGCATGCGGAGCCGGTGGAAGCTCGCAAAGCGTTGCCTCCGATGCTTACCGGACGCCCTTCGCGCGTCTCGACAAGCAGACTCTCACAGTCCGTACCGAGCGGCATGGATGTGGCGTATTGCACGCCGATGCCCGGAGTGACTTGTTCCGGTCGAGACACATACGGAACGATGTGTTCTTCGGGTCTACGGCAACTCGTCAATCCGGCGAGCGCGATGGA
>Ga0114946_10001581_pt1 | contig 15724 bp, 10 predicted proteins | sample WalLakDeSediment_FD_88676 | JGI IMG/M metagenome (GOLD analysis project Ga0114946, IMG submission 88676) | Lake sediment microbial communities from Walker lake, Nevada to study Microbial Dark Matter (Phase II) - Walker Lake 11/02/13 Deep Sediment | ecosystem: Environmental > Aquatic >... | reverse complement strand
CCCAAGCTGGCAAGCATGTGCTTTGTGAGAAACCTCTGGCATTAAGCAACGAAGAGGTCAATGAGATGACAAATGCTTCAATTAATGCGGGAGTGGTGCTTACAGAAGCTTTCATGTATCGTCACCACCCCCAAACGTTGAAAGTCAAAGAACTCATTGAGGCAGGTGCCATTGGTGAAGTATTACTGGTGCGCGGTTCCTTTTCTTTTCCACTATCTCGAAAGATGGATGTTCGACTAAAACCAGAATTGGGTGGTGGATCATTGTGGGATATTGGTTGTTACCCGGTTAGCTATGCTCGATATATCCTCGGAAGTGAACCAATAACTGTTTTTGGATGGCGGTTATTAGGCAAAACCGGTATTGATATATCTTTTACGGGTCACATGGAATTTCCTGGAAATGCTTTTGCTCAATTTGATTGCAGTTTTATCATGCCAGTTCGCACCAACCTGGAAATTGTTGGACGAGAAGGGATTATTTACTTGCCGGAGCCATTCAAACCAAATTTCAATGGGACGATTGTTTTGGTCCGTGATGATGAAGAGACATCAATAAAAGTATCTGGGGAACATCTTTATGCTGGCGAGATCGAAGATATTACCGACGCCATCTTGTCAGGTAGGGCACCGCGAATATCCATTGAAGATAGCCGGGCAAATATTGCAACTATTCAAGCCCTTTATGCCTCAGCAACAAGAGGTGAACCGGTGATCTTACTGTCTTGAATAGGTTTGAGTAAGAAATAATTGGATTCATTCCCTTCTCATAAATCCTTTGAACATTTATTTTTATCTTATCGGAAGTAATTTTAGAAAACAAATATGCGCGATTATTATAAAACCAGCACCAACGAAGTCCTTGAAAGATTAAACACATCTGTTGAGCATGGTCTGACCCGCGAAGCAGCTGAACGCCTACTTGACCAACATGGGCTTAATGAATTAGTAGAGCGGGGGATCAAGAATCCCTGGCGTATATTGTGGGAACAGTTTACAGCTACGATGGTTGTTATTTTGATCATTGCTGCTGTTGTTTCTGTTTTCCTGGGTGAGATCGTGGATTCAGTTGTTATCATGGTTATTGTTGTTCTAAATGGCTTGTTGGGTTTTCAACAGGAATTCAAAGCCGAACAAGCCATGGCGGCTTTGAAGAAGATGTCAGCTCCAACTGTCAAAGTGAGGCGTGGTGGCCATGTTGAGGAGATCTCTGCCCGGCGGTTGGTACCTGGAGATATCATTATTTTGGAAGCTGGGGATTTAGTTCCTGCAGATTGTCGCTTATTGGAAACGGTCAATTTACGTGTACAAGAAGCAGCCCTGACTGGTGAATCTGAACCTGTTGATAAAAATGCCAACTATCTGAGTTCGGATGATCTGCCATTGGGGGACCGGATAAATATGGCATATTTGGGGACAGTGGTTTCATATGGGCGCGGTCTGGCAACTGTAATTGCTACAGGCATGAAAACAGAACTCGGAAACATTGCAAAGATGGTTCATACCGCTGTCCAAGAACCTACGCCACTTCAGCGGCGATTAGATCAACTCAGCAAGGGTTTAGCGATAGCAGCGATATTTTTAGTTTCAATTGTCTTCTTTTTAGGTTTATTGCGAGGTGAAGATATTCGTCTGATGTTTATGACAGCTATCAGCATGGCTGTTGCTGCTGTTCCCGAAGGTCTTCCGGCTGTGGTGACCATTACATTAGCGCTAGGCGCACAGCGGATGCTAAAACGCCGAGCATTGATACGGAAATTACCGGCTGTGGAAACATTAGGCTCTGTTACTGTTATCTGTTCTGATAAAACTGGAACTTTGACTGAAAACCGAATGACAGTAACAGTATTAGATGTAGCTGGATACAGTTTAGACTTGATTGATGACTTGAATCAGATGGGTGCTCAAAAGATTGATGAAGATCAACGGAGCGAATTGGATAAGAAAATTGCATCAATCAACGAAAAACCTGCATTCATACTGCTATTAACAGGAGCAGCGTTGAGCAATGATGCTGTTTTAGAATATGATGATGGCGAATTTGAAAGTATCGGGGATCCGACAGAGTCTGCACTTCTTGTAGCAGCGGCTCAAATGGGGTTAATGAAAGATGAACTTGAAGGCATTTTTCAACGGAAGGCGGAGGTACCTTTTGACTCTATACGGAAACGAATGTCAACCATCCACAAAATTCCTGACTTGGGAACCAAAGTTCCCCAAATGTTTAAATCGATTTGGGAAAGAGATGATGTATTTAAAAATGCCTCTTATGTGGAATTTACCAAAGGAGCGGTAGACAGTCTTTTATTAGTTTCTGGTTCAGTCTGGGTGAATGACCATCGAGAACCATTAGATGACCAGTGGATTCAAAGAATATCGAAAACAAATGATGAATTAGCTCAAAATGGTATGCGTGTTTTAGGGGTAGCATATCGCCCAATGGAAGAACTTCCAGATGACCTGAGCGAAGAGAATATCGAACGCGAACTGGTTTTCGTGGGCATGGTTGGGATGATTGATCCTGCCAGGCCTGAAGCTAGAGAAGCAGTTAACAAATGTAAGACTGCTGGTATCCGCCCGATTATGGTTACAGGAGACCATCCATTAACGGCACATTATATAGCGAAAGAACTGGGAATTACTCGAAATGACGCGATCTTAGCCGGATCCAAAATATCAGAATTATCCAGTGAAGAGCTTATAGAAATAGTTGAGAAAGTGGATGTTTTCGCCCGCGTCTCACCTGAGAATAAATTCGACATAGTCCAGGCATTGCAAAGCAAAGGTCATATAGCTGCTATGACCGGAGATGGGATTAATGATGCTCCTGCTTTGAGGAAAGCTGATATTGGGGTGGCTATGGGGATTACTGGAACGGATGTTGCGAAAGAGGCTTCTGATATGGTTTTGTTGGATGACAATTTTGCCACCATTGTTGCTGCGGTTGAAGAAGGACGCACGATTTACGACAATGTCCGAAAATTCATTAAATATACAATGACCAGCAACTCTGGCGAAATTTGGGTTATGTTGTTTGCACCATTTTTTGGAATGCCTTTGCCGTTGTTGCCTCTGCAGATCCTGTGGATCAATCTTGTCACCGATGGTCTACCAGGCCTTGCTTTTGCGGTTGAGCCGTCTGAGCAGAATATCATGCAGCGAAAACCATTCCATCCGCGCGAGAATATTTTTGGGAGAGGGATGGGTAGACATATTATTTGGGTTGGTCTATTAATGGGGTTTGTCTCTCTACTGCTTGGTTATTTTATGTGGGCATTAGATAATATCCATTGGCAGACTATGGTTTTTACAACCCTGACTTTATCGCAAATGGGCCATGCTATGGCAATTCGTTCAACGAGGGAATCGTTATTTTCTATTGGTATTTTTACCAATAAAGCCCTGGTAGGAGCGGTATTGTTGACATTTGTTATGCAGATGGCAGTTATATACTTACCATTTCTCCAAGAGATATTCGATACAAGGTCGCTTTCATTTCCACACTTGCTCATTTGCCTTGCTCTAAGTACCTTTGTTTTCTGGGGTGTTGAATTAGAAAAATGGGTAGTTCGCCTCCGGGGAATACAGGGTTAGTGGAGAAATCACTTTTGGTCAATGAAAAATCAAAATCAACATGGATGAGAAATGGGGATATACGGTTTAAAGAGCACGTTCTTGATCTATGTAGATGAGACATTTCCGATCAACGAGAATTCTTTGCAGATCGAATGAATTGTTTATCTGAGGGATAGCTATGAAACCACAGGATCGACTAACTGCTGAAGGTTTTCTTTTTACTGATCAGTATCAATTAACTATGGCTCAGTTATATTTTCGGATGGGTTTACATGAAAAGACAGTCTTGTTTGATCATTTCTTCCGTAGGTACCCTGATTACGGTGGTCATCAAGCTGGTTATTGTGTCTCAGCAGGTCTGGAATGGTTGGTTAATTGGATGAAGCATGCCCATTGCACAGATCGTGATATCGATCTATTACGACAGCAGACCGGGCGTGCTGGTACACGAATCTTCAGTGATGATTTCCTAAGTTGGTTGAAGAGAAATGGAAATTTTGAGGCAATTTCCATAAGGGCTATTCCTGAGGGCCGGGTTGTTCACCCAAATGTGCCTATGACGGTAGTGGAAGGGCCAATCGGAGTGGCACAAATCCTGGAAACCTCCTTGTTAAACCACTTAAACTTTCAAACTCTAATTGCAACAAAAGCTGCACGGATCTATGAAAGTGGTCAGGGACAACTTTTACTTGAATTTGGGCTACGTCGGGGTCCAGATTGTGGGGCAAATGCAGCTACCCGCGCAGCTTTGATTGGAGGAGCAGATTATTCATCCAATGTAGGAATATCTCATAACCTTGGTTTATTTCCTAAAGGGACTCATGCCCATAGTATGGTTCAGCTTTTTATGGCATTGGGTGAAGGTGAATTAGAGGCATTTCGAGCTTATAGCGAAATTTACCCTGATGATTGTTTACTCCTGGTGGATACGATTGATACACTTGAGAGTGGAATACCAAATGCAATTAAGGTTTTTGAAGAATTGCGACGTAGAGGACACGAACCTATAGGCATACGGTTAGATTCTGGAGATCTGGCTTATCTCAGTCTACACGCTGCAAAGATGCTGAATCAGGCAGGATTTGAAGATACAACCATTGTTCTCTCAAGCAATCTGGATGAGATGACAATCTGGCAAATCTTGACACAAATCCGCGAAGAAGCTTCGCGCAATGGTTTAGACCCAGAAAACTTGGTCAAACGTCTGGCTTTTGGTGTAGGCACACGCTTGATTGTTTCCTGGGGTGAACCAGCCTTGGGAGGTGTCTATAAACTGGTTGCAGTCTGTAATGAAGGGAAGTGGAAGCCAGCTATTAAAATCTCTGATTCGCCTCAGAAAACCCCCAATCCAGGCCATAAGAACGTGTGGCGAATCTACGACCGTAGAAGTAAAGCCAATGCTGATCTTCTGGCGCTAAATGACGAGCGGCCTGATGAGTATAAGCCTCTGCTTTTACACCATCCAATTCAACCAACTAAATACCGGTCTATGTCTGAAAAAGAAATTTCCGAGATTGAACCTTTGTTGGTTGATGTGTTGGATGAGGGAAATTTGGTGTACAATTTCCCTGAATTAGATGAGATTAGAGAACTACGTAAGGCAGATGTATCCAGGTTGGATGCTGGTGTCCGGCGGCTAATCAATCCTCATATCTATCACGTTTCACTAAGCCAACGCCTGTGGAGCTTGAAGCGAAATTTAACCGAATCTGCTATCAGGCCAATTGGTTAGAATTTTCTTATTATATTTTTGGTTCACAAGGAGAAAACATCATGAAATGGCTGTCTTCACGTTTGTTTTGGGGATTCTTATTAATCGTTGGTGGGGCTTTGCTGTTACTCAGTAATATTGGCATAATAGAAATTGTTGCTCCCTTCTGGTCCATAATATTTCTCATTGCCGGTTTGGGTTTCCTATCCGTATTTATCTCTGATAGGCAGCATTGGTGGGCATTGATCCCTGGAATGGTATTTCTCGCGTTGGCAACTATTGTTTTTGTTAACTACGCCTTCCCGGATTTAGGCAGTGTAATCGTGCCCTCCATCCTTTTTGGGGGGATTGGTCTAAGCTTTGTATTAATCTATTTTGTGGATCGGGAGAATTGGTGGGCGATTATTCCAGCCGGTGTGTTATTCACGCTTGCTACTGTGACTGGTTTAAGCAATGTACTCAAAGGAGCTGATTTTGGAGGAGTTTTCTTCCTGGGTTTAGCATTAACTTTCTTTGTGGTGGCAGTTTTACCATCTCACCGTGGAGAATTAAGATGGGCGTTTATACCTGGCAGTATTCTCCTGGTAATTGGGCTTCTAATCTTGGCAACTTTAGGGCAGTGGATCAACATAGTTGGCCCATCTGTTTTAATCATTTTTGGTCTATACTTGATATTTCGCTCATTTCGGAAGCGTGCGTGATATTAAGCCTTATCAAAGACATCTTTGCTAAGTCAAATTCCTTTTGGCAATATTGATCGATCATTATTTCGTTTAGATAATGGTCAGGAGTAAATTATGGATGAAAACTATCGCGGGTTGCGTCGAAGCGTCTTTATACCAACAATTTTGATTATTGTAGGTGTGGTGCTTCTTCTGATAAACTTTGGCATTGTCTCTGGGGATGTATGGGACATAATTTTCCGTTTATGGCCAATTCTACTCATCGCTCTAGGTCTAGATTCGGCTTTAAAGGGAGAGGGATTAGTTGGACCAATTTTTATCATTGGTATTGGAACTACTTTTCTCTTCAGCACCTTAGGATTTCTAGATATTACGATTTGGGAATTGATTCTGACCTTATGGCCCCTATTTCTGATTGCAATCGGATTAGACATTGCTTTAGGTCGTCGATCAGTTGTTTGGTCATTATTTGCGGTTTTGATATTCTTATTGGTAGTGATCGGATCTATCTGGTTATTATTTAGCCCTGTTGCGGGTAGCCCTGCCGAAGAAGATATATACCAGCCTATGGAAGGAGCTACGCAGGCTCAATTGTTTATTGAACCAGCTGTCGGCACCCTGGTTATCAAAAGTCAACAGAACGAGGATTCATTGATCGAAGGAGAAGTCCGATTAGCAAAGCGAGAGGGTGTAAGTTCTGAGTTTTCTGTTATTGATGGAACAGCTACCTTCTCTCTGAATAGTACCGGATTTGTATTCTTTTCGATCCCAAGTCAGAAGCATCCGTGGACCTGGAATCTGTCATTATCCTCAGAAATTCCTTTAGACCTCCAGGTGAAACTTGGGGTAGGTGTTTCTCATATCGACCTGACTGATTTACAGGTACAGCAGCTGGATGTAAATGTCAGCGTAGGAGAGACCAGGTTAATCCTGCCAACACAAGGGATTGTTGAAGTAAGGATTGAGAACGCTATCGGCACCACCACTATTGTTTTGCCACCTACCATGGCAATGAGTTTGACTGCTGACACTGGATTGGTTTCAATCTATGTTCCGGAAGACTTTGTTATTCAAGGCGATATATATGTTTCTCCCGATTATGCTGCAGCGGGAGATCGAATTGAACTGAACGTAAATCAAGCAATTGGTGTTGTCAGGGTTGTTTATCAGGATTAGAAAGAGGGTATTTTACAGGTTTAACCAACGTACTGCTTCACGGGCTAAGTTTGCCAGCGGACCTTCGCTAATTGTGCAGGCAGGGAGAGACTCGAGAAATCTTCGGCCGTACTGTTTTGTTTTGATGCGGCGATCCAGTACTGCCACAACCCCCCGATCGGATTGGGTTCTAATCAGCCGGCCAAATCCTTGACGAAATCGCAAAATCGCTTCTGGTAACTGGTATTCGTAAAAGGGATCCTCAAATGTCTCTGCTCGTGACGCAATGATCGGGTCGCTAGGGACATTGAATGGTAGCCGAACGATTACCAACACAGAAAGCGCTTCACCAGGGATATCAACACCTTCCCAGAAAGAACGAGTGCCTAATAAGACAGCTTTCTCTGCACTGCGAAAGGATTCTAACAGTGCATGAGGTGAAGCACCTTCCCCCTGTTCGTAAACCACAATCTCATCCTCGGCTAGTATAGGGGCAATAACTTTGGATGTATCCCGCAATTGTGTGTAGGAAGTGAATAGGGCTAAGGTGCGACCACCAGTTGCCCGGCACAATCGGATCAGAGATCGTTCGACTGCCCGCTGGTAATTCATTCGCTTGTTAGGCTCAGGGATGTCATTAGCAATATAAAGTAAGGTGGAGGTCTCATAATCGAAAGGTGAACCTAACGCCAGTTCGTCTGCATCATTGGCATTTAACCTGCCCTTTAAGAAATCAAAATTGCCGGTTGTTGTTAGGGTGGCAGAGGTAAGGATTACCGAGGTTTTTTCGTGCCATAGATAGCGCTCCATCAATGAGCCAATATGCATTGGAGCAGAATGCAATGAGATTCGTCGTCGCTCGGGCTGAATTTCTACCCAGTAGATCTGCTGTGGATCTGGCTCATATACCATAGCGCTTATCTGGTCATCTAATTCGGTGAAACGACGTAATAGGCTGGTAACCTGGCTGTACACATCTAGACTTTCTTCAGGTAGTGACATAATTTCGTCAGCCACTGTTTGCGCGATTTCTTTAATGGTCTTTATCAGGGGATTAAGGGATTGTTTTACATCCTCCCAGACTTTTTCTACTTCATCCCATGCTGGCTGTGTCCGGGTGGCATTTAGAATGCGTTCTTGATGGGCGTATAGACCGATTGGTTTTCCATCTCGCAAGTCGAGTACGAATTGCTCCATTGTCATAAAAAAATGGCGTGAAAAGTTCTCAAAACGGAATGCCAGGTCGGCTGCGTGCTGTGTGTGATTGTGCAACGATGCATTCGTTGCCGGGGGAAGGACATCAGATAAAGCGTTTAAAAGCCATCCAAGAGCACCAGAATTGGTGCTGCCTAGTTCTCGCAGTAGACGTTCGATCTCAAATTGGGTGACCTTGTAGCTTAGGGCGTTCGTGGTTGCACTTTCGAGATGGTGAGCTTCATCGATGATCAGGTAATCATATTCGGGAAGAACCCGGTTGCCGGTAGCCACATCAGCGAGCAGTAAAGCGTGATTCACAATCAGTATATGAGCGTTTTGCGCAGCCTGACGTGCACGGTAAAAGGGGCATGCTCCCCCAGTGCGTTGTAAACAACTCTCCGCAGTACAGCCTTCATCTTCAGCAGAAATACGCCGCCATACTTCCCGCTCTGCCTGACCATTCAAGTTGATTTCACCCCTGTCACCTGAAATATTGGTCTGCATCCACACCAGGATTTTGGAAAGAACCCGAAGCTCGTCAGGATTTTCAGGACCTCGACGACGCAATAATTCCAATCGGCGGGGGCACATATAGTTTGAGCGACCTTTCATTACCGTGGCGCGCACATCTACCCCCAGTACTTTCTTTACATCAGGAATATCTTTACTGATTAGTTGGTCCTGTAGATTGATCGTATTGGTAGAAATAACAACACGTGTATTGTTATGCATAGACCAAAGCACAGCCGGTATCAGGTAGGCGATTGATTTACCAACCCCGGTTCCGGCTTCAACCAGTAGATGATGCCCTTTGGACAGAGCTTGAGCTACCGATTTAAGCATTTCAACTTGTTGGGTGCGGTGCTCGAAATTTTCAAAATGCTGAGAAAATAATCCCCCCGGCTGCAGCGCAGAAGCAGTTTCGTCAGCGTCTAGATAGCGGGATTTTTCTTCAGCCACCAGGGGTGCTATTGCGTGCACCAGCTTTTCGGTCCACATGGGGGTAGGGGTTGTTGGAGCTGCCTTTCTGGGTTTGATTGTCTCTCGAGAGCGAAATTTCAAGGCTTGGTGGAAGGGGAGATTTCCTCCCCAATCTAGTTTCTCTCCTTTTCGGACGATTTCAGCCAGAAGGTCAAGAGGTAGATCCAAAGCCATTTCGTGTAGCCTTAAATATATTCCATGAGTTGCACGCGCATCTTCTAAAGCACGATGGGTGACTGGTAAAGGTACCGCCAAAGCCTGAGCCAAAGATGCAAGGCTGTAGCGCCCAGCATTTGGAAGCAGCACAGCTGCCATCTCATAGGTATCCAGCACATCGTTAATGGTTAAAATATTGTGCCGGCGAATGAATGAAAGATCAAAATTGATGTTGTGGCCTAGAATGGGATCATAATTAACGAATTCAACCAACTTACCAAGGACCTCTTTCAAGGGGGGTGCATTGGCAACCATATCGTTAGTGATACCGGTTAATTGGGTGATGAAAGGGGAAATAAGACGGCCTGGATTGACCAGTTCACTCCATTCTTTTTCCACCCGCCGCCCATTAAATCGCACAGCCCCGATCTCAAGGATGGTGTCATTATCGGGATCGAGGCCTGTGGTTTCAATATCCAGGGCAACTATGGCCATGGTTGGATTATACCACCTGCAATTCTTGGAAATGGTCAAAGACTGGTAGCTAGATTGGGATTTTATTCTTGATTACCAAATGCTTTTAGTATCCTGGCGATATGCTGGGCACCTTTCAAATAAAGGTCAAGGCGTAAATTCTCATTCGGGGCATGTGCTTGTGTTCCTGGGTAAGATACCCCAGCTGTGGCAACTGGCAGGTTGAGGTTATGGATAAAAACATGATTGGGGCCAGATCCTCCTGTCATCGGCACTTTAAGCATTGGTCGACCATAGACTGTTTCTGCGGTATTCACAACCAAGTCCACAAACGGGTCATCTGGATTTGTCCTTGCAGGAGGTTCACCGCCCAAAAATTGGATTTCTATGTCCGGGAAACCTTCTTCATCCAGGTGTTTGCGCAATCCTTCCAAGACCTGCTCGGGAGTCTGGTTGGGGACCAGGCGGAAGTCCACTTTGGCGGAAGCGTGTGCTGGTAGCACTGTTTTCGAACCATCTCCCTGATAACCTGAAGTTAAGCCACAAATGGTACAGGTTGGTTCAAAAACTTCTGCGAGATGGAGTTCCACGCCACCTGTCAGCCCTTTTAAGAATGAATCTATACCATAACGGCTTTTATACTCATCGGCAACATCAGGCACAGCCTCCATCAGCTGGCGGTCTCTCTCGCTGGGTGGTACCACGGAATCGTAATGCCCAGGAATTCGGATGCGTTCATCAGGGCCTTTGAGAGTGTTTAATGCCCAGATTAAACGCCAGGCAGCATTTGGAAAGATAGATCCACCTATGCCAGAGTGGACATCGATATCTGCAGTGGTGACTGAGAGCTCAACATAGCAGATTCCGCGCATACCCAAATATTGGACCGGCACTTCGCAATGATCAACACCACCAAACTCCCAAATACAGGCATCGGCAGTAAGCAGTACCTGATTGTCTTTGACGAAATCGTGGAGGTGAAGGCTGCTGGTTTCCTCTTCCCCTTCAATGATGAATTTAACATTACATGGGAGATCGCCATCTACTTCAAGTAGGGCATCAATTGCAAAAAGGCGGCTTGTGATATGGCCTTTATCATCGCTAACCCCGCGGGCATAAAGCTTCCCATCACGAAGGGTGGGCTTGAATGGGGGACTCTCCCAAAGTTCGAGCGGCTCAGGAGGTTGTACATCGTAGTGATTATAGAAAAGCAGCGTTTTTGGGCTTTTGCCTTTCTTTTCTGCATAGACTACCGGCGCTCCTTGGGTATCCATAATTTGCACCTCGAAACCACGCGAGATTAGCATCTCACTTACCAGTTTAGCGCATTCCAATAAGCCCAGGTTTTGGGCTGCAATACTGGGTTGCGCGCACAATCTTGACAGTTCGGCAATGCTCTCATCCAGATGGTTGTTGAGGTACTCATCAATTCTGGTCATATCAGTCATAATTTATTCTCCAATATATTTAGCGGTATTCTGGTTGACATACCTGTAAGTATGTTTGTGGTATCACGACATGCTGATTCTTGGCATTATCCAATAATCTATGCTTAGGAATTGACTTTTGCTTTTTAACTCTCGGTTTCACACGGTTAATCACAGGTTTTAAGTGAAATTATTTTAGAAGAAACGGTCAAACACAGTGAAACCCGCGTATGAGAAGAAGAACATCTTTATGGTAACACCAATCCAAACCCAAAACAAGAATTTTAATGGGGGCATTCTTAAAGCCCCTGCAGTAATTCCTGCCAGGTCAAAAAATGGGTTTGGGATTCCAGATAGGATCAAGATGGTTAATGGTCCGTTTTCTTGCATCCACCGTGTCAATCGGTGGTAGATTGCTGCTCGTTCAACAACTACCTGACTCCCAAATCCAGCCAGATATCCAACGAATTCGCCTAAAGCAGCGCCTGCGCCAGCAACAACTGCAACCCAAAAAGGATGAAAAATTGCCCCCATGGTGAAAACGACGGCAACTCCAGGCGCAGGTAATAAAACAGTTCCATACGCTAAAAGGGATACCACAAAAATGCCTGGGTACCCTAAAGCACCAAGTCCTGCGACCTGGTCTCTAATGCTGAATATGTACAGACTGATAGAAACAACCAGGATTAGAGCTCCCAGCCGAACCAGGTTTAATCGTAGATTTGATGTTATCCGAATTCGGCGAACTTTTGACCCCTCATCGGTTTCTGATGAATGCTGTTCAGATTTCTGGTCAATCAACTTCGACATAATTTCATGATCTTAATTACTTTTCTCTCTCATGAATAGTGACTGAGTCTAAATGAACAGCAGGGGCATTTCTTTGGCGAGGGTCTCTTTCGGGAATGGAGAGCAGCACGTCCATGCCTTTAGTGACCTGCCCAAAGATTGAATGTCGATCATCCAGCCAGGGAGTAGGCACGTGTGTGATGAAAAATTGTGAACCATTAGTTGAAGGACCGGCATTTGCCATAGAAAGCATGCCAGGTCGATCGTGCCGGAGCTCTGGGTCGAATTCATCAGGGAACTGGTAACCTGGCCCTCCGCTTCCAGTACCAGTAGGGTCACCACCCTGGGCCATGAAATTAGCAATCACCCGATGAAATATACTTCCATCGTAAAACCCCTGGCGAGCCAGAAAAACAAAATTATTAACTGTTTTCGGTGCTTTTTCTGCAAATAAATCCACTTGAATATCGCCGATTTCTGTGTGCAGTGTTGCGGAGTAGACGTTATTCGGATTTATGATCATGTTTGGGTTGGTGGACCATTTTTGAGGTTGTGAAGTCATTAAATTTTTACCTTTCTTGGTTCTCATAAAGCAATGATTCAACACGGGCTACGACCATATCCATGGCTACGGTGTTTAAGCCGCCCTCAGGGATGATGACGTCTGCGTATTGTTTAGAAGGTTCAACAAATTCTAGATGCATCGGGCGGACTGTGGTCAGATATTGGTTTATAACTGACTCGGTCGTACGACCTCGTTCAGCAATATCTCTTTCCAGGCGTCGAATGAAACGAATGTCAGCAGCAGTGTCTACAAAGATCTTGACGTCAAATAGTTCCCTCAGGCCTGGTTCTGCGAAGATAAGGATGCCCTCCACGATAACCACTCTGGTAGGTTCTATGAGTAAGGTTTTTTCAGTACGGGTATGGGTCTTAAAGTCGTAGACGGGCAATTTGATCGGACGCAGATTCTTCAAGTCTGTAATGTGCTCTAATAACAGGGGTGTATCGAGTGAATGGGGGTGGTCAAAATTTACCAGGTCTCTCTGGGATTTTGGGAGGTCTTTGAGGTCTTTATAATAAGCGTCATGGGGGAGGAAGGCGATGCGGTGGGTGCCAACCCGCCGGAGGATAACATTAGCAACTGTGGTCTTACCCGAACCGGTGCCACCAGCAATACCGATTACCAGAGGGGTTGCATGATTTAGCATAAAAGAATTATACTGGAAGGTGGCAGGTTTGAGTAGAAATCGTTTACACTAGATAAAGAAATAAAAAGAGCCACCGAAGGGAATCGAACCCTTGACCCGCCGCTTACGAAGCGGCTGCTCTGCCGGCTGAGCTACGGTGGCACTGAATAAAATCAGAATGGTTGAGATTATACCAGGGATCAAGCCAGGATAACCAGGAAAAAGGGATTGAGATGCAGGTAATGTTTGAAAGAGTGATCAGGGCTTTTTTTAATGAGAGGTAGCAAATTGCGTGTAGCCATGTTATCTTACCATACTTGCCCTCTAGCTACTTTAGGAGGCAAGGACTCGGGGGGGATGAACGTCTATGTGCGTGATTTAACCAGACAGCTTGGTCAGCTTGGTGTGCATGTAGACGTTTTTACCCGCTCTCAGGATGAACACGTTCCACATGTATTGCACGATCTCGGTTATGGCAATCGGGTAGTACATGTACCTGCAGGCCCGGAAATACCTCTGGCTAAAGAAGTATTACAGGATTATATCGAGGATTTTGTCCAGGGGATTGTCCATTTCACAGAGCAAAAAGGTTTGAGCTATGATCTTATTCATAGTCACTACTGGTTATCCGGTCTGGCAGCCTTAGAACTATCAAAAAAATGGGAAATACCAGTTGTCCATATGTTTCATACTTTAGGGATGATGAAACAGCGTGTATCTCCAGAGCCTGTCAAGGATGATGGAGACTTTCGGCTAAAAGGCGAAAAGGATGTTTTACGTCAGGTAAGCCGGGTTATTGCAGCCACACCAGCTGAGTATTCTCAACTACAATGGTTATACCGGGCAGACATGAATCGGGTAACCATAATCCCACCTGGGGTGGATATAAGTCGGTTCTACCCTATTCCTGCAGATGAAGCCAAAGAGTTCATTGGCGTACCACCCTGTAACCGGATGCTTTTATTTGTAGGCCGGATCGAACCACTTAAAGGCTTGGATAATTTAATTGAAGTAATTGCCATCATGCGTAAGGACAAAGAGTTTATTAATTTACCCTTCTGCCTGTTGGTCATTGGAGGTGATCCCAGTGTATCTGATAGCGCTGAAATGGACCGTTTACATGAATTGCGCCAGAAATGCAAGGTTGAAGATCTGGTCACATTCTTAGGAAAACGCTGTCAGGATACACTTCCGTATTATTATTCAGCAGCGAGAGTTGTTGTAGTGCCATCGCACTACGAATCCTTTGGCATGGTGGCATTGGAAGCTATGGCCTGTGGTACACCGGTAGTTGCATCTCATGTGGGAGGCTTAGCATTCTTAATAAAGGATGGTGAAACAGGTTTCACAGTGCCAGTGAATGACCCGAACTTAATGGTAGAACGACTTTCTGCCTTAATCAGGGACGATCATCTCCACCAAATGATGAGCAAACAAGCAGCGAAATTTGCGAAAGAATACCGGTGGGACTTGATCGCAAAGCGGGTCCTTGATCTATATCAACAGTGTCTTAAGGATTGATCTGATTTTGTGTTTTTTTCTCAGGATTTGAGGGGATCAAACGCTTCCAATAATTTTTTGGTTGCGTGGATGTGATTGAATGCTAACCCGTATTCCAGAACATTGGATTAAAATTAAATGAAAGAGAACTCCAAAATAACTGTCAGGATATTGTCAGGATTTTCTTATTGACAATTTGTGCAACCGAATCTAAACTTAGGTAGTAATAGATAATAAACATCAATTTATATTTCTTGGACAGATGATGCTTGAAAAGAACAACGCTGTGAAACCGATAAAAGTCCTGGTCATTGAAGAATCTCTTGAATATGCATCTATGCTCCAAGTTCTGTTTGAAACGAAAGCCAGCCAATTTGAACCAACCCATCTAAACAGTCTCGAAAAAGCCCTGCTTTATCTTCGTCGCCAAGCAACAGATGTGATCTTGATGGATCTTTCTCTTCCTGAAAGCAGTGGATTGGATTCATTTCTTGAGATCCATGCCCATGCGCCAGATATTCCCATTGTAGTTCTTACTGATTGTAATGATCAAGACTTGGCGATTAAGGCAATTCGTAGAGGTGCTCAAGATTATTTGGTTAAAGGGGAAGTGGAAAAGAACCTTCTCATCAGATCGCTATCTTTTGCAATTGAACGTCACCGTACAATGGTCTTTCTTCAACATCTCTCATTAAACGACGATTTGACTGACCTGTTGAATCGGCGTGGTTTTTTATCGCTGGCTCAACAACAAATCAAAATTGCAAAACGTGCTAACTGGGAATCCATGTTGCTTTTTGCAGACCTGGATGGATTAAAGAGGATCAATGATACTTTTGGACATCCAGAGGGCGACCGGGCGTTAAAAGCCGTAGCAAACATCTTG
>Ga0114946_10001580_pt1 | contig 15728 bp, 10 predicted proteins | sample WalLakDeSediment_FD_88676 | JGI IMG/M metagenome (GOLD analysis project Ga0114946, IMG submission 88676) | Lake sediment microbial communities from Walker lake, Nevada to study Microbial Dark Matter (Phase II) - Walker Lake 11/02/13 Deep Sediment | ecosystem: Environmental > Aquatic >... | reverse complement strand
GAGGTGGTTTTCAAAGTCAGCGAAGCTGATGCATCAGCATTGCTGGCCACCGGCTGGCGGCCGCCCTTGCAATTCAGAGCAAAAGGGCGTGATGGGCTGACCGACATTTACGGCGTGATTTACCAGCCCCTTGATTTTAGCACTCGCCTGAAGTACCCCCTGATTGACTATTGCTATACCGGACCCCATACCTCCATAACGCCCAAGTCATTTTCAGATGCGGTTATCAACATCATTAACCCATTCAGGGCATTTGGTTTTGCAGTAATGGTTGTCGATGGCATGGGCACTGCACAACGCTCTGCGGCTTTCAGAGATGTATCATACCGTAACATGGGCTACAGCCTCGATTGCCATGTGGCGGCCATAAGGCAGCTTGGCAGCATTTATAATTGGATCGACACTACCCGGGTGGGCATTTTCGGGCACTCTGCCGGCGGCTACGATGCCGGACGAGCCCTGCTGCAATATCCCAATGTATATACAGTAGGCGTTGCATCGGCCGCCGATCATGACCATCGCATGGAGAAGGCATGGTGGCCAGAAATGTATATGGGTTACCCCGTGGGCGACTTTTACCACGAGCAGTCGAACGTAACCCAAGCGCACAAACTGCAAGGGCGCCTGCTTATTGCCCATGGCGCCATTGATGAGAATGTGAACCCCTCGGCTACCTACAAGATGGCCGAATACCTTATCAGGGCACAGAAAGACTTCGATATGCTCATTCTGCCATCAAGAAACCACAGTTTTGGCCGAAGCGATGGCGACTATTTTTCCAAAGTGCGCTGGAATTATTTCATTAGGTACCTGCTTGGCGCAGAACCGGTGCACAATTACCGGTTTAAAACCATACTAAAGGAAGAATAAACTATTAGTTTTTCCGCTTTCGCGGAAAGGAACATTTTCACTGATTACCTGCCTGAAAATTTGGCTTCTGAAAGGTAGTTTAAACGAAATTCTCCGGGTGTGGTGCCTTTGATATTCTTAAACACCCTGTTGAAATACGAAAGGTTTAGAAAACCTGATTCAGCAGCCACCTGCATAATGCTCAGGTCATTGTTGCCCAGCAAATGACAGGCCTTAGTTACACGAACTTCATTCAGGAACTCGGTAAGGGTTTTCCGAGTTCGTTCCTTAAAAAAACGGCAGAATGCCTCCTTATTCATGTTGGCCACACTGGCAGCTTCGGAAAGCGAAATATGACGGTGGCTTTGTTCCATTAAAAACCGCATCACACTTTCCATGCGCTTTCCTTCCCTGGCCGAGAAATAACGTACGCTGCCAACTGAATTCAGCCTCATCAGGGCATTGCCTTCAAGAATACTTTCAAGAATTTCCATGCTCAGAATAACCTTTTTCAGGCCGGAAATATTTCTGAGTTTCAAAATGCGGCTCTTGACAAAATGCTGATTTCCGTTAAACCGGTAGCACCCATCCAATGAGCGCAGCGCATCTGCAATGCCCGAAAATTCTTCAATTCCCGCAAGTTTCAAGTTCATCAGGTCAAGGTCGAAAAACAGCGACTCGCTATGGGCTTGTTTCAAGGCCTTTTTTTCGTAATAACTCTCGTCGTTGCGAAATACATGCGGCACGTTCGAGCCCATAAGGAAAATATCACCGGGAACGAAACGGCCAATGTAGTCTCCTACAAAAAGACTGCCTTCGCCTTTCAGAATAACCGTTAGCTGCACCTCCGGATGCTGATGGAGCTTGTCGTAAAAATGGCTGACATGGTCAACCTGGTGCCTTACCAGCTCATTTTCGGGCTTGGGAATTTTAAAGGGAAAGACTTTCATCAAATGGATGTTTTCTTATGTAAAAGTAAGTAAATGGCCTTTATCGTAATGCTAATCGAAGGGACTGAAAAAAACCCTTCTGATTTTAAAGCTAAATTTATGAATGGGTTGGTTTAAATTGTGGTGTTTTGAGTTATTTTTGACAATGACTTTTTTTGAAGATATTTCAGCATCTGACCAAAGGCCGCAGAAGCAAAACGAGCAAGGCTACCTGCCACCGGCAGCATTTCTCAGCAAATACATCCAGATACCCTCTGTAACAGGCAATGAAAAGGCTGCAGGTGAGTTTCTGGCAGCTGCCTGCCGGGAAAAAGGCCTGCATGTCAGGATATTTTCTGATCAAAACAACAGCTTCAACTTTGCTGCTTCGCTCTACCCACTCAGTTTGAGAAAGCCCAATATTGTTTTTCTTCACCATATTGATGTGGTACATGAAGGCGATCCGGCTTTATGGACTTATCCGCCCTATTCTGGTGCGATTGCCGAAGGTAATGTCTGGGGCCGTGGTTCTATTGATAATAAGGGGCTTGGGGTGGTACAGCTTTTTGCCCTTACCGCCTTTGTTGAAGAAGCTGCAAAAAACGACCTTCCTTATAATTTCACTTTGCTGGCGGTGTCGAACGAAGAAGCTGATGGCTCGCTTGGAGCAGGGCTGGTTACAGAAAAATATTTTGATGAGCTTAACCCCGTTGCCATTTATGGCGAGGGAGGAGGTGGGTTCTCAGGAGTGGTGAAAGCCCAACCGGAGTTAGTCATGTTTGGGGTTGAACTGGCGCAGAAAAGAGCCCTTTGGCTATTGCTTACAGCCAAAGGAGCCACCATTGGACATGGCTCTTTTGATGCACAGGTTTACCCGGCAAAGGAGCTTACATTGGCCACCGCCGCCATTCTAAATCAAAAAAGAAAAACAAAGATAATTCCTTTGGTCAGGGAAATGTTTTCGGACATTGGTGCCAACGAGAAAGGATTGCGCAAACTGGCCATGAAACACATCAGGCTTTTCGCACCTTTTATTTCCAGGCAAATTTCGAAGGAAGAACTGATCAGTTCAATAATGGGCAACACCATCACCCTTTCGGGGATCGGGGCATCTGAAAGTGCCGACAACCAAATGTCGCATGGTGCCTGGGCCACTTTTGATGTTCGTTTGCTGCCCGGCGTTTCATCGGTTGATTTCCTTAAGAAGCTAAAGAAAAGGATCAAAAAGTATCGTGCAGAACTTACAGTGATTAAGGAACGCCCGCAATCGCCGATTTCAGAAAAGGGCGTTTACTATCAAGCCCTGAAAGAATCCATTGCTGAAATTTTCGGTAACGTGGCAGTAGTGCCTATGTTATTCCCGGCCACAAACGACAATCTTTTTTTCAGAGCAAAGGGAATACCGGCCTACGGTATGTTCCCCGCGGTTTTCAGGCAAGAACATGTCCATTCGATTCACAATATTGATGAGCGCATTCCAATAAAAGCCCTTGACGAAGGAATTGCACTTTACAATGCCCTGATCAGAAACCTTTTGCAGGGTTTGGCATCCGAAAAAAAGCTTTAATGCTAACTTTTGAGAAGGAAGGGATAACTGTTTTGATTCAGTTTTCGATGTATTAAGGCCAAATATCGGTCTTTAACCTCATCCACAATATTTTCCCAAGAACGGCAGAGCGTTTGAGATGCCTTTAGGCCTACTTCCCTTTGGAGTGATGAATTGGCAGATATTTCGGCCATTTTCTTCACGTAAGCATCAAGGTTGTTTTCAGCCAGGAAACCATTAACTCCGTCTTCGATCACTTCGGCGGCGGTCGATCCTTTCAGCAGCAGAGCGGGCGTATGCATGGCGGCGGCTTCGCGTAATACCAGCGGGGCATTGTCGTAAAGCGAAGGAAACAAGAAAAGGTTTGCGCTGGCATATATCTTTTTCAGCATTTCCCGGTCGCGAACTGCCCCCAGAAATCTAATCCTGTCTGTTAGTCCTGATTCTTTTGCTATTTTTTCAAGCATGGGCCTTGCGTAGCCCTCGCCTGCAAAAAGGGCGGTAAATGGTTTTGATCTGAATCGTCCAAGCGCCTCCAGCAGAAACTTCAGGTTCTTCTCCCAAATATGCTGCCCAACGAAAATGAAGACCAGTTCACTTTCACTAAAACCCAAGGCCTGCCTGCTTTCTTTTTTGAACAGATCAATGTCGATGCCGGGGTTCAGGTCAATGCCGTTTGCAACCACCTCCAGACTACCTTTATAACCATAGCTTCTTATAGTGTCTTCAACCCTTGCTTGCGGAATCCAGACTTCATCTGCCGATTCAAAAAAATGAATGACCTGTTTCAGCATCTGATCCACAATAATCTTGCTTGATATATGTGTCTCGAAATCGTCGCGGAATTTCGAATGAAAAGTGGCTACAATGGGGATTTTTTTCTTATGAGCAACTTTCAGCGCCAGTGAACCGGCCGAAAAAGGTGAGTGAGCGTGAACAATGTCGAGCTTTTGGCCAAGAACTTTCGCATAAATGCTATGGTCGAAAAGGGGCAGGCCAACCCTGTATGGATTGTGGAAAGGGATGGGTGCAGAAAAGTAGCGAAAGACCTTAAACTCCTCGCGGTCGTTGTAACCCGGAAATTTTGGGGTCACCACAATAGTTGGCGCTACCTTGCGGTTTAGCCAAAATGCATAGTTTTTTACGGTCATTGAAACCCCATCCAATATAGGAAGGAAGCCTTCGTTAAAAAGCCCGATGCCATTAAGTTTTATCACAAAATGATTGTTGTTTTTTTAAACTATTCCTAATCGCAACTTCTTTTATTTATTGGAGACACACCTCCTTCGATGTTTCTGGAAACGCCTTCGGGTAACTCCATATTCCTGATGAACTCTCCGAGTTTGGCAGGGTTGGGAAACGCAACAATACTCCAAAGGGAAGAACTATTACTTTCCTGTATTCCAAAACCACATACTTCTGCAATAACAAGCCCAAAATCAGTGCAGTTTCTTAACTGCAAATCATAATTGAGCTTGCTGAAATTAATAGAGTAATTCAATGCCTCTGAAAAAACGCTTGCATCAACTTCTTTGGTAATACTTAAATGGTATTCTGTAAGGCTGTTATCACCCATAATCCCTTCAGTTGAAAACCAATACCCTGCGCCTGATACAGGATAAAAACCAAAGGACATGAACTCGTCATCCTGGGCAAATGTAACAAAACAATGCCCGCTGGCAAATGAGGGTATTAATAAGGGCCAATTTGAATTAGCAATGGGTTGCTTTATGTAAATAGTAATGGTTGCTCCTTTATTCGGATCAAAGCACTCAAGGTATTCGGCAAAGTTAGCAATGGGTTTTTTGGGAGGTGCTTCTGCAATATCATGGGTTATATGCTCTTCTCCATTGAATTTTTCACCTTCCAACAAGAAATGATTAATAGAGAAGTTTTTTGGAAAACGAAAATTAACCAAGACCTCTGCCTTTGACTTCGAATAGTTATATGGGAATAGCAGAGAAAGAGTTATAATTATGGAAATTCCGACGGTTTTCCTTGACTCAACAATAAATGGAGGAAATTTAAAACTCACCAGTTTTGAAATGATTCTTTTCATTGCCTGAGAATTCATCCAGTGAACATGTAAATATAGAAAATTTATCGATATGGTCGATAAGGTTGTTGCTCTTTTCGGAGTTTATTTTAAAAGGACAAAAAAAAGGGTCGCCGGAAGCGACCCTTTCAGGAATATATATGGAATGGTGGGGGTTTTAGAGCGCGGGAAGAATTACCCGGTCAATTACATGCACCACACCGTTGGTAGCCTGCACATTTACCAGGGAGGTTATTATGCCTGCCTCACGACCATTGGCGTCGGTAATGGTAAAATTGCTGGTGTTCACATTAAACGTTCCGTTGAGGGTGGTTACTGATCCGCTTACCAGATCGCTCGAGAATACCCGGCCTTCAACAACGTGGTAAAGCAGCACCTGAGTCAGGACCTCAACCGGAATGTCATCGAGGCTGCTTGCGCCAATCTCACTCAGGAGAGCTTCAAAAGCATCATTGGTAGGAGCAAACACTGTAAAAGGGCCACCGGTTGCCAGCACATTCACCAGATCGGCTTTTACAACCGCTTCTACAAGTATCGAGAATTCAGGAGCAAAGCTCAGGGCAAGCTCCACCAGGTTCATGGTCGGGGGGAAGATTACCTTGTCAATGGCGTGAATAACACCATTACGGGCTTTAATATCTGCCCTGATCACCTGTGCGTCATTTACGAATACACCATTATCAATGTTGATTTCAACGGCAGCACCATTAACGGTAGGTACGAAACCATTTGAAAGGTCGGTGCTGAATACGATACCTGTTACCACGTGATAAAGGAGGATCTCTCGGAGGTTGGGTACTGAAGCAATGTTATTTGGATAAAGGCCAAGGGCAGCAAATGCGGCATCAGTTGGAGCAAATACAGTGAGTTGGTTCGACGAAACAACACTTGCAAGGCCGGTACGGGCTAATGCCACATTAAGAGTACTGAAAGTGGGACGCTGCGAATTTCCGAAAGACCTGACTTCGATTTCATCTTCGTCAATAAAGAACCTTGCGGTGTTAGCGTCACTCCAGAAATTCCCGTCAATATCAGGGTCTGAATCACTGAAGCTTGCTAAAACATCAACAATATTCATGTCATTTAATGAAGCGGATGGGAAGTTGGGTGTTACTTCATCCTTACTGCACGAAGCAGCAAATAAACCAACTGCAATTACTAATCCGAAACGAAGGGTGTTTGTGCGGTTCATAAGATTCAAAATTTGCTTTTTCATTTTACTTTGGGTTTTTAAGATTTGAATTTTAGGGTTTGTTTGCCAAGTAAACCGTTAAGGTTCAACTTTTGTTTAATAAAAAATAAAAAAAATTAAACAAAAAATCATAAAACAATGAAATACAGTTTTTTAAGTTAATGAAAAAAATACAAATCTGGTCGAAAATTTCTCATCGAGTCGTCTGTTATCTTGCCATTAACGGAAGCTAATGGTTAGATCTCACCCTTATTTCTATAAACCTCCACCATCTCCAACTTCCACTTCTTCCTGTCACTCTGGCTTATCTAACGACTCATTTTTTTAGGTATCTTTGTACCTGAATGAAGCAGCTATGGCAAAAGGCAGGGAATCCAAACCGCATATCGGCATTTTTGGTCGGCGCAATAACGGCAAAAGTTCGTTTATCAATGCGCTGGCCGGGCAAGATATTGCCATAGTGTCTGATGTGCCCGGCACCACCACCGACCCAGTTCGAAAGTCGATGGAGATACCTGGCATTGGACCCGCCATTTTGGTAGACACCGCCGGCATTGATGACACCGGTGAGCTTGGGGCCAAGCGCGTAAGCCGCTCACTGAGTGCCTTACGCACCGTTGATCTGGCAATTCTTGTCATTACCAACAATGCCTTTGATGCATATGAAGATAAGCTGGTAAAGGCTTTTCGTGATCATGATGTACCCTTCGTGGTTATTCACAACAAATCTGATGTTATTCCCCTTAACGGGAACCTGAAACAGCGGCTGGTTTCTGAATACGGCGCCATGACGCTTGAGTTTTGTGCCCTTCAACCCAACAATGTAGAAGAAGTGATTGCAGCCCTGAGGCAAACAATGCCCGAAACTGCTTATAGCTCAAACAGCCTGCTTGGCGACCTGTTGAGTTATGGTGATATAGTGTTGCTGATCACTCCAATTGATATCGAAGCCCCAGAAGGGCGACTGATCCTGCCACAGGTGCAAGCCATTCGCGATATTCTTGACAATGACTGCATTGCAGTGGTTGTGAAGGAAAAGGAGGTAGATGCCCTGCTAAAGGTAATGCAACCTCGGCCAAAACTGGTTGTAACCGACAGCCAGGTGTTTCTCAAGGCCGATGCTTCCGTGCCAAAGGACATTGCACTGACTAGCTTCAGCATTATGCTGGCCCGCCACAAGGGCGATTTTGAAAACTACCTGAAAGGTACACCAAAGATCGCAGAGCTTAAAGATGGCGACAGGGTGCTGATATTGGAGTCGTGTACCCACCATGTTTCGTGCGACGATATTGGCCGAATGAAAATTCCCCGTTGGATGAGCAACTACACCGGCAAAAAGCTGGAGTTCGATGTGGTGGCCGGGCTGGGCGACACCCCACGACCCATCACCGATTATGCACTGGTGGTGCAATGCGGCGGCTGCGTCATCACGCGTAAGCAGGTGGTTGGCAGGCTAAAGGCTGCCGTAGATGCCGGCGTGCCCGTTACCAACTACGGCATGGCCATTGCCTGGATGCACGGCATTTACCAGCGCGCCGTGGCGCCTTTTACAAAAGTGGAAAAAGCAGGGGAGAGCTATTTGTAAATGAAAAATGAAAAATGAAAAATACGAAATGAACCCCTCGGCTTCGCTCTGGGTAAAAAATGAGAAATGGAAACCGGAGACCAAACCCCAAACCCCAAACCCTGACTGCCGTCAGGCAGGCTTGAACTTCAAACCTTAAACCTTAAATGCCTTTAACCATCCAACATATTCTCCAAAAAGAAACTTTTGAAAAGCCCGACCTGGTGGCCTTATTATCGGCCAATGAGGAAGAGCGCAAACTTATTTTTGAAATGGCTGCAGCCATAAAAGAAGAATACGTGGGTAAGAAGGTTTTTTACCGTGGACTAATCGAGTTTTCGAATATTTGCGGGAAGAACTGCCTTTACTGTGGCATTCGTGCCGGCAACAAAAACACCCACCGCTACGAAGTTGAGGAGCACGAAGTGATTGATGCTGCCCGCTATGCATGGGACAACAAGTTTGGAAGCGTGGTGATACAGGCAGGCGAGCGCTCCGACAAGAAATACGTTGAGCGCATTGAACGCATAGTGCACGAGATTAAAACCCTGAGCAATGGTGAGCTGGGTATAACCCTTTCGCTGGGCGAGCAAAGCGAAGAAACCTACCGCCGCTGGTTTAAGGCTGGGGCACACCGATACCTACTCAGGATTGAAGTGTCGAACCCCGAGCTGTATCCCATGTATCACCCGCACAATAAAAAACACGATTACAAGGCGCGGCTCAACTGCCTGCATTTACTGCGAAAGGTAGGCTACCAGGTTGGATCGGGGGTTATGATCGGCCTGCCCTTCCAAAGCGTGGAAGACCTTGCTGATGACTTGTTGTTTTTCCGCGAGCATGACATCGACATGTTGGGTATGGGGCCATATATCGAACACGAAGGCACACCCCTGTATATTTATCGCGACAAGCTGCTTCCCAAAATGGATCGCTTTTACCTGGCATTGAAAATGGTGGCAATACTACGCATAATGATGAAAGACATAAACATTGCCGCCACCACTGCCATGCAAGCTATTGATCCGCTGGGGCGGGAAAAGGCCGTGAAGGTGGGCGCAAACATTATTATGCCCAACCTTACGCCTACCAAGTACCGCGAAGATTACCTGCTTTACGAAGACAAGCCTTGTACCGATGAAGATGCTGAAGAATGCAAGCGCTGCCTCGAAGCACGCATACACATGGCCGGCAGCGAAGTAGGCTACGGCGAGTGGGGCGATTCGAAACACTTTGAAAAGCGGAAAAAAGACGAAAGTTAATTGGTGGACTAGTAAACTGGTTGATTCGTGGTTTTTTGAAAATACAATTTTATGAAGTTTAACCCCAAACGATAAACTCCAAACCTAAATATGGAACACAAAAAAAGACCTGATGTTGAAGTGCTGGACATTACCAGCGATGTGAAGTGGATTGGAATTCTCGATTATGACATCGTAACATTTGATGTGGTAATGGAGACCGAATACGGCACAACTTACAACTCTTACTTTATTAATGCCCAAAAGAAAGCCATTGTCGAAACATCAAAAGAAAAGTTCTGGGACATTTACCTTGAAAAAATTAAGAAGGTTACCGATCCTTCTGAAATTGAGTATATTATATTAAATCATACTGAGCCCGACCACAGTGGTAATCTGGCCAATCTTCTTGCCCTTGCGCCCAATGCAACTGTTGTAGCTAGTCGATTGGCAATCAGTTATCTACAAGACTTATTAGGAAAGGATTTTAAACACATCATTGCAAAGGATGGCGAAACCCTTGATTTGGGCAATAAAACATTGCGCTTTATTTCGGCGCCCAACCTTCACTGGCCCGACAGCATGTACACTTATCTTGAAGAAGACAAGCTGCTGTTTACCTGCGACTCTTTCGGTTGCCACTATGCGCACCACAAAATGTACGACGACCAGGTTGGCGATTTTGCCGATGCTTTTAAGTACTATTTTGATGTGATTCTGAAGCCCTTCAGCAAGTTTATGCTAAAGGCCATTGAGAAAATCCGTCCGCTCGAAATCAATGCCGTGCTCACCGGCCATGGCCCCTTGCTCATGAAAGACTGGAAAAAGTGGGTAGACCTTTCGGAGCAATACGCCATAGAAGCCATTCAGACACCACAGAAGGATTACGTTTTCATTCCGTATGTTTCGGCCTACTACAACACCGGCAAACTGGCCGAAGCCATTGCCGAAGGTATTCGCAGCACAGGAAACTTCACGGTTGAGGTGGCAGATATTGAGACAATGACCCTGGGCGATGTTGATGAGCGCGTAGCCCGAAGCACTGGCATCGTGGTGGGTTGCCCTACAATTAACCAGAACATTTTGCTCCCCATATACAAGCTGTTTGCGGTAATCAGCCCAATTAGGGATAAGGGTAAAGTTGCCGGCTCTTTCGGTTCTTACGGCTGGAGCGGTGAAGCAGGTAAGCTTATAAACGGCAACTTGGCCAATCTCAAACTCGATGTGCAGGGCGAAGGTATCTTTGTGAAGTTCACCCCACACGAAGATGAATATAAACTTGGGTTCGAATACGGAAAAAAAATAGGTGAGAAAATTCTGGCAGCCAATTAACCAAATATTTTATTCTTGTATTAGGACTCTAAAACACTTTTGCAGTCAATATCCTGGTTTTAAAAAAATGGTGTAATTTGGCGCTTTGATGCTTTTGGGTATCAACTGCTTCAAAATAATTAACCTTGTCGGGAAGGAAATTCTTGAAAATATCAAAATATATATCCTCCTTTCTTCTTGTTGTTATCATTGCTTCATGCAGCAATCAGCGAAAGTTGGCCACCGAATTCATTACCCGGCAGGCCGAACTTCATGTGCTTTTGCTGCCGCCCCCGGCCGTATTGAAAAAATATTACCCGATTCACCCCGACAGCCTTGCCCAGGGTATGATTGACCCATCCAATCTGAATGAGAGCCAGTTCATAAAAGATGCTGAAGACTCAGTGCTGGTTAAATTATTCATGGCCTCCTTGCGCGAGAACCTTGAAGCATTCGATGTGAAGGTATACGGACCGGCTGATTTTGATACCTTTCTCAGACTGGATAGCTCAGCTTATGTTTTCTCGTTAGCCCAGCTGGAAATTATGGAACACCTTAAGGAAGAAATCAGGTATGCGGTGCTCGACACTACAGTATATGAAGTAGCGTTTGCCCAAGTTAACCTGACCCACAGCCAATGGTTCGAATTTACCGAGTTGAACCATCCCGAGCGGCCTATGCAGGTATTGTTCAGTTCTCAGTTTACAAGCGATGTGTTTGACGGGCGCTTTCGCCAGAATTTCTTTACCGGTGAAATGTTTTTTGAGTATCAGCCCTATCGCCTTCGTTTCGATGACCTTTATCAGCTAAGTGTTTTTGCCGGGCAGAAAAATGCACAGTTTATCTTCGACTTTCTGCTAAATAAATACATTGACGACCGTATCAGGAAACCACGAAATATTGTTGATTACCTGCAATATGACCGCGAACGGCACAATATCCGCCGTGCATACAACGACCGCTTTATTCGAATTGCTATTCCCGATTCAGAATAAACTAACTAAACCTTATTACCTTAGTTACTCACTTATTGCCCTACAATCTGCTACCTTATTAGCTTATTCTTGCCTAACCAAGCCCGAAAAGGGAAATCTTTTAACTTTCGAATTTCCTTAGCTTTCTTTACTTCTTTGAATTGTAGCGTGTGTATGGAGTAATCTCCTGACCAGCAAACTGCTCCTTCTGGTATTTAAAATAACCGGTAATGGCAATCATGGCGGCATTGTCGGTGCAATATTCAAACTTCGGGATGTACACCTGCCAGCCGGCCCTTTCTTCCATACTCAGCATAGCCTTGCGCAGGCCCGAGTTGGCCGACACCCCGCCGGCTATAGCTACCTGTTTAATGCCGGTTTCCCTCACAGCCTTTTTAACCTTTCGCATTAAAATATCAACAATGGTGTGTTGTATTGAAGCGCACAGGTCTGCTTTATTTTTTTCAATGAATTCACGGTCCTTTGCCAGCTCATCACGCAGGAAATAGAGAATGGACGTTTTGAGCCCGCTGAAGCTGAAATCAAGCCCCTTAATATTTGGATGGGGAAAGGGGTATGCACTGGGATTTCCTTCGCTGGAAAATTTATCGATGAGCGGTCCGCCCGGGTAAGGCAGGCCCATGATCTTTGCGGCCTTGTCGAAAGCTTCGCCGGCGGCATCGTCAATAGTTTGGCCAATTACCTCCATATCGAAATAATTGCGTACCATCATAATTTGCGTATGGCCGCCTGAAACAGTAAGGCAGAGAAACGGGAAAGTTGGATGCTTCTTATGATGCTCATCTTCAATATAAAGGGCCAGTATGTGCGCGTGCATGTGGTTTACCTCTATGAGCGGAATTTCGAGCGCAAGCGAAAAAGCCTTGGCAAAGCTGGCTCCAACTAGCAGCGAACCTAGTAAGCCAGGCCCATTGGTAAAGGCCACGGCTTGCAGCTGATTTTTACTTATATTTGCAGTACGCAGAGCCTTGTCAATCACAGGAATGATGTTCTGCTGGTGAGCCCTTGAGGCAAGTTCCGGCACAACTCCCCCAAAATCTTTATGAACGCTCTGGTTGGCAATGAAATTGGCAAGAATTTTGCGATCTTTGATTACCGCAGCGGAGGTATCATCGCATGAAGATTCTATCCCGAGAATGTATATGCTCATGAAATTTTCTGACAAAAGATTCTTTTAAACAAAGGGGTACAAAGGTATCAAAAAAAGAAGAAAAATATTCCTGATTATATTGGCAGCGGTTGTTTTACTGCCCGTGGTCAGCTATGGCGTTTTGCGAAGTTCGAAGGTGCAAAACTATCTTGGGCAACGAATTGCCGCTTACTTTTCACGTCAACTCGAAACCAAAGTGAGCGTAGGAGGGGTTGATGTTACCTTTTTTCTTAAAATAGTACTCGAAGAAGTGTTGATTGAAGATCGTAATGAAGTACCAATGGTTTCTTCTAAAAGAATGGTGCTTGATATTGCAAGGCTGTCCTTCCGCAAACGCTTGCTAACCATAAACAGGCTCTCTCTTGATCAAACCGCTTTATGTCTTTCGCGTTGCAGCGGAGAAGAGGATTTTAATTTCAAGTTTTTTGTCGATTATTTTTTAGAAGAGCAACCCCAAACTGATATAAAAAGGTGGAATGTTATTTGTAAGTCGCTCGAATTCAGAAACTCTACCTTTACTTTTCATGATCATTACAAGCCCATTCAAGATTTTGCCTTCGACCCTGCCCACTTCGCCATTGAGGGCTTTGCCCTTGCAATGAACAACATTCTTTTACTTAATGACACACTCTCATTTGAGCTTGACCGTCTTGCTTTCAGAGAAACTAAAGGTTTTGATTTGCAATACCTTTCGGGAAGTTTTCTGATTAGCCCGCAACATACCCAAATAAATAACATTATTGTTAGAACCCCGCTCAGCAATTTGCACCTACAGGCAAATTTTGAATATGAAAGCTATGAGGCCTTTGAAAACTTTTTTGATGAGGTTACCCTGAATATCAGCATTGATGAGTCGGGGCTTAACCTTGCTGACGTTGGTTTTTTCATTCCGGTAGCATACGGCATTGAAGGCCCTGTAAGGTTGAGCGGAAACTTCTGGGGCACCCCTTCCAACCTCCGCGGCAGCAACCTGTATGTAAATTATGGCCGAAGTACCACGCTCAGGGGCAACTTTCATCTTTTGGGGCTGCCTGACCTTGGTGAGACCTTCATTAATTTTTCACTGGAGGATATGCGCACCTCCTTTGCCGACCTTAACAGCTTCAGACTGCCCCTTGCCGCGCGCAACACCTACCTGCAGGTGCCTCACAACCTGGCCAACTTGGGAAGGATTTCATTCAGGGGCAGGCTGACAGGGTTTATTAACGACATGGTGGCTTTTGGAAGGCTGCAAACGGAGATTGGCGTCATATCTTCCGATATTCTCGTTAGGCAGCACCCGCGAACAAGACTTCCCTATTACAAGGGGAAGCTGATTACCGAGAAATTCGACCTTGGTAAGTTCTTTGAAACCGAAGACAGGATGGGCTTATTGAGCCTCAATGCCGAAGTGGAAGGGCAGGGCATTACCCTCGAAACGGTCGATCTAGTCATCACTGGCGAGATTGAGTCTATCGAATTGATGAGGTACACCTATGAGAACCTTGATATTTCGGGCAATGTAAGCAACAAAAAGTTTAACGGCTCGCTGCTTGTTGAAGACCCCAATCTTTTCCTCGATTTTCAGGGTGTCATTGATTTTGAAGAAACCGTGCCAGTTTTCGACTTCAGCGCCCGTCTTGAGCAGGCCAACCTTACACGTCTTAATGTTTTTCAGCGCAACATCATTGCCGAGTCGATGATCTCCGGGCTTCTCAATATTAATGCCAGGGGCTCCAACCTCGATGATCTGACAGGTCATGTTACGTTTGATCAACTCTTTTATGAAGAAAGGCCTCTTGGTGATGGTGAACACCAACAAATTACCACCGGACCTATTCAATTGGTTAATGCCATTGATGAAAATCGAAGCAAAATCCTCCGCCTAAGGTCTGACTTTTTGGATGTCGACCTGAACGGACCTTTCCGTTTTGACCGCCTCGGGCAATCGATAAGAAGCCTGGTGGAAACCTATCTTCCTTCCTTATTTAAGCACCTTGGGCCAACAAATAACAATGGTTATTTTTTGAGCGATACAAGCTTTGAAGTTCACTTCAAGGAAACGGAAGTCATCTCTGATTTCTTCTTTCCCTTTATCAGGATCTCACCAGGCAGTGTGCTTAAAGGTACATTTGGCAGCGAGGCCGGTCAGCTTGAAATTGATGGATGGGCAAAACATTTGGTGCTGGCAGGCAACCAGTTCGTCAATTGGCAGATGCGAAGCCAAGCTGTGAATGATGTTTTTCAAGTGCTGATAGAAAGCGATCGCATGCTAATCTCCGACAGCCTTTTCATGGATCAGTTCAGTCTTACCAACGAACTGCGAAACGATAGTCTTTATGCACTGCTGTTGTGGAACAATCCAGGATCGCGAAAACTTAATTACGGACATATTGAGGGTTTGCTGCAGTTTTTCGATCGGAACAGTTCAAGCTTCAAATTCCTTTCTTCGTTTGCCATGGTAAACGATTCGCTCTGGCGAATCAGTCCAGGAAACCAGATCATTTTTGATTCGGCCAGGGTACAGGTGAAAAGCCTTCTGGTTGCCAAGAATGAAGAATATTTGCTGGTTGATGGTGTGCTCAGCCCAAACCCTGATGACCAGCTGCAGATTGAATTCAATGAGTTTGATGTGACCAATCTTTCACAATTGCTTCGGGCAAAAGATTTAAACTTCGATGGGATCATTAGCGGTCAGCTTGCCCTTGGCTCCCTGAGAAATTCCCCAAGATTTGAAGCCGACCTTTACATCAGGAATTTCGCTTTTAACTTCGACCACCTTGGCGACCTGCACTTTGTCAGCACCTGGGACAACCACCTGAAAGGCTTCAAAACTGACTTGGAAGTAATATATTTCGGAAATATTGGTTCAAATAAACCCCTTGTTGCAAAAGGGTACTTTTTTCCTGACCGAAG
>Ga0114946_10001578_pt1 | contig 15731 bp, 10 predicted proteins | sample WalLakDeSediment_FD_88676 | JGI IMG/M metagenome (GOLD analysis project Ga0114946, IMG submission 88676) | Lake sediment microbial communities from Walker lake, Nevada to study Microbial Dark Matter (Phase II) - Walker Lake 11/02/13 Deep Sediment | ecosystem: Environmental > Aquatic >... | reverse complement strand
GCGCAGTTGATCGGCCGTCAGGCCGGCCAGCAGCGCGGCGATAGGCGGTTTTGCCACGACGGTTTCCGGCCGGCGGCTGGCGGCCAACAGCACGGCCACCACGTGCTTGCAAATGCCGCCCTGATCATACGGGCAGGTGCATGCCGTAGCGGCAATGCCGGCATCGCCCAGCGTGACCTGTACGCGGTAGGGCTCATAGTCGCTGCCTTCTACTTCGGCCGTCAGCAGGTTTTCGCGCCGGGTGACGTTTGAGACGGCGCCGTCCTGAAAATAGCGGTAGCCGCGCTCAAACACCTGGGTGTGGGCCAGAGCCCGCACGTCTGCTTCTTGGATTTGATAAGTTTGGGTCATAACCTTCCCCTCTGTAAAGCGGGCATCCTTGCCCGCTAAACGCCCGGACAAGGATGTCCGGGCTACGATCTTCCAGCTACGCTACAAAGCGCTCCAAATAGACCGCCAGCAAACTCAGGAGCCCCAGCACAAAGTTGTAGCCGAAGTGCACGAAGATGGCGACCGTCGTGTTGGTGCGCTGGCGCAGCACGCCGATTGCCAGCCCGATCAGGAAGACGGCGAAGGTGATGGGGGTGATGCCGTACTGCACGTGCACGATCGCAAAGAGCAGCGAGGTAAAGCCCAGCCCCAGCACCGGCTGCAGCGCGCCGCGAAAGAGAATCTCTTCGCCCACGCCCGCCGCCAGCGCCAGCACGAACCAGTCGCCCAGCGTGTTGAAGCCCGCCAGCATCGACTCGTTGATGCTGCCCAGCAGCTCCGCCTGCTCCGGGTCCAGCAGGGCCCAGGCGGCGCCGATGGCCCACTGCAAGAGGACCAGCAGCACAATCCAGCGCAGCCCCAGCCGCAACTGCGCGGCCGTCGGCCGTTCCAGCCCCAGCCGCGCCTGCAAATCACGGCCGTTGCGCCGCACCAGGAAGCCCACGCCGAAGAGGGCCGCCAGCACGAAGAGCGCCTGCTGCACCACCACGTCCAGCAGGCTGACGGTGATGGCCGCTTCCGCCAGCTCCTGCAAGCCCCCCTGCGTCAGCGTGAGGGCCGTGTTGCCCACCAGGTAGCCCACCAGCGCCAGCGCCAGCGCGTGCACCGGCGAGAGCGGGTCCAGCGGCAGCGCGCGCGCCAGCAGGCGGCGCGCCGGCCGCAGGCAGCTCAGCACGCCCCACGCCCCCATGCCGAGCGTCACCCAGCCGGCGGCCGTCAGGTCCAGCAGCGGCAGCCCGCTCAGCGCCGCCAGGTCGGCGGCCGCGTCCGGCGGCGCGGCCAGCAGCGCCAGCCCCACCAACACGAGCGGTAGGTTAAAGAGCAGCAGCGCCCCGTCGAACGCCGCCGCCAGCGCCCCATTCCGGCGCGCCGCCGCCACGTTCGCCGCCACAATCAGCACAATAATCAGCCCCACCGGCAATATCAATCCCATGCGCTTTGTTCCTTATTTATAATCACGGATAGGTAACTTCTCAATATTTCGGGGCTGTGGCCGGTCTCCTGACCGAGCCACCGGCGGGCACGGTCGGAGACCGGCCCGAGCCACCCCAAGTTATTGAGAAGATACACGGATAGGAAGAAACACGGAAATTTTTCGTTGTTACTGTATCCGTGTTCCTTCCAATCCGTGATTACCTATCTCCAAGTCGCCCCTCGCCCCTCGCTCCTCCTCGCCATTCCCCCATCCGCAATCGTCAATCTGCAATCGTTAATCCGCAATCGTCAATCCGCAATCGTCAATCCGCAATCGTCAATCCCTTTGCCCTCGCAAATAGCGATACAACACCCCCAACACCGTCGCCGGCTCCGCCTCGCGCTCGCGGTTGTACTGGCGCGTGGCGCGGCTGCGGCTGATGTGCAGGTAGCGGCGCGCGCGCGTAATGCCCACGTACAGCAGCCGCAAGCGCTCGCTAATCACCTCGATGTGGGCCGACTCGGTCGCCGTGCGCCCGGCGTAGAGCCCCGCGTCGCCCTGCATCAGGTAGCGCAGCTGCGCCGCCGCCTCCGCGCCGGGATCGCCCCCCAGGAAGTCGTGCACGCCCAAAAAGGGCGCCTCCAGGCTGCCCGGAATCCAGAAGCCGTCGATGCCCACCAGGAAGACGGCGTCCCACTCCAGCCCCTTGGCGCTGTGCTGCGTCGCCAGCGTGATGCGCCCCGCCGCCGGCTCGTAGCCGTAATCGGCCGGCCGGCCGATGGGCAGCCCGCGCCGCCCGGCGGCCACGTCTTCCAACTGCGCCGCCAGCTCCGGCAGGCGCCACTCCGGCTGCGCCTCGCGCCACTGGCGCAAAAGGCCGGCGATCTGGTAGGCAATCGCCAGGTCGCCCTCGTGCACCGCGCCCCAGGCAAACAGCTCGTCGCCCAGCGCCAGCGCCAGGTCGTCGACCGGCAGCGCGCGCAGGTTAAAGAGGCCGCGCAGAAACACCGCCAGGCGCGCGATCCGCGCCAGCTCTTCGTCCGTGGCCACGCCCGCCGGCAGCCCGTCCGCCGCCTCCGCCCCTTCCTGCGGGAAGAGCAGCGCTTCCGGCCGGTGGACGCTGCGCAGGAGGGTGTGCAGCCGCGGGAGCGCCTCGTCCGGCGCTTCCGCCGCCGGGTGGCCCAGCGCGTGCAGCCCGGCGTGCGCCGCCGCCAGCGCGCGCGTGTCGAGCGGGTCGGCCAGCAGCGCCAGGACGGCGTGCATGGCGGCGGCAATCTCGCGCTCGCGCCCGCCGCCGCGCAGCAGGTTGTCGTAGGCCGCGTCCAGCCCGTCCAGATGCTCGGCCACGGCGTAGCCGACCTGGTTAGTGGGGACGAGGATGGCCAGCGTGTGGGCGGGGCGCGCCTGGGCGTAGTCCGCCGCCAGGCGCGCCACGGCGGGCAGCTCCTCATCCTCGCGCTGCTTGTAGACCTTGATCTGGAAATCGGCCTCGCTGTCGGGCGGGTTGGGCTGCGCGTCGCCGGGCGGGGTGGGGAGGATGTGCTGGCGGCGGAAGGTGAAGCGGCGCACCTCCGGGACGGGGTGCTTGTCGATGACCCAGTCGAGCAGCGCGTTGGCGGCTTCGAAGATGAGCGGGGCGCAACGGCCGCTGTTGGGCAACGGCCGTTGCGCCACCCCCTTTTGGTCTATGAAAGCGTTGAAATAGCGCGGATGGGCGGCCGTGAAGGTGCTGGTGATGGCCTGGTTGGGGTCGCCCACGCGCACCCAGTTGCCCTGCGGCCCCGTCAGCAGCGTCAGCAGCGCCTCTTGCAGCGGCACGCTGTCCTGCGCCTCGTCTTCCAGCACGGTGGGCCAGCGCGCGCGCAGCGCCTCGGCCAGGTGGGGGCGGCTTTCCAGCAGGTCGGCCGCCTGCCAGATCAGATCGTCAAAGTCGAGCGCGCCCTGGCGGATGAGGATGGATTGGTAACGGCCGTAAATTCCCGCCAGCATCAGCAGCAGCGGCGACTGGGCGACCTGGGCCTGCATCTCGTCGCCGGCCGCGCCCGCCTGCGCCGCGGCCAGCCGCTGCATGATCGTCTGCGGCTGGTAGCGCGCGTTCTTGGCCGCGCGCATAAAGGCGCGCGCCGTGCTCTCCGTCACCTGGCGCCAGCGCGCGCGCATCTGCGGGCTATCCTCGCCCAAAAAAGCGCGCCAGAGGTCGGGGTATTCCTCGATCCAGCCGTCCACGGCGCGCACTAGAAACTGGCTGCTCTGTCCCTCGTCCAGCACCAGCGGCTCGGCGCGGCTGTCGCCCAGCCCGCCCGCCGCCGCGCGCACAATCTCCAGCGCCAGGCTGTGCAGCGTGCGCACGTCGTAGCCGCGCTCCGGCGGCAGCCCCAGCGCCTCTAGCTGCTGGCGCGTGCGCGCGCGGAAGGCGTCGACGCTGGCGTTGAGGTAGGTGACGATCAGGACCTGCTGGTTGGCGTCCGGGTCCACGCGCCCATTGGCGATCAGCTGCGCGGCCAGCAGCGCCAGCGTGAACGTTTTGCCGCTGCCGGGCACGGCGCTCACGGCCATACGGCCGTTTTGATAGGCTAAAATCGCCTCTTGGGCGGGTCGAAGTTGTATCGTTGACATTCAAATCACGTTTACGCGCCCGGCGCGGAGCGTCAAATCTTGGATGACCAGCGCTGCATGCCCCGTGCCCGGCGCACCTAAACGTATTATAATCCCACTTGTTTACTGGCGCATGCGCGCCCAAAGTGCCAGGCACTTTCCTAAGTGCCTGGCACTTGGGCGCCTATTGGAGTTAAAGAGAATGCTTCGCACTCACGCAGCGCGCGCGCTGCTTTTCACCGCTCTGCTAGTCGCGGCGGGGCTGCTGGCGGGGATACGGCCGTTGCCGACCGCCGCCCAACAAACGCCGCCCAGGCAGGCCGTAGACCCGCGCTTCGGCGCCATCGAATCCTTTTGGGCCGCCGAGGAAGCGGCCGAACTGGGCGTCGGCTGGGAGCGCATCCTCTTCTACTGGAACGAAATCCAGCCCACCGGGCCGGAAGATTGGAACACGCTGCACGTGCTGGAGGAGTGGCTGGTCGAAGCCCAGCTCCACAACCGCACCATCGTCGGCCTCCTCAAAAATACGCCCGTCTGGGCCACCGACGCCGAGCCCTTCTCCGGCGTGCCGCGCGGTCTCTACCTGCCCATCGACGACCCCGGCAACCTGTGGGCCAACTACGTGCGCCGCGTGGCCGCATACTACGCCCCGCGCGGCGTCCACAACTGGATCATCTGGAACGAGCCGGAGATTGCGCCGGGGGTTTACGGCCACGAATTCGGCGGCAGCCTCGAGGATTATTACCGGCTGCTCAAGGTGGCTTACCTGGTGATGAAGGAGACCGATCCCACGGCGACGATTCACCTGGCGGGCTGGTCCTACTGGCACGATCCCACCTTCCTGCGCCGCTTTTTGCAGGTGGCCACGGCCGATCCCGAGGCGCCGGCCAACAGCTACTTCTTCGACCTGCTCTCGCTCCACATTTACTTTCGCGTGGAAACGGTCAAGACGCTGCTGGAGGAAGTGGACCGCATCCAGAATGAGTTCGGGATCGACAAGCCGATCTGGATTAACGAGACCAACGCCTCGCCCGATTTGGACCCGTGGTGGCCGGTGCAGCGCCCGGTCTTCCCGATTGATCTCGACCAGCAGGCCTGGTACGTGGTGCAGGCGCACGCCCTGGGCTTTGGCGCGGGGGCGGCCAGCATCGGCGTCTACAAGCTGGTCGACATCCTGCTGCCGGAAGGGGGCGAATCGTTCGGCATCTTGCGGCCCGATTTCAGCAAGCGCCCCGCCTTTTTGGCCTACAAGACGACGCTGGCGCAGTTGGCCGGCTTTATCGCCCCCGCGCGCACGCAGCAGTTCGCCGACTACTTCATCGTCAACTTTGCGCGGCCGGATGGCGCGGTGCGCGTGCTGTGGGCGCGCGGCCCGGCGGCGGTCACGCTGGCCGTGCCCGCGCTCGCGGACGGTGCGTCCGCAGCGATTCTGGTGGATTTCCTGGGGCGCGAGACGCCGCTGACGGCCGTAGACGGCGCCTACACCCTCACGCTGGAAGGGGCGCGCTGCCGCGGCGAATGCCTGGTGGGCGGCCCGCCCGTCTTCCTGGTCGAGCCGGGCGCCACGCTGGGTGAAGTCCTGCCGCAGCCGGGGCCGCCGCTGGCGGTAGCGGCCGTCACCGCCACGCCGCTCGCAACGGCCGTCTTCACCCCCTGGCCGACGAACACTCCCACGCCCACGCCAACCCCCACCGCCACGCCGACGCCCCTGCCGACGGATACGCCCACGCCGACCTGGACGCCCAGCCCGCTCCCGCCGTCCACGGCCACGCCGGTCCCGCCGCCGGCCTCCGCGGCCCAGCCCGCCGGGGAGCCCGCCGCCGGTGAAGCCACGCCCGCGGCCGCGACCGCTTCCTGGTGGCTGCTCGGCGCCGGTCTCCTGCTGGCCCTGCTCCTCGCCGGCTACCTTTTGAGAAAATAGAACGCAGATGCCTCGCATCACCGGCGCACATGGAGCGCAGCAGAATGTGCGTCCGAGTGCATGCGATTGTTAGACGCCATTAGGCCAGAGTCTCCTCGAGCTCGGGCATTTGATTTCCATAAATGTCTTCGTACTCGATTCGCACCACGATGCCAGTCTTTTGCTGTTGCCACTGATGGAGCAGTGACAGCGCCGCGTCCTGGGTATAACCTTGTGACTGTAAGTGGGAGAGTGATTGCTTAATAAGAACAATCTCACCTTCGACTGGAATAGCACGATTTGGAACCACGTTTACGAATGACTCCCATACGATATCTAGTGCGAACAGCTTGACAATACTATTGGTTGGCGGCCCTTCTGGGCCGCGCCGGAACTCTGCCTTCTTAATGATGGCCGGACCAACGCCATAGTTAAAAAGCCGTATCGATTTCAGGTCCGTGTACGTTTGAGACCTTACCGAGAGTAGAGGCTTGACGCTTGCTCGCGCGTGGACTTCCGCTCTGTCTTGTTGGCGGTTGAACGAGGTGATCGAAAAGATCAGTGCCGCGAATGCGACGATGAGTGAGGCGATGCTTATAACGACCTCGGCAGTCATGTGTCACTCCATTGCTTAAGGCGTCTAACAGGTTAATCAGGAGAATCTGCGTCCTATTCCCCCTACTCCGTCAAAAACGGCCGTCCGCCGTCCTGTATCGGCCGGTAAACAAATAAAAAATCCGTGCCATCCGCGCCATCCGTGTCCTATTCCCCCTATTCCGTCAAAAACGGCAGGCCGCTCAGCCGGATCTCCCAGCCGTAGGTGTCGGAGAAGCCGCCGTTGTAGCGCGCGACCAGGCGCCCGCCGTAGAAGGGCGTGCAGTCGGCCGGATTGGGGTTCTGGTAGTCGCAGTTGTCCAGCTTGCCCGGAATCTTGATTTCGTAGGGCGGCGTAATCCACTGGTTGTCGCAGCCGCCGGGGCGGCAGGAGCGCGCGTTGGCGGGCACGCCGTCGCCGTCGATTGTGCCCGCCACGCCGAAGCTCAGCGACCAGTCTGCTTCCGCAATCGAGTCGAAGTAGAAAACGATTGGCGGCGCCACGCCCACGTCGGAGTCAAAGAGGCTGATAAAAACCGACTCGCCGGCGTACTCCGGCCCCACGTAGATCAGGGGGATGTCGACCGGGCTGTCGAAGTTGGAGTTCATGGGCAGGTTGCCGATGGCCAGGACCGTCGCGCCGCGCGCGCTGTGGGAGCCGGGATTATTGAGGATGTGGAGGTTGCGCGCGTTGACGTCGCCCGGCACGCTGTTGACGTAGTCGGGCGGTCCGGCCCAGATTTCGAAGCCGTTTTCGGAAGCGCCCTCGACGGCCGTTACGTCCAGATAGACGTAGCGGTTGCCCGTGGCCGGGTCGGTCAGGATGTTGGCCAGGTCGGCGTTGATGTCCAGCTCAAAGGTTTTGGGCGAGCCGGGGTCGACGGGCACGAACGCCGGCTGGTCGTAGCTGGGCGTCCCGCCCGGCGAAACCCAGCGCATGTCGGTCTGGTGCTCGCCGTTGTCGCGCGCGCCGTCCCCTACCTGGCCGGTGTAGGTCGCCAGGTCGATGCGCTGGATGGTCCCGTCGTTGTTGCGCACGTAGTAGTACAACTGGTAGACCGTGGCCGTGTTGAAGCCGGGGGTGTAGATGCTGGGGGTCCCGCAGCTTCCGTTGCCGGGCGGGGCCCCGCCGCCGCGGTTTTCGTCAATGCGCACGAACCAGTACGGGTTGATCTGGTCCAGGTCCAGGTCGGGGTTTGTAGCCAGCAGGTCCAGCTCGCCGGTGGGAATCAGGCAGGGGTTGATGCGGTTGCGCCCGCCGCCCGCGCACTCGCCCAGGGAAAAACCGGGCATGCCGCGCGCCACGGCCGCATCCGAGTGCTCGATCGTCGCCTCATTGTCCGCGCGGTTGATGGAGTCCGGGTCAAACAGCTCCACGCGCAGCACGTTGGACGGATAGTTTAAGGGCAGCAGAATGCGGTAGGTGTAGGTGTAGGGGCCGGGGAACCACTGGCTGTTCAGCGGCGAGAAGGGGTCGCCCAGGTTGGTGCAGGTGCGCGGGCCGAAGATGCCCTGGTTTGAGGTGCTTAACACGCCGTCTTCGATGCGGCGGCTGGCGTAAATGTCGGCCAGGGGGAAGAAAGCGGCCGTGGCCGAGCGCGCAATCGTGACGCTGTCCTGGTTCAGCAGGCGTAAAAAGTAGAGCTCCACCGGCCAGCGCACGGTCAGGCTGTATTCGATGGCGCCCAGCGGCGTGCGGCGGCTGCTGCTCTCCAGCGAGGTTGTGACGGTGATGGGCATGCCGTTGGCGTTCAGAAATTGGCCGGCCTTGACGTTGGCGCGGCTGAGGTCGCCGCCGGCCAGTTCGGTAACGCCCGCCAGCGCGGCCGCGTCCACCGCCGCCTGCAGCTGCGCGCCGCGCGCAAAGACAAAGCCTACGTCCACCGCAATGCCTACGATCGCCAGCAGGCCGATCAGCATGAAGGCCACCAGCACCAGGCTCTGCCCGCGCTCGTCGCCCGTCCGCCCGGTTACGTTTTTCTGCTTCTTCCACATAGCTCTCTCACCATAATGGGTTGCTTTTAATCACAGATAGGTATCTTCTCAACATTGTGGGGCTGTGGCCGGTCTCCGACCGAGCCACCCCAAGTTATTGAGAAGATACACAGATAGGAGCGAACACGGATACGATTCATATCTCACCAGAGGTGCCAGGCACTTTATCAAAGCGCTCAGGGCAGCCTCATCACTGATGAAGTGCCTGGCACCTAGTTCTACGGACTAATCACCTGGCCGCAGGAGTTGTCCCAGCGCACCAGCTCGGCCAGCAGCCAGTTTTCGCCGGCGCTGTAGCCCAGCAGGCGGAAGACCGCGAAGCCGCCGATCTGCGCCTGCCCGCCCTCGACCGCGTTCCAGATAATCAGGCGCAGCGTGCGCCCGGCGTCGATGTGGCCGTTGAGCTGGGCCTGCACGGCCGTTAACCCGCTGCCGCTCACCGCTACCCAGTCCCGCCGGTGCATCGTTTTGTCCGTCGCGTCGCCCGGCTCCATATAGCCGCGCGCCACGTGCCCAAACCCGCCCAGGGGGACGCCCGGATCGCCGTGGTTGCTGTAGTCGGCGCTGTTGCCCGGCCAGGTCATGCTGTTCGCCAGCGTCGCGTCGTTGTCCTCGATGCCCACATTCCACACCAGCCAGGCGAAATCGCCCGCGCTGAAGCGGAAGACGGTGCCCTCCGTCGCCGTCCCGTCCAGCGGCGCGTCGGGGACGTGGTTGACAAAGCGCGCCAGGCCCGGCGGCGCGGGCGGGTAGGTAAAGCCGCTGGGGTAGGTAGCGGCCGTTACCGAGCGCACGCCGGGCGTGACCGCCAGCGGGAAGGCGCTGCAGCCGGTTGTTTGCTCCACGCTGCCGCCCGTCAGCCGCATCACGCTCAGGGCGCGGATGGAGGGCAAAATTTGCAGGTTGAGCAAGGACTGCACGTCGTGGAGGATGTAGCTCCCCACCACGCGCAGGTCCCCGGCGATGTTGCCGGGGTTATCCGGGTCGCCGAACTGGTCGGTGCGCAGCTCGGCCAGCACCTGCGCCTGGATTTCCAGCTCCACTACGTCGCTGAAGCGGCGCGTATTGGAAATGCCGTAGACGTGCTCGAACCGCCACGTTTCGGGCAGAAAGCCGTCGCCGCCGGGGTTAACGGTACCGCGAATGGTCCAGATGTCCCAGCGGTTGGGGCTCAGGTCCAGCGTCTGCGTGACGGCGTTGAGCGCCACCAGCGCCATCCCCTCGTCCTCACCCCCGTTGGCCCCGAAGCGCGCGCCGATGCGCGCCGCGTTGCTGATACGGTTCTGGGTAATGACAAGCTGGCTGACCTCGATCAGCCCAATGATAATGATTAAAAAGATGGGAATAAGCAGCGCCAGCTCCACCAGGCTCTGCCCCGCCTCCCGCCGTCTTCCTCGCTCTATTTCACCCACTCGCTCACTCATCACGCACCACTCGCTCCTCGCCCCTCGCCCCCTCGCTCCTCGCCGACGTCTTCGGCGCCACTCCCCTCCGCATCCAGCTCCATATTCAGCGCCCGCCCGCTGCCCGGCGCGAAAAGGGTCATCAGCCAGGCCAAACGGCCGTCGGCCGTCAGCGTCAGCGTCAGCGTGCTCACCCCCGCCGCGCGCAAAAAGGCGTCGCCGCCGTTGTCCAGCAGGTGCGCCACGGCCGCGTCGCTGTCCACGCGCCAGTTCGCCGCGTCCGCCAGGGGGCCGTCCGGCTGAAAGGGCGTCGTCTCGACCGCAACGGCCGAACCCTCCACCACGGTAATGAGCTGCGCCGCGCCCGCCGCGGGCGAGTAAAAGGTGACGCCCCAGGTCGCCGCGCCGCGCCGCAGCGTTTCCGCGCCGGCGCCCTGCGGCCAGACGGCGCTAAGCTGATACAACTGCGCGTCCGGCTGCCAGGCCAGCGCGACCGCGCGCGCCGCCGCCGCCGCGGCCTGGGCCGTCTCGCCCCGGAACACAGAGGTGGGCGCGATGGGAACGGTAACGGCCGTGCCCGCCCGCCGGCCCTGTTCGGGTGCAAGCCCCCACATCCGCCACAGCAGCGCCGCAATCGCCAGCAGCAGTAGAATCAGCAGGAGCACGAGCAGCCGTTCCAGCCGTTTCATCGCTTCCCAATCAGAGGCAGGTAGGTGAAGCGCAGCGCGCTTGCCCGGCCGATGACAAAAATCTGCGGCGTGGACGCCCCGGCCTGGTAGGCCAGCAGCGTCTGCCCATCGCGCGCCGTCCCCAGGCTGGGGAAGAGGGCCGGCGCGGTCGGCGGCGTCAACTGCGCGCGTGCGCCGCCCCAGCCGTCGCAGCTATCCACCGTCCACAACACCTCGTTGGGCAGCGCCAGCGCCGCGCTGGCGCCGTGGAAGGCCAGCAGGGTGCAGCTTCCGCGCTGCGCCATGCTGGAAACCAGGTCGTACGGCTCGCGCGGATTGGTTTGCAGCGCGTCGCCGGAGACCGGATTGGCGGTGGAGGCCCAGTTGGCCGCCGCGGCGCAGCCGGCCGGGCATTCCAGGTGGTGGGCCCACTGCCGGGCCGGGGCGTTGGGGTTGTTCAAATCGCGCGCGCGCACCGTGTAGCTCACGTGCAGCCCGTCGCGTCCCGCCAGAATGTGCGGGCGGCGCGCGTCCGGCGCGCCGCTGACGGCCGAAAGATTCAGCGGCGCCGTCCATGCCCCGTCCGCAAGCCGCGCGTAATAAATGGTTCCCGGCAGGGGCTGGCCATCGACCGCCGGCCCGTCGTACTCTTCCCAGACCACGTGCAGCGCCCCGGCGTTATCCGCCGCGGCGTGCGGGAAGAGCGAGCTGGCGGCCGTGGCGGCGACGGGGGCGGGCGGCGACCAGCTTGCCCCGCCGTCCAGCGAGAAGGCGTGCACAATATCGGGGGAACGGCCGTCGCCCTCCGACCAGACCATGTCCAGCCGGTTGGGCGCGCCGGGCACGATAACCGGGCTGCTCGCGCCCGGTTCGGCGGCCGGCTCCGACAAGAGGCGCGCCGCGCCGGCGCCCCAGGCGTCGGTGGGGGCGTAGGCCAGCCCGTTGCCCTCGCGCCAGACGGCGTGCGCCCGGCCGTCCTTGTCAAAAGCGGCGTGCGCCTGCAGCGAGTTGGCGGCGCTGCTGAAAATGGGCGCCGGGGCCGACCAGCTTGCGCCGCCGTCGCGCGAAAGGCTGTACCACGGGTCGTTGTCGTCGGCGCGCGCGCTCATCTGCCGGTTGAAGACGATGAGCGCCTGGCCGCCGGGCCCGCTCTGCAAAACCGGACGCGAGGCGCCGAAGGGGGCCGTGGCCGGGCTGGTGATGGCCAGCGGAGGGGACCAGGGCGCGTCGGCGTTGGGCGCCGCGCCCGCGTCCCAGCGCAGCAGGAGGCCCAGGGCCAGCAGGCCGAGCGCCCCCGTCAGGAGCTTTCTCATGGCTGGCATGGTCCCGGCAGCATGAAAATGTCGGCGTACAGGTCGGGCACGGTGACGCCGGCGCGCACGCCGCTGTAGCTGCGGTTGTCGATAGTCATGCAGGCGCGCACGCTGTAGACGCCGGGCGGCGCGGAGCGGAAAGCGTAGAAGCCGTTGCGGTCGGTGACGGTCGTCGCGATTGTCGCTCCCGTGGCCTGGTCGATCAGCCGCACCTGCGCGCGGAACTGGGGCAGCCATTCGCGCAGCAGCGCGCGCGCCACGCCGCTGATCGTGAAGTCGCCGGCCGGCGGTTCGGGCGTGAAGATGGGCGGGAAGCCGGGCGTGACGTCTTCCACCAGCAGCGGCGGCGAGAGGTTGTTGGTTTCGTCCGCCTCCGCGATTTGCTCGACGGAGTCCACCATGGCGAAGACCAAATGGCGGGGCGGCTGGTTGGCGAAGCCGCGCGGCGCGGTGATCGTCAGCGTGCGGCTGGCGCCGCCGGGCAGCCCGTTGACGGCCGTGTAGCCCGCACTTTCCGCCAGCGGAATGCCGGAGGGGCTGACGCTGCGCGGGTCGATGAAGATGTCCACGAAGAAGAGGTTCTCTACGTCCACGCTGCCCATGTTGCGGATTTCGACTGCAAAGGCGACGGGGCGGTAGGCGACGAGCGGCCGCGGGCTGACGATCTGCGGCGGGCCGACGACGATCAGGTCGACCGGGCTGGGCGTGGCGGTCGTGGTGGGGGTGGGGGTGTAGACGGGCGGGCCGGCGCAGGGGATGGTGAAAACGGCCGTGTCTTCGGCGCCGGGCGACTCCGCGCGCACTTCGTATAGACCGTCAGTGAGGCCGCTCAGGCTCCACGTCTCCTGGAAAAAGCCGCCGTGGCCGGCCGGCACCTGGCTGCGCGCGCCGCCGTTCCAGCTTAGCGTCACCTCCTCGTCGGGCCAGTTGACGCCCAGCACCTGGAACTGCACCGCGGGCCCGTTGCCGCAGTTGGGCAGCAGGTCGATAAAGGGGCCGCTGGGGGTGGGCGTGGCCGTGACGGTCGGCTCCGCGAAGGGGTCGGGCGTGGGCGTTTCGGTCGGCGTGGGCGTTTCGGTGGGCGTGGAGGTGGGACCCAGCACGATGGTCGTGTCGTTGGAGGTATCGCTGCTCTGCGCCAGCAGCAGGTGGCCTCCTTCCAGCCTCCGGTTGAGCTGGTTGGGCGGGCTGTAGTCGGCGAAGCCGGGGCAGAGGTGGCCGTCGCGCTCCAGCAGCGTGCTGACGCCCAGCGTGGCGCCGGTGGTCAGGTCGTAGATGGTGACCTGGGTGCCGATGTCGCCGGTGACGTAGACGAAGTTGTTGCCGGCGATGGCGTTGCCCTCAAAGCGCACCGGGCAGGCGATGGCGATGGGGGTGGGGGTGTTGGTGGGGGGAACGGCCGTGTTGGTGCTGGTGGCCACCGGCGACGGTCCCGGCGTCGGGGTGAAGGTCGGCGTGGGCGTGTTGGTGGGCGTGGGCGTGGGGCCGACGGTGGGGATCACCGGCAGGCCCGGCGGGATACCCTGGCCGCGCGTGACGTTGCCAAGCTGGCCGAAGGCTTCGTTGGTCATCGACACCTGCCCGAAAACCGGCACCGAGCGCACCAGGGGCCGGAAAAAGGGGGTGATGACGGGCACGCGGTAGAGGGCGCGCACAATCACCGGGTTGCCGGGCGACCCGGCGAAGGGGTCCGGCCCCAGCTCGCCCGGCAGGTCGCTGCCCGCCAGCTCGCCGTCCTGGTTCACGCCCCACACCAGGACGTCGTAAAAATTGTCGTCTTCGAAGGTGAAGGAGCTTTCGTTGAGCGGCAGCCCGGTAAGCGCGCGGTGGGTGACGCTGATGACCGCGGCGGCGCGCAGGTTGTTGGGATCGCGGCAGGCGTTGTTGCGGTCCGGGTTGTTGAATTTGGGCAGGTTGGCGACGGCGCACTCCGGCCCGCTGAATTGGCCGGTGATCGCGTAGCGCGCCCCTTCGCGGGCGGCGTGCTGGACGGTGTTCCAGGCCCAAAAAATGCGCCCGCCTTCGATGATGAGAAAGATGATGGCGAGGAAGGCGACGACGATGAGGGCAAATTCAACCAGGGCCTGACCCTGGCTGGCTGTGTGCTTTGATTTCAGCATATAAGCATCTCTTGCAGGCGCACGCCGGGTGGCCTTACTTGATACGTGCTGGTACGGTTGCTATGCAGTGTGCGGTACTTCGCTGTGCCCCTACGAGTATATGCAGCAATTGGCGCTTGCCAAGTATTTGCAGGCAACTCTTTAAAACGGATCGGAGCGGAGCGCGGAGAGGGACGCGGAGTGACGCTGAGAAGACGCGGAGTTACGCGGAGGTTATGGTTGACCCGCGGCGCGCTGCGGGCTACACTGGCGGCGAGGTGACGCAATGGATCGCATTCTTGTTTTGCACGGGCCGAATTTGAACCTGTTGGGGACGCGCGAGCCGGAGATTTACGGCCGTTTCACTCTCGACGACATCAACGGCAGGCTGCAAGAAACGGCCGTGGCGCGCGGCGCCGAGCTGCGCGCGCAGCAGTCCAACCACGAGGGCGCCCTGCTCGACGCCCTGCACGCCGCGCGCGGCTGGGCCGGCGGCGTGCTGATCAATCCGGGGGCGCTGACCCATACCAGCTACGCGCTGCGGGATGGGATAACGGCCGTGGGCCTGCCCACCGTCGAGGTGCACCTCTCCAACATTCACGCCCGCGAGCCATTTCGCCGGCGCTCGCTGCTGGCGGCGGTCTGCGTGGGGCAGATTAGCGGCTTCGGCTGGCGCAGCTACGTGCTGGGCTTGCAGGCGCTGCTGGATTACCTGGCGGATAGACGGCAATAATACAAGCCTGACCGTGCCAGCCGGTGGAATAGAAAGTGTTACTTGCTTTCTGCAAAGACCTGATTAAAAAAATCGTCTTGATCGAGCGTTTCCTGCCATCGTTGGTGGCGAAGTACAGATTCGACACGATTTTCGCGTCAAACGTATGTTTGTTTGATTTCATCGTGCGTACACCCACTCGGCGAATAGATTGGACAGATCACAATTGCAGCTATTTTCCGCCAGCGTTTGGAAAGCGGCCGTATCGGCAATTTCCCAGCGGTAGGTCGTGGTGTAGGCGTGCAGGAAGGCGTCGAACGTCTCCGGCCCCATGCGCTCGGCCAGCGCCTCGAAGAAGAAGGCGCCACGGCCGTAAATAATGCCGCTGTACGCCGCGCCGTCGTACGCCGCCACGGGCTGGCCGATTGGAATCTCGGCCATGTCCACGCGCGCCCAGCGCGCTTCCAGCGACGCCCGGAAGCCGGCGGCCGCCTCCGGCCCGTAGCGGTCCAGGTAGTAGCGCCACGTCGCGTACTGCGTGAGCGACTCGTCCAGCCAGGGTTCGTCAACCTGGTCGTTGCCCACCAGGTTGTAGAACCATTGGTGGCCCACCTCGTGCGCGGTGGTCGATTCGAGGATAACGACGTTGGGCAGGCCGAAGGGGGCCGCCTGCAAATTGTAGAGGCGCTGCGAATTGGCGATGACGCCGGGATATTCGACGCCCAGCGCCAGCGTGGGCGTGGCGACCAGGTCCAGCTCGGTGTAGGGATAGGGGCCAAAGCGCGCGGCGAAGATTTCCAGCGCCGCGGCGGCGGTGTCGAGCGCGACCCGCGCGCCGTCCAGCAGCGCGGCGGGCGCGTAGCTGTTGATGACCGTCTCTCCGACGGAGGCGCTGACGACCTCATAGTCGGGGCTGAGCGCCAGGTAGAAATCCCGCTGCGGCCCGCCGGCGTAGGTGATGGTTTGCCGCCCGCCGGCGACCTGGGCGTCAACCGCGACGCCGCTGGCCACGACGACCTGCCCGGCGTCCACGGTAAGCTCCACCAG
>Ga0114946_10001577_pt1 | contig 15734 bp, 12 predicted proteins | sample WalLakDeSediment_FD_88676 | JGI IMG/M metagenome (GOLD analysis project Ga0114946, IMG submission 88676) | Lake sediment microbial communities from Walker lake, Nevada to study Microbial Dark Matter (Phase II) - Walker Lake 11/02/13 Deep Sediment | ecosystem: Environmental > Aquatic >... | reverse complement strand
CCCTTTAAACTCTTTGACTTTACCCCTGTGGGAATGGGCGTAATGCTTGGTGGCATCCTGTTTATTGCGTTTATTGGCCGTCACTTGCTACCTAAAAAGGATGTGGCTCAAAATGGCCCCGTTAACGGTAAAAAGGCACTCCCCACCTCATACGAACTGGAAGGAAGAACCTTCATGATGAAAATAAGGGAAGGCTCCGAGCTGACCGGTAAAACCCTTGCTGAAAGCAGGCTGCGGGCTGCCCTTGGTATAAACGTACTATCGGTTAAAAGGCATGGGGGCGGCACCATACTTGACCCCGGGCCTGATACTGTGCTGCGCGCCAACGACATGCTCTTTGTTCAGGGAAGGCTCGACGCCATTAAAGCGCTTAAGGATTGGAAGATCATGCTGCCTGAGCAGACAGACATCGACCCGGCCAGTATCAATCTTTCCGATCTTGACTTTTTCGAAGCGGTTGTTCCGGAAAATTCTCCCTTGGTGGGGCAGTGTGCCACAAGCCGCAAGATTCACAAGCAAATGATGGTCAACATTATTGCCCTGAAGCGAGAATCTGTGATCATTGGCAATGAATTAACAAGCGCAGAAATTCAGGCGGGGGATATTATACTGCTGCATGGGCCGGTTGAAGAAATGGCTGCGATTGAACTGTCAGGACAAATTGAAGCGCTGCGTGAGCTATATACCAGCGAACTAACAGGCAAGTTTCAATTGCATGAAGCCCTGTTCATAATGGAGATTACCGAAGATGCTGAACTCTTCGACAAAGCCATTGCCGACACCCAGCTTAGCGAAGCATTTGGCCTGACCGTGCTTGGCATTATCCGGCAAGGCCAACAGCTATTGATGCCCAAGCCCGGTGAAAAATTTCAGCCAGGCGACCGACTTCTGGTGCAGGGCAACATCAAAGACCTTCCTTTGCTTCATGGACTCATAGACATTGAGATTTCCACCGAGCTTGCACCAACCGCCCAAAGCCTTGAAACACCTGACGTGCAGATGGCCGAAGTGGTGCTGGCGCCACGTTCGCTGCTGGCAGGCAAAACCTTAAGGGAAATCAATTTCAGGAAAAAGTACGGACTGACGGTATTGGCAATATGGCGCGAAGGACGGGCTTACCGCACCAATCTTCACAACTTGCCGCTCCGCTTTGGCGAAGCCTTGCTCCTTTATGGCAAGCGAGAGAAACTGGAACTGATCGGAAGCGAACCCGATTTCATCCTGCTAACCGATACCATGGCTCAACCTCTTCGCACACATAAGGCACTCACTGCCACTTTGGTTATGCTTGGCATACTGTTACCGGTGTTAATGGGGTTTATCCCACTGGCCATTATGGCTGTGATAGGCATTGCTTTAATGGTACTTACAGGCTGCCTGAAAATGGAAGAAGCCTACAGGGCCATTGAATGGCGTTCGGTGTTCCTGATTGCCGGTTTGCTGCCGTTGGGTGCAGCCATGCACCAAACCGGGGCTGCTGCCCTTCTTGCCGAAGGGGTGGTTGAAACGGTGGGTCGCTTCGGGCCATGGGGCGTTATGGCCGGGCTTTACGTGCTCACCATTTTGGCCACGCTTGCCATTCCCCCTGCTGCGCTGGTGGTCATTATGTCGCCCGTAGTGCTTCAGGCGGCCGAGAGCTTCTCAATTTCACCTCATAGCCTTATGATGGCCATTTCCATTGCTGCAGCAGGAAGCTTCCTGAGTCCGATCTCACACCCGGCAAACCTGCTGGTAATGGGCCCAGGTGGTTATAAATTCAGCGACTACATAAAACTCGGCTTTCCCCTGTCGCTGGTGGTCATGGCGCTGGTGTTCCTGTTGCTGCCCATTTTCTGGCCGTTTTAATCAACAACTTTTAAACAACAAGACTTGGTTTGTTATCTTTGCCAATTCCCCAAAAGGGTAACTGCAATCCTTTTTTTATGGAATACTATCCGCAAAAACATTTATCGGGCAAATGGCTAAAAGCTGCTGTAGTTGGGAGTTTGTGGGCTACCGTTGAAATAATTATTGGCAGCCTTTTACATAACCTGAGGGTTCCGATGGCAGGCACCACCCTTTCATTTATTACTGTTTATCTAATCATTTCATTTTTTCAGCTTTGGCGCGAAAACGGCATAATATGGCGCGCCGGGCTGATCTGTGCCCTGATGAAATCAATTTCGCCGAGTGCATTTATTCTTGGGCCAATGATTGGCATTTTCTCCGAAGCACTGATCCTCGAAATGATTATTAGGCTGGCAGGGAAAAACCCCATTGCCTATGCCATTGGCGGAGCCTTGGCGGTTTTCAGCGCATTGGTGCAAAAAGCCGTTACACTTCTGATTTTATATGGATGGGATTTTGTGAAGCTTCTTGAAAGCATGACCATTTTTGCAACCCGCCAGCTGCGCATCGAAAGCCTTTCACCGGCAGGTTTGCTATGGATACTTACAGGCATATACCTGATAAGTGGTGTGGTTGCAGGCTTGCTGGGTTACAGCACCGGGCAAAAGTTTCTTAAATCACAAGAGAGTGAAGCAGTTTCGTTAAAGCTTGAGGGTAAGGTAAAAAGCGATCTTTTCAGTCAATCAAAAAAGCACACTCACTCATTTCCGCTTATATTCATTTCCTTTTTTGCACTAATAGCCGGCATGCTGGTTATTAGCAATACAAGCCTGCTTTTTAGCTTGTTGTTTTCATTGGCCTGGCTTTCATTCACTTACTGGCGTTATGGGCAAAACATGCGTTACCTTAAAAAACCTGGCCTTTGGCTTCAGCTTGGGTTTCTCATTTTGTTTTCGGCCTTGTTTTGGCAGGGATTCTCGATACAGCAACTATTTAAAACCGAAGGCATGGTGATTGGCATTAAAATGAGCCTGCGTGCGCTTGTTTTGCTAAGCGGGTTTACGGCCATAAGCATTGAACTTAAAAACCCTGTAGTAAAAAACTTGCTTTACGCCAGGGGTCTGCAAAACCTTTACGAGTCGCTCGAACTTTCATTTTCAGCCTTGCCGGGAATAATGGAAGAGTTTTCATTACGCACCAAAAAAGTATTTGGGTTTAAGAAGATGACGCATTCCATGCTTAAGCGATCGCAGGCTTTGTTAGAAGTGTTTACACTCATGGGTAAGAACAGGCCTGTTATTTTTATCCTTACGGGAAAAATAAACGAAGGAAAAACCACCTTTGCAAGGCGCTTGGTTGATATTTTAGCTGCAGGCGGCCTTAAACCAGCTGGATTTTTCTCAATCGGAAACGCAAATGACCATACCCGGCACGCTTATTCAATCATCAATATTCAAAGTGGAGCAGTACATGCTCTTTGCTCAGCCGAACCTGGAAAGAATAAAATGAAAGTTGGGCGTTTCTATTTTGATGAAAGCGGCGTGGAGGCTGGCCGACGCATTATTACGGGCAGCCTGAACCAGGGCAATGACTTTCTGGTAATTGACGAAATTGGCCCCTTTGAAATCAACGATCAGGGCTGGGCACCCGCCATTGAAACTGCAATAAGAAGCCAACCCATTGCGCACCTTTGGATTGTTAGGGAAAGCCTCGTGAGACCCATGATCAGAAAATGGAACGTTGGCGATGTGTACGTTTTCAATGTTTCCAGAGAAATTGTTGAAGAAATTGCCAAAATCATATTTTCAAAAATCAGCAATACTTCCTTTTCGCCGGAAGGCAAAATCAAATAAAGCAAAGAAAGAATAACAATTTATCAGGAACAACCACCCTGTACCGCCTGTCTTTTTTGTTGCGGACGGGGCCTTGGAATGGCTGCAGGGGTTGTAGTCTGCTGTTCGGCAGGTGTTGCTGCCCCACCGCCAAGTGCACCACTGGCCGCCTTGCGGAAATCGTAACGTGCAAACTCATCATCAGGACTGATGGCTGCAGGCGGTTGCGGATTCAATATGGTCTCAACCCAGTAGTTTAAACCACCAGAAAGCACATAATTGTTTTCGTATCCTAACTGCCTGATCAGCATCCAAGCCTCATTGGCACGGGTGGTGCCGTTGGCATAAAGCACGTTCATCATCACATCCTGGTTCAGTATATCCTGAAACTGCAAAGAAAGCAGATCATCGAACGGAATGTTAAGGGCACCGGGAAGATGGTACTTTTCAAATTCACTTACCGGGCGCACATCAATCAGCTGCAGGGTGGGATCGCCTTCAACCAGCATTTGTGCGATCAGGTCGGGATAAAGATACTGCGTGCCGCTTTTCATCTCTTCAAGTATCTGTCCGGCACTGAGTTTATATGGCGTAGTGGTGTTTTTGGGAACCGCAGCAATGATCAGCCCCAATGACAAAATGATCATTGAAAGCAACTGACGCGGTGTAAACTGAAACTTTTTCATAACTCAATTTTTTTCTGTTTAATACTCTTCTCTCGGAAATTTCTTCTCGGCCCACTCGGCACCCCAGAACATAAACACTGCAGCCAAAATTACAAAAAACACAAAAATGCCTTCGCTCAGGCTGAAGTATTCACTGATTTTTGGGAAGCCCATGAATTCGGCCATATAAAGTTTTTCCCACAGCGGGTAGCCTTCTCCAAAGATAAACACACCCAGAAACATCCCGCCAATAAAAACAATGGCATCTATCTTGCCAATAGTGGCGGCACAGAAGCTGGTTCCCGGGCAATAGCCACCCATTATGAAACCGGCGCCCATGATCACCCCGCCAACTATTGCGGAATACAGGTATGTTTCATTTACATAAATCATGCTCATATCGACCCAGCCAAAAAGACTTGAAAAGAGCAGTCCGAGCATGGCCACGATGGCAGCTGTGAAGAACACCTTCAACACTACGGTATCATAGCCGTAAAATACGCCGGCCAGTTTCCGGCTCGACGAGAAGCCGGCCTGTTCAAGGATAAAACCGAAGCCAATGCCAATGAAAAACGCCAGCAAAAGGTTGGTGTTTTCAGAAATTATGTCGTATACAACAAATGGAGCCATATGATTTTTTGTTTGAAGGGTTCTTATTAAATCCAGAGCTTACGGAAAAAGTAAGCCAACCCGAATGCAGTGCCGAAAATAGCCGCCATGGTTATAAAGCCCCCCAGCGAGAAAACGGCCATACCACTTAAAGCGGCGCCAGAAGTGCAACCCCGTCCAAGTTGCGAACCAAAGCCGAAAAGTAACCCGCCTGCCAGGGCAAACATCAGGCGCGTGCGTGAAGTAATCTTAGGGTTGTGCTCCACTTTCCAGGTAAGCCGGCGCGACAAAACGCCGCTCAGAAAGCCACCAACAACCACCCCGAGCATCTGATAAACCAGCCAGTTGTTGAGCGGGTTACCATGGGTTCCCTTGGCCATAACATAATATTCTGTTGACTCGGCATGCGCCGGAGCAACTGCATCGACGGCAGCCACAATGGTGCTTTTTACAGCCCCGCTTGCGCCAAGCCCGCGACCCGAAATCAGGTTGGCTGAAAGAACAACCAGGCCCAGTAAAACCCCGGCCAGGTAAGGGTTCATATACTTCGTTTTTCTTACTTCACTCATGGTAAATTATTGTTAAGATGATTCTTTCATTTAATAAAGCCAGCGACTGGCCTGACCTGCATAGGCAATAATGAATCTGAACATTAGACCGCCAATCAACACCAGCACCGGGGCGATCAGAAACGGGACCCTGAACTTTTTCAGCTCAAGGATTTCGAGCAGGGCGGGCACTGCCAGCCCAAGAGTAAAGACAAACACCCAGAATACGGTGGTATACGGTCCGCCAAGAAACAACTGTGCAGCTTCAATATGTACCTGCGTGCTGGCCAGAAAGCCCATAAACATGTGCACGATCAGAAACATTTCAATACCGATCAGAATCAAATCTATACGGGCAAAAGTAAGCCTTTCGGCATGCGATTTACTCATAAGGATAATGGCTGCGGCACCGGTTGACAAGCCTGATGCCAGGAACAAAGGCCCAAGAATAGATGTATTCCACAATGGCCGGGCGTTGAATGCCGAAAGCAAAATCCCGGTATACATACCCAGGACAACCGAAGAGACCAGCAGTATCCACGACATGGTAATCAGGTGTTTGCGGAAAAAGGCATCAAGATCGTATAAGAACTTGAATTTCCAGTCCCAGCGCGGGAAGATCTCCTTTATGTTAAGAGCACACCAGATAAACGAAATTGGTGTAACTACCATGAGTGTCCATGCACCCCACGACATTGGCGATTCGAGCCTGATGGTGGTGTAGAGGCGCCAAAAGTATGCCTTGTGATTCAGGTCAAGAAAAAGGGCAATAAGGCCAATTATCAGCAAAAAGGGTGTAATGAAGGGTGCGATTTTTACCGCTGTTGGGTACTCCTTTTCCTTACCAAGAATGGTGTACAAGGCAGCAAAGAACAGTATGCCGGCTGCAAGACCTCCCAAAAACAAATACAAGGGGATATGCCAATGCCAGATATTTAGTTGCGGATCGATAAGTGGGTTCATTCGCCCGCTGGTTATGATTTCCTCTCTCATTTCAACGTTGATGTTTTGCCGTTTTTACATTGCATTTTGACAAAAAACTAAATCAGGAAATACAGGTGCGGCATGGTGCCGGCCTCAGGAATGAGGGTTTTGTACTTTCTCTTTTTCAGGATTTGCGAAACGGGGCTGCGCGGATCGTCAAGATCACCAAAATACATGCACTTTGTGGGACAAACGCTCACACAGGCCGGGTCCATTCCTTTCTTAACCCTGTTGTCAAGGCAAAAAGTGCACTTATCAACATAGCCTTTGGGGTGCGGAAAACGGGCATCGTAAGGGCATGAGGCAATACAGGCCCCACAGCCAATGCAATGGAATTTTTTAACCAGCACGGTGCCACCTCGCTGTAATGACTGGCTCCAGTGGGGCAACAACGCACGCAGGGAGCGTTTTCGCAGTGGTTACAACGCTCTGAGCGGATTTCTATTTCCAGTTGAGGGTAAGTGCCATCGGTAACCTCCACTATCCAGTCGCGGCAATAGCCTATGGGCACATTGTTCTCAGTCTGGCAGGCAACCACACAGTCTGTGCAACCTACACATTTTTTGGTATCTACAGCCATTGCATACCTCATGCTTCAGCCTCCCTTCCAACGGTTTCGTTTTCAAAAACAAAGGTCACAAAATTGCTGCGCATACCCGTACCGCCCATTACCGGGTCAATCTTTACGTTGGTGATCAGCTCGGTGTCGTTTATACCTCTTCCGTGGGCACGGCTTAATTTCTTGTTGTCCTGGCCAAAACCATGCACCATATAAACGCTGTCCCATCGGATGCGCTCAGTAACCCTTACCCTAATGGAGAAAGTGGAAACCACACCGTCCTGATTGCGCAGCTTCACGTACTGATCGGTTTTTAAACCCCACAATCTGGCCACTTTTGGGTTAACCCAAAGCGTATTTTCATCCATCAGGTCAGTAAGATTTGGATTATTTGCGGTTCGCCCGAAAGAATGCATCGGGGCCCGGCCGTAATTAAGCCGGTAAAAACCCTCTGGCGGTTGCTCATGCTCGGTATAAACCGGAAATGGCGGAAAACCTTCATCAACCATATCTGTTGAGTACAATTCAATCTTTCCGGTATTGGTATTAAAGAAAAAGTCTTCACCATCGTGCAAATAAAGGTCATCGTATTTCCTGGGAAATTTTTTCACACCTATGCGCTTCATTTCTTCCAATGAAGAACCAACCTGTTTCAATTGCCAGTCAAGATGTTCTTCAATGTCTTTCCAGGGGAAATATGCCTCAAGGCCAAGCCTGATACCCAATTCGCGAGCCATCCAATCGGCTGGTTTAGAGTTGTATTTTGGATCGGCAGCGGGCATTCGCAAAGCAAGGGTGGGTTCACGGTGGCGCGAAGCCCTGACCATGTCGTATCGCTCAAGAAAAGTACATTCAGGAAGCACCACATCAGCATATCCTGTGATTTCAACTGGCATGGCGTCGATCACAACGACCAGTTCAAGTGCCTGAATGGCTTCGAGGGTTTTCTTCTGATCAGGCAGGGCAAGCATCAGGTTGGTGCCATTCACCAGCCATATCTTGAAATTGCATTCCGAGCCTACCGATGGGATGGTTGCATCGCATATGCCATTGCTTACCACTTCGTTGGCCAGGTTATATTTTCCCGCATAGGCTTCTGTTGGCAAGCGCCTGGGCACAGGATAAAGCGGTGCCGGATATTCAGGCAAATCGATCTTATCGGGGAAATAAAAACCACCTCTCCTGCCCCATGATCCCAATATGGCATTCAGAATGGCCACTGCCCTCAGGCGCTGGGTGTCATCACCATACCATGTGGTATGCCGGCCGGGATGCACAATTACAGCGGGAGCTGCATCATACATTTCCTTAGCGGTGCGCCTGATCGCGTTCGGATCGATGGTGGTAATGCCATAGGCCCATTCAGGAGTGAAGGGCTTCACGTGCTCGCGAAGCTGTTCAAACCCAAAGGTGTACTTTTCAACATATTCCTTATCGTACCATCCATTCTCAATCAATACATGAATCCACGACAGCAGCAATGCCATATCGGTAGCAGGTTTAATGGGCAGCCAGTATTTCGACTTGCTGGCAGCCACCGAATACCTTGGATCAACCGTAATAATTGTGGCTCCCTTGTCAATGGCATCTGACATTTCCTGAACCTGACCGTTGTGCATGTTCTCACCAAGGTGGTAGCCAAGTAAAACCAGGCAACGTGAATCGCGAATGTCAGTCCTTTCGGGAGAATAAACTATATCGCCAAAGGTGGTCAGGAAAGCCACCTCGCGCGGGCCACGGCATTGGGCAAACGATGGTGCTGATATGGATTGCGAGCCAAAAGCCTTAAGCATGTGGCCAAAGTGCGCACCACCCGAACCATGCGTAAACAGCACCACACATTCGGGGCCGTATTTCTCGGCAACCGCTTTCATTTTTTCAGCAATGTAATCAAGGGCTTCGTCCCAGGTGGCTTCCTCGAAAACCTGCTTGCCATCAACCGTCCTTCTGATAAGAGGCGTTTTCAGGCGGTCCTCGTCATGATACATACCCACACCTCCGGTGCCGCGCGGACAAAGCCGTCCGTTGCAGTGGGGGTCATCATCATTGCCAATGATCTTCTGAATGCGGCCGTCATCATCCTTGTAAACCCAGCCTGCACACTGCCAGAAACAAATCTCGCAATAGGTTGGTGTGCGCGAAAGGCCTTCAGCGTTCCCGCCCAGATTTTTTAGCAAACCCGTTGCAGCCTTAAGCCCGGGGCCAGCAACCGCCAGCCCTCCGGCATACATAGATGAAACTTTAATAAATTGCCTGCGGGTTGTCTTCATAGTGAAAAAGTTAGCTTCGAATTGCAAACATATGCACACATTTATATACATTGACGTTTGCTAAGCAAAATTATAATTAAAATTCAAAACTATTCATTTGAATTTCAAACAGATAAACCCGGTTTAATTTAGAACCTTTCTAAACAACGACTCAAAAAACTGGAATAAAATCAGTTAAGGCCCTATTTAGAATCTTTATAAATTAACACCCCAAATTTTGATTATTGCGAAATACATAATGTCTGTATCAGAACCTTAAGTTCTGGAAGATTATAATAAATGATACATTCTTAAAGGTCTCAAAAAGACAAGACTCATTTTTTCAAAGTTTCCACGAAAGTGAGACCTGCCCGCCCTTTTTTGATACCCATCTTTAACGCGGTTAAATTTTCTTTGCAGTGAATTTAAACACAAAAAATACCTGAAACCATGAAGAATTATTTTACTGCATGCATTCTTTCTATCCTCACTTTTCTTATTTTAACAAACCCCCTTTCGGGGAAAAATCATGAAATACAAATGGAAACAACGGCCAAGACCATTATGACCATAAACCCCTTCCGGATTGATTTTGACCCCATGGAGCGGCTGCTGCTTATAAACTTTGAGAAGGACCCTGACAGCCTTTATGTTGGTTTTGAACCCCAGGTTTTTAATGACACCATAAACGGAACAGGCCACTTGGTAATTGGCTGGCGGGTTGACGGCAAAGTGGATGTTTATCATCAGCCTGGCCTTAAGCTTGACCCGGAAAAATACGACATTGCAGGGAAGGGCCTGGCCAATATAATTGAACACGAAATGCAAGGAGTATTTTATGAACTAAATGATCGCGGGGTGCAGGCTTTTTACCAGTTTACCGACATTATTGGCAGGCAGGTAATTTTGAGAATAAGTGAAAAAAATCCGCGCAAGCGAAAGCCCTTCGGGTTGCTTGCCCCCATGGGCGCTGCCGCTGAAAACCCTTCAGCCTTGCCACTCATTTTTCTGCATGACTTTTACTTTGTTCGAAAGAAACATACTGAAATTGAAATATCAATTGCAGGTAACTTCCACAAGCCAGATGAGTTACCAATACCTATGGATTTCAGAAAAATGCTGTTCGCCCGTTACAGCCCTGAACCGCTTATCGCGACGCTTAACCCCGCCTTCGAAGGTAAATTGGTGGAGATTGAAATCATCGAGAATAGTTCAGTGGTAACCATAGGTTCAGAAACTATTGAACTTGCCTGGAGCGCCGGCAGTCCGGCTATAAAAAGTATCACCAGGCAAAACGATACCTACCCGGTCAAACTCAGGTTTGAGCCCGCTTTCCCCGACCTGGCCAGCCTCCGGGAAATATCCGCAATATTTGGCACTTTTATGATTGAAGCCCATCCAAGCACAGGCCAAGTTTCAGGAACCTGGTCGGTGGTTAGAATCGAAGGCGAAACCATCATAAAAATGACCCCTTCAGGCGGCTGGAAGCCCAGGCCAAACAAGCTCTCCCTGCGATTTCTATACAGCATAGCCAAGACCTTCAGGCAGTGGCCAAAAAGCTATGAGTGGACTGCAAAAATAAACGAAAGTGAAAACGGAGGATTGCTGATGAACTCGCGCTGGGAGAGAGATTAGGGGTTAACAAGTGACTTCGGACTTCGGCCTTCTTCTTACTTCCCGATACAGAACTTCTCAAAAATGTTCCCCAGTATCTCATCGTTGGTCACTTCACCGGTGATGGTGCCCAGATGGTGCAGGGCCGATCGCAGGTCGATGGCCATCAGGTCGCCGGGCAGGTTCTCTTCTATACCCCGGCGCACGGCCGATATGGCTTCGGCGGTTTTGGCCAGGGCCTCGTAATGGCGGCTGTTGCTAACAATGGCCTGGTTCTCTTCTTCGCTGGCAGTGGTTACGGAAGTAAGCAGGCTGTCGGCAATCATGTGGATGTTTTCCTTGCGCTTGGCCGAAACAAAAATGGTTTCCAGCTCAACCAGATTGCGAAAATGGTGTGGAATCTCCTCCAAAAGGTCTATTTTGTTGGCAATCAGGATCAGTCGCTTGTTTTCATCGTAAAACCTTTCGCGGAAATCATTCAATGTTTCGGTGATCTCTTCGAGCGAAGTTTCACTGGCATCGAACAAATAAAGGATGATGGCTGCCTGACGTATCTTTTCGTAGGTGCGCTCAATGCCCACTGACTCAATTTCATCCTGGCTGTGGCGCAGCCCTGCCGTGTCGATAAACCTGAATGCCACCCCACTGATAGAGATTGTATCTTCAATGGTATCGCGGGTGGTTCCCGGTATATCTGATACAATTGCACGTTCTTCGTTGAGCAGGGCATTGAGCAGGGTTGACTTACCCACATTGGGCTTACCGATTATTGCCACAGGGATTCCGTTTTTTAGTACATTACCCATTGTGAAACTCTGTTTAAGCCGGCCAATCTCGGCTTCGATGGTGTCCAACAGGTTGGTAAGACTCCCCCTGTCGGCAAACTCCACATCCTCTTCGCTGAAGTCGAGCTCCAATTCAATGAGTCCGGCAAAGTTCACCAGTTGTTGTCTTAATTCCCTTATCCTTTCGGAGAAATGCCCGCGCATCTGCCGGAAGGCCATTAAATGAGAAGCCGATGAGTTTGAGGCAATGAGGTCAGCCACTGCTTCGGCCTGCGAAAGGTCCATGCGGCCGTTCAGGAAGGCGCGCATGGTAAACTCGCCGGGTTTGGCCATGCGGGCACCCATGTCGATAAGGATCCTTAAAATTTCCTGCTGTATGAAGGGCGAGCCATGGCAAGAAAATTCAACAAGATCTTCGCCAGTATAGGTGTGGGGATTTTTGAACCTTGTCATCAGCACCTCATCCACCGGCCTGCCTGACTCGTGGAGCTGGCCCAGCGTTACTTTAAAAGGGGAAATATCAGAAAAAGCGAGCCCTTTTTTCTGTGGCTCAAAACACCCTGCTGCAATTGAAAAAGCTTCCGATCCCGAAAGCCTGATCACCGCAATGGCGGCCATGCCTGGAGCGGTGGCAGGTGCGCAAATGGTATCTTTGGTATCGTAAAGGCTCATTATCCCTCCTTTCGTTGTGGGTATTACAAATATAAAGCAATATGATTCCACCTGCCGAAAAAAATAAACTTTTCAACCAATCAACAATAAAATCATTAAACCCTGCGCGCCATTAGCCAGGTTTTCAACCATTCAACTTTTCAACTTTTCAACTTTTCAACTTTTCAACCTTCTTTTTAAGGAAAACATTATTTTTGAACTCCCATTTTTGAAAACCAAAAAATATTTTCTCCATGAGCGTGCTTGTCAACAATGATTCAAGAGTGATTATACAAGGTTTTACCGGCAGCGAAGGTACTTTTCATGCCAGCCAGATGATCGAATACGGAACCAATGTGGTGGGTGGCGTAACCCCCGGAAAGGGCGGACAAACCCACTTGGATCGCCCTGTCTTCAACAGTGTGGCTGATGCCGTGAAGCAGGCAAGAGCTAATGTAAGCCTGATTTTCGTACCACCAGCCTTTGCCGCCGACGCCATTATGGAAGCCGCCGAAGCAGGTATTGAGGTCATCGTTTGCATTACCGAAGGCATACCCGTGCAAGATATGCTCAAGGTCAAAGAATATTTAAAGGGCAAGCCGGTCAGGCTTATTGGCCCCAATTGCCCGGGAATCATCACCCCTGGCGAAGCCAAGGTGGGCATCATGCCCGGTTTCATTCACCGAAAGGGAAAGATTGGCATAGTGTCGCGCTCGGGCACCTTAACCTACGAAGCCGTTGACCAGGTAACAAAGGCCGGCATGGGACAATCGACCTGCATTGGCATTGGGGGCGACCCAATACCCGGCACCTCCATGAAAGAAGCCGTTGAACTGCTGATGAACGACCCGGAAACCGAAGGCATCATCATGATCGGAGAGATTGGCGGAAACATGGAAGCTGAAGCGGCCTATTACATTCGTGATTATGGAACAAAACCGGTGGTGAGTTTCATTGCCGGAGCCACCGCACCCAAAGGCCGCACCATGGGCCACGCAGGCGCTATCATTGGCGGCAAGGACGACACCGCCGAAGCCAAAAAGAAAATCCTTACCGAATGCGGTGTGCATTACGTCAATTCGCCCGCAGATATCGGCAAAAAAATGAAGGAAATCTTGGGGAAATAAGTTTAAGGTTTAAGGTCTCAGGATTTTTTGGATTTTTTTAATCCGAGGACTTTGAACTTTGAGCTTTGAACTTTGAGCTTTGAACTTTGAGCCCCAAACCTTAATCTTCTTCTATTTCATAATACTGATACGCTCCGATATCAGGCCGTTGGACGCGGTTGCGGCCAAGAATGTCAAGCGGAATTTGCTCGGCAATTGACGCTTTGCCTGCGCCGATGGCGGGGGAATTGGATTTGAGCCGGTAATCCTGATTGCCAATATTGTTAAATTGCGGCACCTGGTTCTTGATAATATTGATAAAGCTGGGATTAAATGTATCGCGCTGAGTGCGCACAAGGCAATGATCGAAAGTATAGTTGAAATCTGATCCGGGCACCAGATCGAAAATAAACTCTTCCTGCAGGCTTCCGTAAATAATGGAGTTTCCAAAATAGACCGACTCAAAATCACGCTGCTGAATGTTTCCGTTAATGTCGCGGTAATAGTTGTTAAAAAGCACCGACGGGATTTGCCTAAGCGGAGTGCTGGGCAGGTTGTAATAGTTGGCAAAAGTGCAATGCCTGAAGTCGTATTTCCCGCCAAGGGCTAGATACAGGATATTTTCGCCGCAATTGGCAATCACCGTGTTTTGGGCAACCACATTGCTGCCTTGCGCCAGCAATCCCACCAGGCTCATGTTTTTAATGATAGTATTCCGAATTCGAAGCGTAGGCTCGGTTGTGCTTCCAATGCTGTCCACATGCAAGCCCACACTTCCATTTTTGATCACGGCGTAATTAATATCATGGTCTTTGCTGGTAGCAGTGAACCAAATCCTTCCCCACTGTCCGGGTTTGTCCTGAAAAAATTGCTCCAATCGGTCGCCCTGAAATGAAACCGGAAATTCGGCTGTACCATTTACTTTCAGGGTAGCACCCGAAAGAAACACCAGGCTTGCATTGTTATGAAAATGGACCCTGGCGCCAGGCTCAACGGTAAGGGTTCGGTTTGGCGCCACCACGGCCAGACCATAGATAACATAGGGCAAGTCGGAAGTCCAGGTGGTATTTTCAGCAATTAGGTGATAAGCAATGCCTGAACCGGGGTCAACATGGTTGGGATGAATAAAAATGGCATCCTGCCCCCAAGCAACCAGCTTCACATCCTGAACCTTATTATTGATGTTAAAAACGACACTGTCGGTAATGGTCAACGGCAGGTTCTGATTTACTGGGTCAACTGTTACCTCTACAAAAACAAAGATGCTGTCATTGGCCCCGATCTCCACATCCTGAATGTGCGAACCCGAGCGGCCATCTACATTGATGCGATAAAAAGAATCGCTTCCTTTTCCAAGACTAATGGAGGCAACACGTACCCTTTTGTGATGGTTGTTGTAAACCCTGAATGAGCGGGTGGCCGAACCAACGGTTGTAAATACTGTATCGAATAGCAATGAGTCGGCCGAAAAGCTAAGGGTAATGGAAGGGTCTGGGTCAAAGCTGTCATCGCGGCACGAAAAAATCAGACCCGCCAAAAGGGGTAAAAACAGCACGAGCAGAAAAAAACGAACACTTCGCATAAGGAAGAAATTGCGGGGGGTTTTCTCTGAAACGCTTTTGCCAGTCAAAATATTGGTTTTATGTTCAGAAAACTCAAATATGATTTCAAACAAGCCTTTTAAGGTTCCCAAAAAAAACCTCAAAAACATTTGAAACACGCAAAAATAAATTAATTTTGCAGCCTAAATTCAGAAAATATGTCAAAAAGCAAAAAGCATCCCGAAGACGACAAGAACATTTTAGCTGTTGAAGAGGCACTGAGCCGTTCCGAACAATTTATTGAGCGCAATCAAAACACCATAATGTGGGTTGTTGCCGTGATCGTGCTGATCATTGCCGGCTACATTGGATATACCCGTTTTATTTTAGCTCCCCGCGAAAGGGAAGCCCGCTCTGAAATGTTCATGGCCGAGATGTATTTTGAGCAGGACAGTCTTCAGCTTGCGCTGAATGGCGATGTTCAGTACCCGGGATTCCTTGATATCATTTCAACTTACCGTTTTACCAAGTCGGCCAATCTTGCCCATTACTATGCCGGCATCAGCCATCTAAAGCTTGAAAATTACGAAGATGCCATTAAGCACCTGAAAAAATTCCGCGGCCGCGACCAGATCCTGGGTACTATGGCCTTTGGCGCCATTGGCGATGCTTACCTGGAACTCGATGACCGTAGTGCCGCAGCACGTTATTACCGCAAGGCTTATCGCTTTAAACCCAACGATTTCACCACGCCCCTTTTTCTT